>OGPA01001892.1_pt1 | contig 16128 bp, 16 predicted proteins | sample 1552841 | NCBI WGS metagenome assembly OGPA01 (sample SAMEA2579916, study PRJEB22360) | human gut metagenome | reverse complement strand
CTTTTGCAGGAACAGATGCAGAAAAGATAAAGAAAGTATATCCGTACAGAAAGATGAGGAGAAAATCATGGAGGTAGTCAGTTTCAAATGTCCCAATTGCGGGGGCGAACTGGTATTTGATCCAAATACTCAAAACTACTCCTGTCCTTATTGTAATTCTGAGTTTTCTCAGGAACAGATCGATACGATGCAGAAAGGAAAACAGCCGTCTCAGGAATCTGAGGCGGCTGATTCTGCAAAAGGGCAGGAACAGGAAGAAGCGGTAGTGTATGTATGCCCGAACTGTGGAGCCGAGATCGTGACGGATCCGACAACAGCGGCCACAGAATGTTATTATTGTCAGAGCCCGGTGGTATTATCGGAAAGAGTTTCCGGAAAGTATCTGCCCCAGGAGATCATTCCCTTTGCGATAGACCGGAAAAAAGCAGCGGAAATCTTTTTACAGAATATGAAAAAGAAGAAATTTGTTCCCCGTGGATTCTTCAGCGGAAAACAGATTGAAAAAATGAGCGGGGTGTATTTTCCATACTGGATGGTGGACTGGCGGGGAGATGCCGCAATGGAGGCGGAAGCCACCAAAGTCCGCACCTGGAGGACCGGTGATACGGAATATACGGAAACACAGTTCTACCGGGTGTACCGGGAAGGAAATGTGGAATTTGACGATATGCCGAAGATCGCCCTGCAAAAAGCCAACCGGAAGCTGGTAGAAGGTGTGCAGCCGTATGACCGGAAGGCGGCAAAACAATTTTCCATGGGTTATCTCTCCGGTTTTCAGGCGGAGCGCCGGGATCTTGAAAAAGAAGCGTTCGGAGCGGAGATCGCACGGGATACGGAACAATATGCAAAAAGAGTACTCGAAAATGATATGCGCGGTTACACGACGGTACGACCGGTTCATCAGCAGGTGGGCAACCGACAGGAGCGGTGGCGTTATGCGCTGGTTCCTGTGTGGGTGATGACCTACAAGGGCAAAAACGGAAAAATCTATTATTATACCATCAACGGACAAAACGGCAAGGTGTGTGGAGAACTTCCGGTGGATTATAAGAAACTGAGTCTGGTATCGGCATTGATCACCGGTGTGGTATTCCTTTTGGGACTGGCAGGAGGATTATTGTTATGAGAATGAGAAAAAAGACGGGATACCTTCTGTTGATGCTTCTGCTGTTGCTGGTTCCGGTGGCTGCGTGGGCGGATAAAACCACGGTAGATGATCAGGCAGGACTTTTTTCACAGGAGGAAGAACAGGAACTTACCGATCGGATCGTGGAACTTACGACAGACTGGAACATGGATTTTGTGGTAGTGACGACAGAAGATGCGGAAGGCAAGACCTCCGAGGAGTATGCGGATGATTACTATGACTACAACGGATATGCGGAGGACGGTGTCCTGTATCTGATCGATCTGGACAACGGTTCGGTGTGGATCTCCACGGCGGGAAAGATGATCCGGTATCTGACAGATGCGAGGATTGATGTGGTGATCGATGCCGGATACGATAATCTGAAAGCGAAAAATTATGCAGATGGTATTCTGGAGATGCTGAATGAGACAGAGAGCTATCTGGAAGACGGCAGTCAGAAGATCGGCGAAGGCGTATTCGGCAAATCCATTACTGACCCTTGCCTTGGCTGGGAAGATTCCAAAAATCTGATTTATACGATTGCAGATATGTGCCGTTAAGATTTTTTACCTGTACCGGCAGCTTCTTGAAATCTCATAATGAAAAAAGGAACTCCATTTCTGTGAGTTCCTTTTTTATTATTCATGACAATAGAGTGTTTGCAGAACATGCATTCTATTGTTTCTACTACTATCCTCTCGGATGTGCTTTCAGATACACTTCCCGGATTCTTCCCTGCCCCATCTGCGAATAAATCTGTGTCGTAGAAATATCAGAATGTCCTAACATCTCCTGCACCGACTTTAAATCTGCTCCATTGCTGATCAGATGTGCCGCAAACGAATGGCGCAGCGTATGCGGTGTGATCTCTGATTCGATCCCCGCCTTCTTCCCATAAAACTTGATCAGTTTCCAGAAACCCTGACGGCTCATTGCACCACCGGTACAATTCGTAAACAGCCACGGACAGTCCGCCTGGCTGATCAGATGATCTCTTCCATCCTGCATATATCTTGTCAGTGCCTCCCTTGCGACATTCCCAAATGGAATGATCCGTTCTTTATGGATATCCGTACAGATCACATACTCCATCTGAAGATTCAGATCCGAGACTTTTAACGATATCAGCTCCGACACACGGATTCCTGTCGCGTAAAGCAATTCAAGCATCGCCTTATCCCGCAGCTCTTTCGGTGTATTTCCGGACGGCTGCTCTAACAAAAGCGTCACTTCTTCCGTGGTCAGGATACGCGGCATCGTTTTTTCAATCTTAGGTGCTTTCAAACGCCATGCCGGATCCGACTCGATTCTCCGCTCCTTTTCAAGAAAATGAAAAAAAGCTTTCATTGATGCAATGCTCCTTGAAACCGTCGCCGGTTTCCGTCCTTCACGTTCTAAAAACATAACATATGCATTCAGATTTGTCTCCGTAACGGCAGACACCCCGTATACATTCTGCGCTTCCAGATATTCATTCATCTTGCGGAGATCACGTTCATAGGAAACTTCCGTATTCTTTGATGTCTGTTTTTCATTGTGAATATATTCAATAAAATCCATAATGTCATGTGTCATGTTTTTTTCCTGACTTTCTTTTTATCCTGTGTATTTTTTCATTATAATGATAAGCAGACCGAAAAGCAATCTTTTCAAAAATTTTTTACGATCATCTTAAGGAGCGGAATATTGATATAAGCTTCTGCAAATACGCCGCCGATTACCAGTATTACTGCCACCCCATAAAATACAACAGATTCTACCGCCTGTTTTATGCGGATTTTCGGATTACATACCGGTGGCCGGTACTGTCTGCTGTTTTTGCCACAAAAGCGGCACCATAGTACCGCAGCCACATAAAAAAAAGCCTGTGGAAGCAGACCGACAAACGCAACTGCAACACCACGGATTCCAAGATCCGCAATCGCCATTGCAAGAAAAAATCCAAATGTTCCTGTCAGAAGACACAACCATACCGTCGATGCCACCGCATATCCGCCCCCTTCCCCAAACAAAAAGAAAAAAAATGCGAACTTTCCCCGTTTCCAAAGCAGCTGCCAGAACAGTCTTTCCGGTGAAATGCTGCTATATGCGAACTGTTCTAAAATCCATATATTTAATATCCGGCAAAGATCCCCTGTCTTATACTTTAACAGGTTTGCAAGAAAAACACCCACAAAAAATACAGGCAGAAACAGGCATCCTTCTTTTTTCACACGCGCCCCACATACACTTTTCTTCAGTTTATGCGTTTTTCTCCTGATTCAGAAGATTTTTATATGCCAAAAGTGCAGAAACTGTTTTGGCATCCTGTAATTTTCCATCGTAGATCATCTGACAGAGTTCATCGATGTCATGTGCCTCGACATCAAGGAACTCTCCCTCATCTAAATGCTGATGTCCCGGTTTTAAATTACGCGCTAAATACACATCAATGAACTCGTCACAAAATGCAACTGTTGTTTTAAGTGACAAAAGACGCGTAAGATCATCACTGCGGTATCCCGTTTCCTCCTCTAACTCCCGTGCAGCACACACCTTTGTGTCTTCTGTAACACTGTCTCTTGATCCCGCCGGTATCTCAAGTGTCATACGGTCGATTGCATTCCGGTACTGACGCACCATCAGAATCTTTCCGTCTCCGCGTACCGGAACAACGGCTGCCGCCCCTTTTCTGTGTGAAATAAAATCCCATTCTTCGAGTTTTCCGTCCGGCAGCTGCATCGTATCTGTATAAATATCCAGAATGGCTCCATTTTTTACCAGTTCTCTTTTTACTCTCTTAACCTGTTGGTCCATACAATATTCCTCCGCTTCAATATATTCCAAGTCTGTTATTTTTTTACAGTATCTGTTCTTATTGTACCACCCTCTGCCTTTATTTTCCATCTACTTTTATACAATTTGGACACGACGAAGGCGACTTGTTACTGTTCGCAGGCAAGTGAATGGCATAGCACCGGACACTGACACACCTTTCCATCAGCTCTTATCACGTGCGTATGAACAGATGTACTTGGCAAAACAACGTCTAAAAGCAAAAAATAAAGCGGCAGATAAATAAAACGTTAAAACTTTCCTCTTCTCTTTCCAAAAAAGATTAAGGAATACACAAAAATCTCCCTTTTATAAGTTTGACTGTTATACTGATAACATCAAATTTACGAAAGGGAGATTTTACTATGACAGTCATTGAGATTGTTTTTTCTGTCATCGGGATTGGCATTATCATCGGAGGGTTTGTTTACGCAATTTACGATTCTTACTGTCAGTCAAAAGATTATCGTACATCCAGAAAAAAATAAGCTGCACACCTCTGTGTGCAGCTTATTTTTATGCCATCATACGGATACCATTTCTGATATTCTGACCTTCCATCACTTTCATGTTTCTGCCAGCCTGATTTTCCAGCATCTGCATGCCACCTTTCTCAGCCTGACTCTCCAACATCCGGTATCCTACCCGCGGGATCGTTGTAATATACTCCGGTTCTAAAGGAGAACTTTCTATTTTTTTTCGGATATTCGTCATATTGACACGAAGAATCCTGCTGTTTTGCTCTGCATATGGTCCCCATATTTTTTCCAAAAGCATCTGATATGTTACAACCGTACCAGAATTTAACGCAAGACTTTCTATGATCCGGTATTCCACCGGTGAAAAATGAACCTCCGTTCCTCCAAGCAAAACCTGTCTTTTTGTAAAATCAACCTTAAGATTTCCTGCCTCGTAATATGTATGCGCACCTACCGAAATTCTTCTGCGTAATGCGGAAAAAATCCGTGCCGCAAGTTCCTTCTCATGAAACGGTTTTACCATATAATCATCTGCTCCGGCATATAATGCCTCCACTTTATCAAGGTAGCTGCTCCGTTCCGACAGGATTATAATCGGGCAATCCGTCCACTCCCTGAACCACTGGATCAAGGTGATCCCTTCCATATCAGAAAATTTATTATCCATCAGAATCAGATCCGGACAGACACCGGTACTCATCTCCATTCCCTGTTTTCCACTTCCTGCAATATAAATCTTGTAATTTTCTTTTTCCATTGCCCTGCGGATCAGATAAGAAATGCTTGTATCCTCATCGATCAGTAATATTTTTGCTCTGTCACTTATTCTATTTTCTATCACGTTAATACGCCTCCTGTAATATCATCTTTTTATTCAATTACAGGAATACGTTTTGCCTTCTTACCATCAACAAGATGTATGTATTTTATATTCTGCCACAGTATGATCATATGGCTGCTAAATCTTTTTAGTGCCATATGCAGAATAACTGCTGGGATCATTAAAAGTACATATACTTCTACTAAAAACCGTAACATCTGAAAACGGCTCTGATTCTGTTCACCCAGCGCAGCTTCACTCTGTGTCGTTCGCGCCAGTGTAGCCGCCGGTGTTTCTTCCGGGAGACCGCATGCCTGACGTTCTGCTATTTCCGGTCCCGTCAACCGGTCTATGTGATATTCTTCTAGTTCACATTCCCCTGCCTGGTCTGCATTTTGTCCTTCTATTCCATACTTCAGGAGCCCGCCTGCGGTCAGCTCAAAACTCTGTGGTGTCTTTTCATACAAATGCAGTGTATCTGTCTGCGGTAAAAACTGAAAGAAAGATATTACGATAAATCCAATCAGGATAAACAGAAACCACTTATGCTGTTTTACTCTCTGCATTTGCCACACCACCTTTCTTTCACTCATTTTCAGATGTATTTTAACATATATTTTACATCCTGGCACTATTTTTTTTCAGAATTCCGTCTTTCTCTGATTCCATATATGCAAAAACTGCCGTACCGGTCATTTATGACACCGGTACGGCAGTCTCTTTATTTTTCATACAATAGATCGCACGCTCTGCGAGCAACCCCATTGTCACGAATCACTTCGCGTAATCTGTTACCCTTGACTCACGAATAACATTTACCTTAATCTGTCCCGGATATTCCAATTCAGCTTCGATCTGTTTGGAAATATCACGCGCAAGCAATACCATATCGGCATCGCTGATCTGCTCCGGAACAACCATGATTCGAATCTCCCTGCCCGCCTGAATAGCGAAGGATTTTTCTACACCCTTAAATCCGTTAGAAATATCTTCTAACTGTTTCAATCTGTTTGAATATGTTTCCAGTGTCTCTCTTCTGGCACCTGGTCTTGCTGCACTAATTGTATCTGCAGCCTGAATGATACATGCAATTAATGACTCCGGTTCTACATCACCATGATGCGCTTCTACCGCATTGATAATAATTGGTGACTCTTTGTATTTTCTACATAAATCCACACCGATCTGAATATGGGAACCTTCCATATCATGATCCACAGATTTACCAATATCATGTAACAATCCTGCACGTTTTGCAGTTCTTACATCTACACCGATTTCAGCAGCCAGTAATCCGGAAAGCTGTGCTACTTCAATGGAATGTTTGAGAGCATTTTGTCCGTAGCTCGTCCGGAATTTCATCCGGCCTAAAAGACGCACAAGCTCCGGATGGATTCCGTGAACACCAACCTCTAAGGTTGCTGCCTCACCTTCCTCACGAATCATTGTCTCGACTTCTTTCTGAGCCTTCTCAACCATTTCCTCGATTCTTGCTGGATGGATACGACCATCCACAATCAGTTTTTCCAAAGCAATTCTGGCAACTTCACGACGAATCGGATCAAAACCGGATAAAATCACTGCCTCCGGCGTATCATCAATGATCAGATCCACACCGGTTAACGTTTCTAACGTACGGATATTACGTCCTTCACGTCCGATGATTCTTCCTTTCATTTCGTCATTCGGAAGCTGTACAACAGAAATCGTCGTTTCGGCAACATGATCCGCAGCACACTTCTGAATTGCAGTCACCACATACTCTTTTGCCTTCTTATCAGCTTCTTCCTTTGCCTTGTGTTCCATTTCTTTGATCAATTTTGCAGTATCAATTTTAACGTCTTCTTCAACAGTCTTTAAGAGATAATCCTTTGCCTGTTCGGAGGTTAAACCGGAGATCCTTTCCAGTTCTTTCACACGCTCTTCATTGAGCTTTGCGACCTGCGCTTTCTGTCTGTTGATCTCTTCTTCCTTGGCTGCAAATCCCGCCTCGCGTTTTTCGATCGCTTCTAACTTTTTGTCCAGATTTTCTTCCTTCTGAACAATGCGTCGTTCACTGCGTCCGATCTCCGCTCTCCGCTCTTTTACCTCCTTGTCTAAGTCATTCTTGACACGGATGGATTCTTCCTTCGCTTCAAGCATTGCTTCACGCTTCTTGGTTTCTGCCGTTTTTACCGCTTCATCAATAATCTCACGCGCTTTTTCATCTGCATTTCCGATCTTAGCCTCTGTTACTTTTTTATAGTAAGCAGTTGTGACGAAATATACAACGACTGCGGTAACCAGTAGAGTGATCACAACAGCGATAATCACACTTCCCACAGGAGCACCTCCTTTATTAAATTTTCATTGTACATATAACATAAAAACATGGTTTGTTATCTGTCATAATTACAACATATAAATTTTATTCTATTTTAATATTTATGTCAAGTAGATAACTGTTCAATGTGCATAATATTGCATTTTTATTTTGCAACAATACAACATATTGTACCAAAAATCCCCCGTTTTCCTATGTTCTTATTCCTCGTATTCATCCCAGATTTTCATGACATGCAAAATATCGCTGCTCTTAAATCCACGGTGCATCAGATACTGGTAAATTTTCTGCTGTTCTTTGCGGTCACATTCTTTTGGTTCATAATGTTTCTTTTCTAAAAGCTGACGGATCTTTAACTGTTCATCACTGTCGAACACCTCATCAAGTGCCTGTTCTATCACACTTTTTTCAATTCCTTTTGCTATAAGATCCATTTTTAATTTCTGACGGCTTTTTTTCTTCTGTTGATATGAAATATAGGTCGTCGCATAGCGCAGATCATCGATATAGTGATATTTTCTGACATACTCCACTGCAAGATCCACGCACACATCAGGATACCCGTTCTGCATCAGCTTCTCCCGCAGCTGATGTTCCGTCCGGTCCATTCGTTCCAAAAGAAACATCGCACGTTTCTTCGCCCGCGTTCCAAGTATTTCATAGATGATCTCATCATATTTCTCCCGGGATATGACAGTCCCCTCCCGCAAGGATAATTTTCTTACCTCACCCTTATATAAAAGGACTTCCATCCCGTTGTCAAACCGAATGGAAGTCCTTCCTTTTTCCCGGGGAATTACTTCTACGACAAGCAACTCCTGCATCTTTTATTCCTCCGCTTTTACCTCGGCTGTATTCTCTGCTTTCTTTTCAGCCGCTTCCGCTTTTTTTGCGATCGCTTCCGCTGCTTTTATGCTCTGTGCCTCAGTCTCGTTTTCCTTTGTTTCCTCAGACTCTTCCGTTCCGTCCACATTTAACATTTCTCTGACTTTTGCCTCGATCTCCTCACAGATCAGCGGATTTTCTTTCAGATACTGTTTTGCATTCTCACGTCCCTGGCCGATCTTATCTCCATTGTATGCATACCATGCTCCGGATTTGTTAACCACACCCTTATCTGCTGCAAGGTCTAAGATATCGCCCTCTCTGGAAATTCCCTGTCCAAACATGATATCAAACTCTGCTTCACGGAATGGCGGTGCCACCTTATTCTTAACAATTTTTACCCTGGTACGGTTACCAACAACCTCTCCGCCCTGTTTTAATGCCTCAATTCTTCTGACATCCATACGGACAGAAGAATAGAACTTCAGTGCACGTCCACCGGTCGTTGTCTCCGGATTACCAAACATTACGCCTACTTTTTCACGAAGCTGGTTGATGAAGATAACCACACAGTTGGATTTGCTGATGACAGAAGTCAGCTTACGAAGTGCCTGGCTCATCAGTCGTGCCTGAAGTCCGACATGCGAATCACCCATATCTCCATCAATCTCTGCCTTTGGAACGAGTGCTGCCACGGAGTCGACGATCACGATATCAACCGCCCCGGAACGTACCATGGTCTCTGTGATCTCAAGTGCCTGCTCTCCGCAGTCCGGCTGGGATATGTATAAGTTGTCGATGTCAACGCCGATATTCTTTGCATAGACAGGATCTAAGGCATGCTCTGCATCGATAAATCCTGCGATACCGCCTCTTTTCTGTACCTCGGCAACCGCATGCAGGGCAACCGTTGTCTTACCACTGGATTCCGGACCATAGATCTCAATAATTCTTCCCTTTGGAAGTCCTCCAAGACCAAGTGCAATATCAAGACTCAAAGATCCGGTTGGAATTGTCTCAACATTCATATGTGCTGAATTATCACCCAGCTTCATAATAGATCCCTTACCATACTGTTTCTCAATCTGTGAAATTGCAGCATCTAACGCTTTCAATTTATCTTCTCTTGCCATTTTCTTTCCTCCAATACGAACTTATGTTCGTTTTCTTGTTCTTATAGTATTATACTTTGCCCTAAATGTCAACTACGAACATGAAACAATTCTGTCCCTGTTCATCCTTTTAAGACAGTTTTCCCCCTATTTAAACCATCACTTTCTATTTTTTGCCGGGATTTCATGCCGATCTGGCTGAAATAATTACTCTTGTAACATTTTATTTGATAAAAAAAGATTCTGCTATCTGCAAGATTGACTGTAACTGATAGATAGAAATTTGTCAAGGTGTTTTACAAAACACCCTGAAGCATTTCACGGATCGCATCTTTGCCCTGCACGCCGATTGCTTTTCCCTGAAACAGACCATAATGCATCACAACCAATGTCGGGATACTCATGATCTGATAATTCAGTGCCAGAGAAGCCTCTTCGTCCACATTCACCTTACCGAATTTTACTTTTCCATCCAACTCTGCGGCAAGCTCTTCTATAACCGTAGACTGCATTTTGCATGGTTCACACCATTCTGCCCAGAAGTCAAGCACAACCGGGATCTTACATCCCAATACTTCTGCCTCAAAATTATCCTTTGTAATCGTTACAACTGCCATCTTTCTCTCCTTGTTTTTAATAGTTATCAGACAATTCGAAACTCATAAAAACCTAAATTGAATTGTGAAAAATTGACAAAAGACATGAAAGACACTGGGTGAGCCAAAATCGAACAAGTTCGATTGGTACTTAGAAGGCTGGTACAACGGTAAGTTGTGCCTGGCTTCTTAGTACCGCTGCGAGCGACACGTAGCGAGAGCGTGTCTTGAATGTTTTTGTTAATTTCGAACAATTTAAAGAATGTGATGAGGAGTTTCACAATTGTCTATTTATGAAAATGATAAAAGGAGTAAACAAAAAGATGAAAATCGTTTTTTTAGATGCAAAATCCATTGGAGATGACATTGACCTTTCGGGTTTTGACCAGCTGGGAGAAGTAGTAAAGTATGGATTCTCCACACCAGAGGAAGCAGGGGAGCGCACGAAGGACGCAGATGTTGTCATTATCAATAAAGTACAGATCAACGAGCAGACGATCGGCAGGGCAGATCACCTGAAACTGGTCTGCGTGACTGCTACCGGTACCAATAATCTGGACAAGGAATATCTGGCAAAGAGACAGATCGAATGGCGCAATGTCGCAGGCTATTCCACAGAGACCGTTGCGCAGCATACATTTGCGTTATTGTTTTATCTGTTGGAAAAATTGAACTATTACGATCAATATGTAAAATCAGAAAAATATATCGGAGATACGATTTTCACACATTTCTCGAACGTATTCCATGACTTAAACGGCATGACATGGGGAATTGTCGGACTTGGAAATATCGGCAGACGTGTTGCAGATATCGCAAAAATGTTTGGCTGCCATGTCATTTACTATTCAACTTCCGGTAAGAATAACCAGGAGGGGTATGAGAGAGCCGATTTTGATACTTTGCTGACAACTTCCGACATTATATCCGTGCATGCGCCGTTAGATGCCAACACACAGGATCTGATGAACGCCGAAGCCTTTGCAAAAATGAAGAAATCTGCGATTTTCTTAAATCTCGGACGAGGACCGATCGTGGTGGAGCAGGATCTGGCAGATGCATTGAAAAACAATGAGATCGCAGCGGCAGGACTGGATGTGCTATGTGTCGAGCCGATGAGTGCAGACAACCCGCTCCGTGAGATCAAGGACAGCAATAAGCTGATCATCACGCCTCATATCGCATGGGCGAGTGTTGAGGCAAGAACAAGACTGATGAATATCATTCTTGGTCAGGTAAAAGAATATTTCAAATAGTGCAGTCTAAACCACTGTGAAAAGAGGCGTTTCCATAGTCTTTCAAAAACTCTTCGGTCAGAAGCGCTGCTTTCGGCGAATGTATCCGTTCCTTTAACAATGCAGATAATTCAGCGAGACAATGGAGATATTTTTCTTCGGACCGCCCATAGAGATCGAAGAAAGATTCCACAGATGAAATGGATGAATCCCACGGGTTCGTCCATTTTTTGTGCTGCATGTTAAAAGGATCAGTGCGGAATAACAGCGAGTCGTTGGCGATCAATGGTGAAAATACTGGGTAGCCAAGTGTATGCTTTTCTGCAAAACGGAACAGCACTTTTTTCTGTCCAGTGCTGTCGTATAAAATCCGGAAACCAAGCTGCGTTGCAAAAATCGCCATAAAAATCGTATAGCGGCTCACAAACAGACCGTGGTAAGTGTGCTGGTAAGCGTAATGAAGCATACGTGCGACGATCCATTTCTGACGAGGTGTCAGCATGATCGTATTTTCCATATGGAAGTCAGCACGCCGTCTGTGGTACTTCAGCTCAAGCAGAGAGGTGTCGATCTCAGTCTCTAAATAAGCGTGGCGGGAAAAATAACCTCTGTCATTTTTTTTATAATGGGTGCGTCCATAAATAAACGGATGGCAGATGGAGTCTAATATATAATGTCCCAAAAATCCTTCCAGATAAGCATTTGCGATCTGCAGATCTTCTGGCTTCTTAAAGATACTGCGGCTCTCTAAAAGTGCGGCATAAAAAGCGCCGGTATTTTCGGTGTGCGCCATGTCGCCCAGATTGTGTCCGTGCAGTACGTAAGCCGGCAGATAATAGAAAAAAATGTCAGGTCCCTGATGCCCTAAGGCATAAACCGCCCTGTTTTTATATAAATTGTTTTTCAAAACCGGATCGTTCAATTTCTCATACATATCACGACCAAAAATATAATGTGTCACATAGCCGGGCATAAAGTCATCTCCTAAGTAAAAGTATTTCATTTTCAGTACATTTTTATTATACCCATAAAATCAGGAGCTGTTAAGCAGAGAAGTCATTATTAAGAAAAATATAATAACTGTGCAAAAAGGTGGATAAAATTATGACAATGTTTATAATAAAAGTAATATGCGAAAGAGGAGAAGGAAATGAATTTAAATACAATAGGGGAAATTTTACGATTTTATCGAGAAAAATATAACTTTAAACAGAGCGATGTTTGTAATGGAATATGTTCATTTATGGAGGAAACATGAAAAAACAAAAGATATTTTTAAAAAATAAACAATTATTAGGATTTTATCTGGTGGTGGGAGTTCTTTTTTCTGTTATCAGTGTTGTTGCACCATCTATATCCGGAGAACTGGTAAATGCGGTTATTTACCGTCAGGGAGATGTGAAAGTATATTTGTTTTTACTTGTTTTAACATATATACTTTTACTACTGTTTTCCATTGCGGATCAGTATTTTTTTCAGTATTTCCAGATTAAGGAAAAGAATGCAATGCGAAACGAACTGTTTCAGGCATCCCTAAAGAGAGGAAATCAGGAAAAAGAGCAAATTGCAGCATTTACATCGTTTGTGAATAATGATGTGCCGAATATTGTAGAGAATTATTATGGTGGTACGGTTGATATTATAAAATGTGTCTGTATCATCATTTGTGTTGCATTAGAACTTTTTCAGATTCATTGGCTTTTGGCGGTAATTATTTTTGGAAGCAGCATATTGATTATTATGATTCCGAATATCATGCGTGGATATGCGTCGAAAAATCGAAAAAATTACGGAGAAGCACTCGAAAAATTTAATGCAGTGCAACAATCGCTGTTAAGCGGAGCAGAAACTGTAAAGGTGTGTTTGTATAGAAGCAATGCCAAAAGAATGATAGAAAATAAGAACAATGAGATTGAAAAAGAGGAAAAACGTTTGCGAAACTGTCAGGTAAGTGTTTACGGGCTTGCCGGAGGTATGCAGATATTGAAAAGATTTTTAATTCTTGCGGTAGGCGTGTATCTAATTTATAGAAATATCATAAAGGTAGGGGGACTTTTGGTAGCAGTCCAGTTGGCAGAAGTACTGGCTGCACCGGCAGAAACACTTGCCTATCTGTTAAATGCAAAAAATGAAGCAAGACCACTTGTAGAAAAATATGAACAGCTTGCAGAAACAGAAGAAGACCGGGGAAAAACAGATATCAACGATATAGAAGATATTTGTGTGGAACACTTATCCTACGGGCGAAACGGAGTAAAAATAATCAAAGATGTTTCTTTCACCTTTGAAAAGGGCAGAAAATATATGTTGACTGGATCAAGCGGAAGTGGAAAATCAACGTTTTTGAGATTAATAGGAAAACTACAGGAAGGTACATATCAGGGAAATATCCGCATCAACGGCATTTTACTGGAAGAGATAAATATGGATTCTTTATATGGAAAGATGGGAATCGTATTTCAGGAGCCGTATTTATTTGGATTTTCACTAAAAGAAAATATTATTATGGGGCGCAATGTAAAAGACAGCGATTACGAAGCAATTTTGAAAAAATTAAATCTGGGCTATTTGTTGGAACGCTTCTCAGATGTGGAACTTGACACAGAAATGGTAGCAAAATTATCGGGAGGTGAAAAGCAGCGGATTGCATTGGCAAGAGCGATGGTTGGAAAGCCGCAAGTGTATCTGTTAGATGAGATTACTTCCTCTTTAGATGAGCAGAATGCCCGGGAGATGGAAGAAATACTGTTAGCCGAAGATGCTATGGTTCTTTATGTGTGTCACAAAATCATACCAGAACTGAAAGGACAGTATGAAATGCTGACATTTTAGGAAAGTAAAGGAAGCCAGAAAAGAATAATCCGTAATCATACGGTTGACTTTGAAAAAAACAATGTTATAATACATATAGTATTAAAAACTACATATCATAATATCGATATTCAATATAGCGGTTTCTGTATATAGATAATAGACAATAAGTGGAAAATGTATATTGACATGCGACAAAGAAAAATTTTTGCATATTTAAAAAAAACATGAAATTTCATATACTTTCCACAAGTAAGAGAGAATATAGTTGTGAGAGCCTAAATATCTATACAAAAGAGACAGATAGGTTGATTGGTGTGGAAAACGGAGGATTAAGAGATGGCAAATTTAGTAGAGACAATGGAAAGAAAAGCATTTGGTGTCGCAGTCGATGCAACATTAAAAAATCTGAATAAGGATCGTGAGAAAGCACTTCTGCAGATTGTTGACCTTACAGAGAAATTTATGGGAAACAACTTCAGCAAAGAAGCGTATGATGGCGCGAGAGCAATGATCAAAAATCCAGATCATAAATGGATGAGATATGTAAACCGTCTTTTAGACGAAACAGATCCACACGTTGCTAAAATGACAGCATTAAACCTTGGTTTTCAGGCTGCATTTTTAGGAACAAAGACAATCCGTAAGATGAGGGAAGTGCACAACTGTAACATTCCGTGGCTGATCTTAATGGATCCTACTTCTGCATGTAATCTGCATTGCACCGGATGCTGGGCAGCAGAGTATGGTAATAAGTTAAACCTGACATTTGATGAGATGGACAGCATTGTCACACAGGGCAAAGAGCTTGGTATTTACTTCTATATTTATACCGGCGGTGAGCCGCTTGTCAGAAAGAATGATCTGATTGCACTGTGTAAGAAGCATTCTGATTGTATTTTCCTTTCATTTACAAACGCAACGCTGATTGATGAGGCTTTTGCTGATGATATGCTTCGCGTAAAGAATTTTGTTCCAGCAATCAGTGTAGAAGGTGATATGGCAGCACATGACGGCAGACGAGGAAAAGGCTCCTACGAGAAGGTAGAAAAGGCAATGAAGCTGTTAAAGGAGAAGAAGCTTCCATTTGGTGTTTCATGCTGTTATACAAGTGCAAACTGTGACAGCATCAGCAGTGATGAGTTTTATGATTGGCTTGTTGATAAAGGTGTATTATTTGCATGGTATTTCCACTATATGCCAGTTGGAAATGATGCAGTACCGCAGCTTATGCCGACACCAGCTCAGAGAGAGATGATGTATGACCGTGTTCGTTATTGCAGACGTACAAAGCCGCTCTTTGCAATCGACTTCCAGAACGATGGCGAGTATGTTGGAGGATGTGTAGCCGGAGGACGCCGTTATCTGCATATCAATGCAAATGGTGATATAGATCCTTGTGTATTTATTCATTATTCCGACAGCAACATTCGTGAGAAAACACTTCTTGAGTGTCTGCAGTCTCCGTTATTTATGGCATATCATGAGAATCAGCCATTTAACGAGAATCATCTTCGCCCATGTCCAATGCTTGAGAATCCGCAGAAGTTACGCGAGATGGTAGCAAAGACACAGGCAAAATCAACTGATATGCAAAGCCCAGAGAGTGCAGATCATCTTTGCAGCAAGTGCGATGAGTATGCAAAGAACTGGACACCGTCTGCAGAGAAGTTGTGGAATGAGTCACATAAAAAATAATCAATATTGAAATTGCGATTCTGATTCTAAGATGAGAAATCTTTAAATAAAAAAGCCTTCTGATTTTGTAAATGTTTATCTGACATTTGCAGTTAGGAGGCTTTTCATTTTTAAGTGGCTTAAAAAACTGTATTGACAGCAGCTAATTCTAAGGTTGACATACTCCCACGGTTAAAACCGTGGGATTCCTTAACTAGTTCCGGCAGCATCATTCAGTCTTATAGACTGAATTATAGCCACTGTGTTCAGGATTTATGCTGATGGGATTTCATACGTCGTGTACTAC
>OGPA01001890.1_pt1 | contig 16173 bp, 10 predicted proteins | sample 1552841 | NCBI WGS metagenome assembly OGPA01 (sample SAMEA2579916, study PRJEB22360) | human gut metagenome | reverse complement strand
TCAGTAACTCTTTTAACTCAGTAACTCTTTTAACTCAGTAACTCTTTTAACTCAGCAACTCTACAACTCATTCAATCTTCACTTTTCCTCCCGGTAAAATAGCCTGTATACTATTGTCGTACATAGCTGAACAATAAATTGCCGGTAACATATATTCTCCGCGGAACGCTGCATTGCAACGGAAACGGAAAGTCTTAGACTGATTTTGTTCCAAGCTGAAATAGACATAAAAACGGTCGTCCCGGATATCGACATATTCTGCCTCTTTCCAGGCACTGGTGTTTCCGGTAAGACGGTCATTGATGATCTCGAAGCCGGAAGGTACCGGATAGTTTAAAGCCAGTTCCTGATAAGTACCGGTCAGGCCCGTGTTTTTGATTGTAATTTCGGTTGTAATGTCTTCCCCCTGTTGCAGCTGTTCGATGTTGAGCGGAGTACCTTTGTCATTATAATAACGCACACTCATCGACATTCCGGACATGACTTTTTCCTTGACCACTTCCAGCGGGGCGGAACTATTGATCTGACGGACAAAAAGTGAGCCTTGACCGTTGTTCGTCACCGTAACCGAAGCTTTGTCACCCTGCAAAACGAGTTGTTTTTGCCAGATTGTCTTGTCGGTTTTGACGTTTTCGTTACCTGAATTTGTTTTTACTGTGATATCGATTCCTTTTTGGCTGCCCAGGTATTTTTGTACGAACTGGGCGGCTGCATAAAGAGCGAAAGAGGTTTCCTGGGTACTGTACCAATTGCCGGATCCCATGGCTTTAGAAATCTTCTCTAACATGCGGTAAGCATCTTGTTGCATGTTCAGGATGACCATCGATTGCAGAATCAGGGCATTGTCCCGGGTAGTAGAACCGAACGTTCCTCCCGTTTCCCGGTAAGGGGTGACTTCGAAGGACAGATCGCGTATCATTTTCGTAGCGATTTCCTGTTGATTACTTAAAGCATAAGCGGAGGCCAGCAGCCATTGTGAAACCGGACGTTGCAAGCGGGTCTCTTTCAGTCGGTTCATGGCTGCCAGATCGGGTTTACCGGCTAAAGCCAATACATACAAACGATAGGCTTGGTCTTGCTGTGACCACGGTTCTGTGCGGTTCCAGCTGTTAGCCACCTGACGCATATAGTTCGTGGCATGCTGTAACATCTGAATCGGGACTGCATAGCCTTGTTTTTGGGCATTTGCCAGGAAATTTACAGCATAAGAGGTAGCCCATTCCGAAATATACGGCTCTCCAGGCCAGTAAGCAAAGCCTCCTTCCGGGGTCTGATAACTTCTCAGACGGTTGATGACTTCTCTGACGTTATTTTCTGCCGTGATCTGTTGTTCCGGACTTAATGCCAGAAGCCAGGATAAAGCTAATTGCGGAAATGCCTGTGAAGTGATTTGCTCTGCACAGCCATGAGGGTAGTCGAGCAAGTAACTGAGGCGTTGTTCCAGGTTTAACGGTGGGATAGAGGATACCTCCAGGACAGAAAGCGGTTCGGTTCCTGTAATGCGGGTATCGAAAGAAACAGTCTCTCCTGCTTTAGCTTCTTTTTCTTCGATCTCTGTCATTCTCGGATTAGGAATACGTACCTGAACATCCTCGGTGACAATGGCTGTTTCATTGCCCGATGTCGCTTCTGTCCGAAGTGTCGACATCCCGGTTTGGCTATTGATCCGAGCCTTAAAATAGACAACTTGTTCTCCTTTTTTATCGAATTGGATGTGTTGTTCTTTTTCTCCTGTCAGGGTGATTTTGTCGTCGGTAGTCATCTTTACGGTGACTTCCCGGATATGATCTTTCAGGACAAAAACGGTAACCGGAATATCGATGACATCTCCCGGTGTGAACAGACGGGGAAGGGCAACCGATACCATGAGGGGTTTATTTACCGTACTGTTGACACTGGCTGCTCCATATTGTCCATTGGTAGCTGCAATGACCATCGTCCGTACTTCGCCGATATATTCCGGCATTTTGAAGGTGTGTTTTTGAGTAGCTCCGGCTTTCAAACTGAAAGGACCGTCGAATAAGACGACCGGTTTGAACCGGTTGGTCTTTTCGTCCTGTAAATCCTTCAAGGCTTCGTCGCCACCCACAGCAAAAGCTTTATCCAGACGGGCTCCATAAGCACCGTAGATATAGTCGTAGAAATCCCAGGTTTTTACGCCCAGGGCTTCCCGTGCATAGAAAGCAGCAAAGGGATCCGGAGTACGGAAAGTGGTCAGCGAAAGCAGTCCTTCGTCGACTATCGCAATGGTGTAATTCATCGCCTTGCCGTCTTTTTCAGAAACTTCCACGTTGAACTCTTTTCCCGGTCGGAGTTCCTGAGCCATTTTGATCTTCGGATTCAAATGGAGAGCCGGGTCTTCTACATGGATATTGACAACTCCATACATTCGGATCGGACGGTCGTTGTCCCGGTTGTTGTGAGGTTGAAGCAGAGTGACTGCAATGTATGTATTGGGACACATCTCGCTGGTGGCCTCCAACTCGAAGGTGGTGTTACCGGCAGAGGTATTGATCCGTTTCATGTTGCTGACGGTTTTCCCGTTTTCAAGGCTGACGATGGCTACACTACCTGTTGCTGAAGGAATTGTAACTTTTATCTTTTCGCCGACGCGGTAAGATTTTTTGTCGCTGCTCAGGTGTAAGGTGGTCGCTGCAGTTTGATCGGCGTTATCCGACCAGCTACCGAAATAGGCGATTAAACCGGAGGTATGCCCCGAAGGATCGGTGGCCCGGATAAAATAACGTCCATATTTCGGGATGTGAAGATCCAACTGAAAACGACCGTCGGTGGCTTTGACTTTCTGGCTCAATACACTGCTACTATATTCCCGGTTGACATAAGATCCCAGGTTTTCATCTTCCGAATCCCACCACCAATGCCAGTCGAGTTTATATACTTCAATCTGAATGGTAGCATTTCCTGATTGTTTTCCTGTTGGGGTAACCGTAACGCCTTGTAATCGAACAGGTTGCTCGGTGGAGTACCAATTATCGTCGTTTTCAGGTAGACGTATTCCTACATATTCATCGTAAGGGGAATAGCGGATACTTTGTGAGCTGATACTGAAATCCCCACCGTTTTCAAATACCCGGGTGGTGAAGACTGCATTTAATATTCCGGGAGCATCTTCGGTTTTGATCTTGTTCAGGCTGAATGAAAAATTTCCCTGCTGGTCGGTTTGCCCGTCGAATAGGGTTTCTGTCGAAGGTTCGAAATACCTGGATTTATCGGAAAAACGATAATCCGGAAATTCGGAGAAACCTGCATCGGCATGGTATAAACGTACCTCTGTGATCGCTTTTTGATTGGAAGTCGGTGCTCCGTTCAGCCATTTGGTCTTCACTTCTACAGGTTTCAGGGAAACACCGGTACCGATAATTTTATCGTTAGGAAATAACATTTGTATAGCCAGACGGTTCGGTTTCACTGTTTCGATGCGTAATGTCTGTTTGAAAGTCAGGCCACCGATACGGAAGAGGACATGCCAATAACCGGTTTGGTCTTCGGGTTCGGTTTTGAAGGTAAAACAATGGATATTATTGGGAGTAATCGCTCCTTTTAAAGTTTGGGTAATATGCCCGTTGGGATCGACCAGTTGTGCAACGATCGGGTGACCTTCCGGTAAGACACCGAGCTTGTCCTCCAGGATCAGGGATAAATAGATTTCATCTCCCGGACGCCATACCCCCCTTTCACCATAAATGAATCCTTTTACCCCCATTTGTACATGTTGTCCGCTGACGTCGAAGTTACTGAGGGATAGAGCACTGTTTTCTGCTAAACGCAACCAGGCTTTGTCTTTACCCTTCTGTGCCAGTACGATAAAGCCCGGAGATGCCGGTTTTAAATACGCGAATCCTTCTTTATCGGTCCTTGCCGAATCGATCTTTTGATTCTGATAATTGTAAAGACTGATGTTGCAGTTCGGAATCGCTTCAGCGGTACTGAGATCGGAAACGCATACGACATACTGATTGTCGGCTCCTTGTTTGGCCATAATTCCCAGTGAAGTATTGATGATATTGCGGGCTGCAAACCGATCACCGGTGTAGTAGGAGATATGACAAGGATTTTCGCGCTGTTCCCAGTCGAAACCGGATGGATAATAATATTCGCTGTAGTAGGAACCCGGGTTGTCCCAGTCCGTATCCCCATAATCCGAGTCGGGACTTTCATCGGCACAGGAAAGAATGGTATATGATTTCTTGAATTTCAGTCTGAAACGATAAATATTACCTTTCTCCAGATTGACCAGATCGCTTAAGTCGATGGTAAAGTCATTCCATTTATCGAGGTCGATATGGGGATGATCTTTTTTCAGATCGATTTTTTTCATAAATACCGGTCGGGCTGTACGGGTCAGTTCGCTGCGGTCGTCATAAGAATTTTCTTGCAGGAAAAAGTTCATGTTTTGGTCGAGCACCTGAATGATTTCAAGGTCGACGGCTTGCAGTCCGATAGCAGAAAAAGGAATGAGTACCTGATTGTTGCCCGGGACGATGATCCCCTTGCCGATGAGTTGTACTTGTGGTTTGGTGCTGGAGAGACGTACCGACCGGATATATTCGGTATGCAACGTATTACCGTTGGCACTGCGTATCCCGGCATGGATAGTCAGATTCGGTTGACTATTCTCGATAGCGTTACCCGGATAAAGGTAAATGATGTTATCCGATATTTTGTAATTCAGGGTAGAGGCTCCTTCCAGGCTGAACAAACCTTTCAAATCCTGGTTCGGATCGATATTCTCCGACATATAGATACGGATTACCGGTGGTTCACTGTCACTGGCTTTGACATTCAACACCGTGAAATCATTCAGACCGGGGATGGAGATCTCGGTGCCGTCGGTTGCTTTAATGTCTTTACTGAATTTTAAATTCAGTGTTTTACTTTCTTTTTCTTTTAACAGATGGCGGATAGCGAAATAATGCCGGTTACCCTGATGATTCCATTCCGGTGTGACGGATTGACCGTTATAGGTGGCCGTCAGTTTTTGTTCCATTTCTGTCGGATCGGTTTCATCCGAACTTTGCAACATCCCCTGATATTGTAATTCATTTTCATGATCGGGTTCGCTGATCAGAACACCGGGTTCGAAAATCGTAACCAGCGGGACAATATCGAATTCAAAGTTGAATTTCTCATAAGGCTTGGGGACGTTACAAAGTGCTCCCAGATTGAACGTGACTTTGTATGTCGTACCGTTTTTGAAACGTTCTGCCGGAATGAATTCTATACTATGGTTATCTTTTAGAATCAATTCCCCTTTTATAGCCGGAGATATCCTGAATAAATCGGCCGGGAGGGTACTACCGGCCTGGAAACCTTTATCGGACGGTTGACCCAGATAGACCGAAAGGGAAGAAGAGGACTTGATGACTCCACTCGTATAACCGGTGATGTATTTACTGAAATCGGTTTTTTCTTTGTTTGTACAGCCTGTCAGCAATAGAACAGCCATAAAAAATAGTGCCGCTAGGTTCATCCTGTGTATCATGGCGCAAGGGTATTTGTTTATAACAGATTATTTTATACCTGAATATTACGTTTCCAGCCTGTTCCGGATACGTTTTTCAATTTATTGTCTAACAAAATTAGAGAATTATCTTACAAAGATACTGGGTGAAGGGGTTTATTTTTATATTTTTGTCAAAATAAATCAAAGTGCTCAGAGTATATAGATCATTGTAACCTTTAGGGGCAGGAGTCGTTAAAAATAGGAATTGATCTGAGCAAACTTTCGTAACAAAGAAAATTGCAAATATGAGAATAGCTGTTGTAGGAACCGGATATGTCGGACTTGTTTCCGGTACTTGTTTGGCAGAAACCGGAGTCACCGTTACCTGTGTAGACGTCGATGCTTCGAAGATCGATAAGCTGAATCAGGGAGGAATTCCGATTTACGAACCCGGTTTGGCTGAGCTGGTGATCAAAAACCGGGCCAACGAAAGGTTGTTCTTTACTACTTCTTTAAAAGAAGCCTTGGTAGATGCCGATGCTGTTTTTATTGCAGTAGGTACTCCCCCCGATGAGGATGGTAGTGCCGATTTGTCTTATGTTATAGGAGTGGCGCATGAGATCGGGTGTTTGATCGAGGAATATGTAGTGGTGGTGACCAAATCCACTGTACCGGTGGGGACGAACCGGAAAGTGAAATTGGCTGTTCAGGAAGAGCTGGATAAGCGGGGAGTAGAAGTAGTGTTCGATGTCGCTTCGAATCCTGAATTTTTAAAAGAAGGGGATGCGGTAAACGATTTTATGCGGCCTGACCGGGTGGTGATCGGTGTAGAATCGGCCCGGGCGGAAAAAGTGATGGAACGATTGTATCATGCTTTTGTCCTGAATAATACTCCCATTTATTTTATGGATATTCCCTCTGCGGAGATGACGAAATATGCTGCTAATTCGATGTTGGCTACCCGTATTTCTTTTATGAACGATATCGCTAATTTGTGTGAGATCGTCGGTGCTGATATCGAGGCGGTGAAAAAAGGGATCGGGAGCGATACCCGGATCGGTAAAAAATTCCTGAATGCAGGTTGTGGATATGGCGGGTCTTGCTTCCCGAAAGATGTGAAGGCCTTGATCCGTACCGGAGACGAATATGGTTATGGAATGGAATTGTTGAAAGCGGTAGAGCGGGTGAATGAGAGGCAAAAGACGATTTTATTCGATAAGATTCAGAAACATTATGAAGGAAATGTAAAAGGAAAGCATTTCGGACTTTGGGGATTGTCGTTTAAGCCGGCAACCGATGATATGCGGGAGGCTCCTTCTCTGGTACTGATCGGCCAATTGCTGGAAGCGGGAGCGACCGTCAAAGCTTTCGATCCGGTTGCAATGGAAGAAGCCAAGCGCCGGCTGGGCGACCGTATCGGGTACGCTGCCAATATGTACGACGCTTTAACGGATGCCGGTGCCAATGGTTTTGCGGAAGCCGATGCCATGATTATCGTGACCGAATGGCAGGAATTTAAAGTTCCGAAGTTTACTTTTATAGAGAAAGCCTTGAAAGAAAAAGTCATCTTCGATGGACGTAATATTTACAATCCTGAACAAATGAGAGAATTTGGATACACCTATTATGGGATAGGGAAAAATCGATAATATGCATATTCTTTTTATAGTAAATCCGATATCGGGGCTAGGCCTTGGGAAAGAATTGCCGGAGAAGATCCGTCGGATTCCGGAGTATGATTCTATTCCTTATGATATTGTATTTACCGAGTATGCAGGACATGCCCGTAAATTGGTCGAAGATGCCCGGCAAGAAGGAAAATATACTCATATTGTAGCGGTTGGGGGAGATGGTACAGTGAATGAGGTGGGAGGAGCTTTGTGTGGTAGTGATGTTGCTTTTGGGGTCGTTTCTCTGGGGAGTGGCAATGGTTTTGCCCGGCATTTGGGTTATTCGGTTTTTATGACCAAGGCATTGAAACAGGTACTGACCGATCAATTCGCTCAAATCGATGTGTTGGAGATGAATGGCAAGTATTCGCTGAATGTCAGTGGGGTAGGATTCGATGCCGAGGTGGCCCATGAATTTAACCATTTGAAATTGAGGGGAGTATTTTCTTATATTTATGCGGCTATTAAACTATGGTTCCGTTATCCGGAAAAGAAATACAAGATCACCGGCAACGGCAAAGTCATGAAGGTAAATTGTTTTATCCTTAGCTTTGCCAATAGTTCCCAATACGGCAACAATGCCTATATCGCCCCTCATGCTTCGGTGCGGGACGGTTTGATGGATATCTGCATCCTGAAACGGCCGGCTTTCTTCGAGATCCTGTGGTTTTTACTTTTCTTCATCAATTCGAAACTGTACAAATTGTCCTATTATAAGGAAATTCAGTGCGAGGAAGCTATCGTAGAAGGCGATATCGAGCGTGTACATATCGACGGGGATGCCTATATCATGCATTCGCCGATTCACCTGAAAATGCATAAGGGCATACTGAAAGTTGTCGTTCCCAAGAAAATAGACTGATTTATTGGGAGTCTATTCCAAGTTCTTTCGCTACTTTGAACATATATTCCCGGGCTTCTTCGTAATTGTTACCGATAATTCCATCCAATATCGCCTCTTTAATTGCATTTTTGATATCCCCGATAGTTTTACAGGGAGGCAGATGGAAAGTGGCGATGATTTCTTCACCGCTGATGGGGGGCTGGAAATTCCGGATCGAATCTTTTTCTTCCACCTCTTTGAGTTTGCGGCGTACCGTCTTGAAATTTTCGAGAAAACGCTTTACTTTCTCTTCGTTTTTTGAGGTGATATCGGCTTCGGCCAGGGTCATCAGGTCGTCGATATCGTCGCCGGCATCGAACAATAACCGCCGTACCGCCGAGTCGGTCACGGTTTCTTCCGACAAAACGATAGGACGCATGTGCAGGTTGACCAGTTTCTGTACATACTTCATTTTTTCGTTTTGAGGGAGTTTTAAACGGTTGAATATTTTACCGACCAGGCGTTCACCCACGTGATTATGCCCATAAAAGGTCCACCCCTGTCCCTGAATGTATTTTTTAGTCGCCGGTTTACCGATATCGTGCAACAGAGCGGCCCAGCGTAACCACAAGTCCTGACTGTACAGCGATAAGGTGTCCAGGACGGTCAGTGTATGATAGAAATTATCTTTGTGTTTGACTCCCTGTACACGGTCTACACCTTTAAGCGCGGTCAGTTCCGGGAAGAAGATTTCCAATAATCCGGCTTCGTCCAATAAACGGATACCCCGGGATGGTTCGGGGGAAAGCATGATTTTATTGAATTCATCCATAATCCGCTCCATCGATACGATCGGAAGACGGTGACGGTATTCGGCTATGGCCTGGAAGGTATTTTCCTCGATTTGAAAATTCAATTGTGAAGCAAAACGAATGGCTCGCATCATGCGTAGGGGATCGTCCGAGAAGGTGAGGCCCGGGTCCAGGGGTGTTTTGATCAGGCGTTCCTCCAGATGCTGCAAGCCTCCGAAAGGATCGATCAAAACTCCGTAATTCTCCTGATTCAAGGAGATAGCCAGTGCATTGATCGTAAAATCGCGGCGTTTTTGGTCGTCGTCGATCGTTCCTTCTTCGACGATGGGTTTACGTGAATTAGCCCGGTAGGACTCTTTGCGGGCTCCGACAAACTCGATCTCCATACCTTTATACCGGAACATGGCAGTACCGAAGTTTTTAAATACCGATACCCGCAGATTACCTAACCGCCGGGCAGCAGTTTCGGCCAGCTCGATACCACTGCCGTGAACGACAATGTCGATATCTTGGGAAGGACGCTGTAATAACAGGTCACGGACATAGCCACCGATGACATAGGCTTCTATGCCTTTTTCGGCGGCTATCCCGGAAAGTATTTTAAAAATCGGATGCTTCAACGGTAATTGCATGTCGTCTGAATAGTTTTGCCTGCAAAAATACGAAATTTAACCGACTATTTCAGAAGCATAAGGACATATTCAGGAAAAAGCCCCGGTTATACATTTTTCCTCCCTGTACATCGGAGATATTTCCCAGACCTAACAGGTAGCCGAATTCAAAGTCAAAAGAAGTGAGACGCATGTTGGTGGCAAACCGTAAACCGTAATCCCAGGGACTGGTTTTGAATAAACCGTTGCCGTATCCGGTGTTGTTTTTAAGTTTTTCTCCGATACGGACAGCCCCGTAAGGACTCACACTCAACCCTTTCCACCAGCCGTTCTGGCGATCCTGGTAGAGCCAGGTAAATTTCACCGGAAGTTCCAGATAGTTTTGCCGGATAGTAACCTCTTGGTTCTTACCTCCTTTAGAGGTAAAATACAGTCCCGGCATCACCGCCCAATGTTTTCTCTGATGAGCAAAGGAAAATCCGACTTCATAACCGATCCGGTAGTTAAAATCGACTGCGGATAACGAACCTGAGGTTTTCAGGGTGGTTGTGTTTATGGCAGCCGTAATCTGTAATTTCCAGGCATGATGTCTCTGTTTATATAAAAATTTTTGGAAGCAAGTCGGTTCGCTCTCCTGGAGATGGAAAGTTTGCGGGGAAATACTGTCGAGGGCAGAAGCGGCCGGTTGCAGGAAATTCATGAAAGCGGTCGAATCCATATAACCGGTATGCCGACGAAGGATCTTTTCGTCCGGACTGACTAATACCAGATAAGGAATTGCGGCTTGGGTATTGTGGTAACGGTAACATAAGGCCCTATCCTCCGGATCCCCGATTTCGAAATAACCGGGGATACACCGTTCTCCGACCGTTTGTATGATTCCGGGATTCTGAAAAATAGTTTCTTCCATTTGCCTGCAGGGACCACAGAAATGGGAAGAAAAACAAAGGAGCATATTTTTATTTTCGCGCTTTGCCTGGGCCAGAACCTGACTGTAAGGGGTCCGGTACTGGAATAGGTGGGGGGATTCCATCTGTAAAGACGGGGAGTTGGCAGGTACTAAATCTCTGAGGGGGACCGCTTGCGGATCTGCTTTTAGAAATTTCATCATTTGGCCTGTCGTAACGGAGGAGGATTCTTTGATGATTTTTCCGTCCGGCGTCAGAATGCAGATGTGCGGGATTATGCCCGCCCTGTTGGGATTTACTCTGCATTGGAGCAATCGGAATTCAGGATATTCAATATCTGCATTCAGACAGATATAGTGTTGGTCGGCGTATCGGACTACCTGAGGATCTTCGAATACTACCTTTTTCATCATCCGGCAGGGACCGCACCAACTGGCTGTAAAACTAATAAACAGGTTCTTCTTTTCTTTTTTAGCCAATTGTAAGGCTTCTTCGTAAGTACCGTTGAAAAAATGGATCGCATTTCCCGAAAAGTTACAGGCAAAAAGCAAGATGCATAATAAAATGAATTTCATCGCTGTAATTTGGATTCTGGTTATGACGTACAGGAAGGAGGAGGGTTTAAATATAAAGAATAAGCGGTACTTATTTAATACCGCTTATTCTTTATAGATATGGGCGTTAGTCTTTATACGATCCCGGAGAATCCCATAAAGGCCATGGCCAGCAGGCCGGCTGTAATCAATGCGATAGGAGAACCTTTCATCCCTTTGGGGATGGCAACCAGTTCGAGGTGTTCACGGATACCGGCAAAAATCGTCAGGGCCAATCCGAAACCGATCGCTGTAGAGGCTGCGAATACCAAAGACTCGAGTAAGTTGAAATCTTTTTGGATCACCATAATGGCAACTCCCAGTACAGCACAGTTGGTGGTGATCAAGGGCAAGAACACACCTAATGCCTGATAAAGCGAAGGACTGACCTTTTTCAATATGATTTCTACCATTTGTACCAAGGCTGCAATGATCAGAATAAAAGTAATGGTTTGCATAAAACCGATTCCGAACGGATCCAGGATAGTCTTTTGGACGATAAAAGTAACCAGGGTGGCCAGGATCATCACGAAGGTTACGGCTCCGGTCATCCCTAAAGCCGTAGAGACCTTTTTAGATACGCCCAGGAACGGACAGATTCCTAAAAATTGTGCCAGTACGATGTTATTGACAAAGACCGCAGCGATAAATATTAAGATATATTCCATAATTCGATTGTTTTTGATTTATGATTTCAGCTTTGCGATAGAAATGAAACAGGAATCGTAAGCCGTAAATCTAAAATCTGAAATTTAATTTGTTTTTCTGATCCGGTTTACGATAGCGATCAAATAACCCAATGCCAGGAATGCTCCCGGAGCCAGGACGAAGATCAGCATACCGTAATTCTCGTTGAAGATCGGGAAATTGAATGCTTTACCACTTCCCAGTATTTCACGGATCGTTCCTAAAAGCGTCAGGCTCAATGTAAAGCCCAGTCCCATGCCCAAACCGTCGAGCATGGAAGGAATCGCTTTATTTTTAGAAGCAAAAGCTTCTGCACGTCCCAATACGATACAGTTCACTACGATCAAAGGAATAAACAAACCCAATGATTCATGCAGCGAAGGCAGATAAGCGGCCATACACATATCCACCACAGTTACGAAAGCTGCGATGATGACGATAAAGGAAGGAATACGGATCTTATCTGGAATGATATTGGTAACCAGTGAGATCACCAGATTGGACATCACCAGTACAAATGCCGTAGCCAGCCCCATTCCCATGCCGTTGATAGCCGAAGTGGTCACCCCTAAGGTCGGACACATACCCAATAAAAGCGCAAAAGTCGGATTTTCTTTGAATATGCCGTTGGTTAAGACTTTTAAATTATTCATAGAATTGGAATTTTTGTTTTGAATTTACGATTTTAGATTCATCGTAAATCTGAAATCATAAATTATTTTGTTTGTTGTGTTGCTCCGGAAGCTGCATCCGCATTGCCTGCCAAACCGGCTGCTGCCCGGTTTACAGCGTCCAGAAATGCCCGTGACGAGATGGTTGCTGCTGTGATCGCATCTACGTCTCCACCGTCTTTCGATACTTTCAACCCTTGGGTACCGGGAGTTTTACCCGTAATATTTCCTTTCCCGTTGGGGGTGAACCATACATCCATTTTGGAACCTAATCCCGGCGTTTCTTTGTGTTCCAGCACCGAATAATTGGCTACGCTACCATCCGGATTGAATCCTACCATTAACCATATTTTTCCTCCGAATCCGTTGTTGGTATAGGTTTTTACTGCTGTTCCTATCAGTTCTCCGTTTTTCTTCGCCGGATAAAATTCCAGTTCTCCGCCGTCAGCGGTCTGGCTTTTCCAAACGTCGGCATTCGGGTCGTTGTCGAACTCTCCCGGAATCACCTCGCGGATCGCATTTACTTGTTTGGCTTGCTTGGCGGCTTCGATCGGGCCTGCTGTCAGTGAGTAGACATAGCCTACGGCTGCTGAAGCAATCAGGGTGACACTAAACAGGACCACCACCATATTTGTAAAGTTAGACTCTAATTTCTTTCCCATCGTTAATATATTTAAGATTTTTGATTTACACCGGTCGATCGGGACCGTAAATCATAAATTATGCAAATCTCACTGGTTTACAATATCTGTTGATCAGCGGAGTGAAAGCATTCATGATCAGGATAGCGAACGACATTCCTTCCGGATAGGCACCGAACACGCGGATCACAACCGTGAGGAGGCCGATTCCTATTCCATAGATGATCATTCCTTTGTTGCTCATCGGTGAAGTAACGTAATCGGTAGCCATAAAGATTGCACCTAACATCAAACCTCCGGATAACAAATGGAAAACAGGACCTGCATATAAAGAGGGATTGCAAAGATTCAGAATACCCGAAAATACAATTACAGTGACGAAAATGCTTACCGGAATATGCCAGGTAATGATTCTCCGGAATAACATATAGGCAAAACCGATCAGTAAGGCCAATGCTGCAACTTCACCCAAACTACCACCCATGTTTCCGATCAGCATGTTCTTGTAACCGATAAAACTTTCGGCCGATAATAAATCGGTAACGGATTGTCCGCTTGTCACCGCTTCTTTGAGCATAGCTAAAGGAGTGGCACCGGTTTGTGCATCGATATAAGATCCTGCAAATCCCTGAGCAAGCGGCCAGGTGGTCATTTGCACAGGGAAAGAGATAAGCAAAAATACACGGCCTACCAAAGCCGGATTGAAAATGTTACACCCCAATCCGCCGAAGCTCATTTTACCGATGCCGATTGCTACCAGGGCACCGATAACGATAATCCAGACCGGTAAGTTCGAAGGTACGTTGAAAGCCAGCAATACACCGGTAATCAAAGCTGAACCGTCGAAAATCGTCGGTTGCTGCTTGAGAAGAAACTTTTGAATTACATATTCAAAAAAGAGGCAAGCCACCACCGAAGTCAGGGTGACGATGATAGCTCCCATGCCGAAAAACAGCACAGAACAGATGAAAGCCGGAATGAGCGCTATAAGTACTCCATACATGTTCTTTTCGATAGAATCACCACTGTGAACGTGCGGAGAAGGAGATATTAGTAATTTATTCATAATATTTGATCTACACCATTGACGTTATTTATTTCTTTCTACTACGGATCATAGCACCTGTCCGGGCTTTACCTAAACGGATATAGTCGAGCAACGGACGATCTGAGGGACAGGTAAAACTGCATGATCCACATTCGATGCAGTCCATGACTTTTTCTTCTTCCATACGTTCCAACAGATTGAATTGCGATAATTTCATCAGTAAATACGGTTCGAGCCCCATCGGGCAGGCAGAAACACATTTACCGCAACGGATACAATTACGCATGGGTCGGCGGGCCGCTTCCTTTTCGTTGATCAGCAATACACCACTGGTGCCTTTCATCACCGGTGAATCGATGTTTACCATCGTTCTTCCCATCATAGGACCTCCGCCGATCACTTTAGCCGTATCTTCAGGCATACCTCCGGCTGCTTCGATCAGCTTCGAAATCGGTGTACCGATACGGCAGAGGAAATTACCCGGATTTTTTACCGATTTACCGGTGACGGTGACTACCCGTTCGATCAGGGGTTTGTTTTTCATTACGGCTTCGTAAACCGCCAGGGCTGTTCCCACATTCTGTACAACGGCTCCTACGGCGATCGGAAGTGCTCCGGAAGGAACCGCCCGGTTGACCGTAGCCTGAATCAGTTGTTTTTCACCTCCTTGCGGATATTTCACTTTTAACGGACATACTTCTACGCCAAGTACTTTTCCGGCTATATTCTGCAAATGAGCTATCGCATCTTTTTTATTGTTCTCGATGCCGATAATAGCCCGTTTAACATCAATCGCTTTCATCAGAATTTGTACACCGATAATAATTTCTTCGGCTTTCTCGAGCATGATCCGATGATCGGCGGTCAGGGAAGGTTCACATTCCACTCCGTTGATAATCAATACTTCGGCTTTATTGCCGGGAGGAGGGGTCAGTTTTACCTGAGTAGGAAATGTCGCTCCACCCATACCGACGATACCGGCAGCAGCGATTGCTTTGACTATTTCTTCTTTCGATAAAGTAATATTATGTGCCGGCTTTTCCGACCGGTCGATTTCGGGTATCCATTCGTCGCCTTCCACTTGAATGGTGATGGCAGGTTTCGATAATCCGGCGGCATCGATGATGTTATCGATTGCCGACACTGTGCCGGAAACCGAACTATGTATGTTAGCTGAAACAAAACCTGAAGCTTGTGCTATCAACTGTCCGGTTTTTACTTTGTCACCTTTCTGAACGATAGGGGTTGCCGGAGCTCCGATGTGCTGACCGAGCGGAATAATCACCTTTTCGGGAATAGGTAAGACCTGTATTTTCCCAGCTGCCGATAATTTATTTTCAGGTGGATGGACACCACCAATTTTGAATGTCTTTAACACAGCGTATAAGTTTTAGATTTTTAATTTTTACTATCTGTTTCTGGTGTTTTCTGTGCTTCTATAGACTCGACCTGAGGAGAAGCACTGACCGGTGCTTTACCTACCGGATCGGTTGCCGTTTGTCCGGGGGTTGCACAACTGTTAGTCGGTTTGATCGTGGTTTGCTGGTTTTTTTCAGCTTCGGTTTCTGTCTTCCGGGGAGGAAAGTTCACTTCGTGGATCGCTCCGGTAGGACATACGCCGACACACTTCCGGCATAGACGGCATTTACTGTAATCGATATAAGCCAGATTGTTTTCCACCGTAATTGCATCGAACGGACATTCCTTGGCACATTTCCCGCAACCGATACAAGCTGCTTTACAAGCTTTCCGGGCTACTCCGCCTTTGTCTTTATTGACGCAGGAAACAAATACCCGCCGGTCTTTCGGTCCTTTGTTGCGCAATTCGATGATGTTCCGGGGACAGGCTTTCACGCAGGCGCCACAGGCTACACATTTGTCATCGTCGACTACAGGCAATAATGTCGTAGAATCCATGTGTATCGCATCGAACGGGCAGGCTGCAACACAGTCGCCACATCCCAGACAGCCGAATCCGCAGGCTGTATCGCCGACATATAAGGAATGTTCGATGGCACAAGAACGGGCTCCGTCGTATTGGCTGGTGCGGGGACGGTTTTCACAAGTTCCGTTACATCTGACTACAGCAATTTTAGGCGCCTGGGCTTTTACTTCCCGGCCTAAGGCTGCTGCAACTTTATTCATGGTTTCTGCTCCTCCTACCGGACACAGGATGCCTTCCATCGTTTCCGATTTTACGGCAGCTTCTGCTAATCCCCGGCAGCCCGGATAGCCACATCCGCCA
>OGPA01001889.1_pt1 | contig 16186 bp, 16 predicted proteins | sample 1552841 | NCBI WGS metagenome assembly OGPA01 (sample SAMEA2579916, study PRJEB22360) | human gut metagenome | reverse complement strand
GATAAGCTGCGGGGATCAGCAAGTATGAATTGATCCGCAGATTTCCGAATGGAGCTCTCCCAGCATCACAAACACTTCTTCGATGGTGCCCACACCATATTTCTTTTTGATGGTTTCCGGAGACCCGGCTTCCAGCACCATGCCGTCCCGCATCATCATCAGCTGAAAGCAGCGATCGGCTTCATCCATCACATGGGTTGTGACAATGACAGTGGTGCCATGGGCAACCATGTCATAAAGCGCCTGCCAGATTTGCCGCCGCAGCACCGGATCTATGCCCACAGTGGGCTCATCCAGAATCAAAATCCGCGGCTGATGCAAAATGGCCGCCGCCAAGGACAATCGCCGTTTCATACCGCCTGAATAGCTGCTCACCAGATTATGCTGCGCCTCTGTTAGCTTTACCAAATCCAGCGCATGAGCAATGGCTGTCTGCAACTCCTTCTTTTTTAAGCCGTACAAAACGCCAAAAAATTCTAAGTTTTCCACACCGCTCAGGTTTTGATACAATGCATCTGATTGAGTCATATATCCAATGCGATTCATCACAGCCAAATTGGGCATTGCTTCTCCCAATACCTGCACGCTGCCGGCAGTGGGCTCTAAAATGCCGGCCATGGCTTTTACCAATGTGGTTTTTCCGCAGCCTGACGGCCCCAATATGCCATAAATGCAGCCCTGCTCAATGGTCAAATTGATATCTGACAGTACCTGTTTTTTTCCGTAAACTTGCTCTACCTGCTGCATCACAATACAAGCTTCCGCCATCTCCTCACCCCTAGTATTATAAGTTTCTCAACAAACATATATCGCGCATTGACAAGATTCTTTATTTTTGCCATAATGGAAACAATCTATTATAGCTACGTTTATCATAAAGAATAGAAGCCGCGCTGTAAAGCAACACATCATCATCAAACGTCATTTTTAGGAAGTGAACTTATGGAAACAATGGAACTGAAAACAGATTCTTCACAAACCAATCCAATCAAACTCCAGATGCAGGAAGCCCTTTTGCAGCTGTTGACAAAAAAAACAATTGATCAGATCACCATCCACGAAATTACCGACCTGGTCTATCTCAACCGTACATCTTTTTATCGATACTATGTGGACATCTACGATTTATATTATCAGCTTTTGGATAATTTTCTGCTGCAGTTTCAGCAAAAAATTTCGGTGATCCTGCAAAAACTGGTGGAACAACACACGCTGCAGGCAGAAGATATTCCCACAGAGTTTTTTTATCACAATCAAAAATTCCTGCAAATCCTTTTGCGGGATGCCACTGCACTGGAACGATTAAAAACACAGCAAAAAGCATACCTGAAAGAGCTTTTGCATATTTCAGAGCAGGATACCCTGACCGATTATCGGTTGGAATTTTTTATTTCCGGTCAAATCGGGCTGATCAGCTATTGGTTCCAAAATCAGATGTCGCTGCCATTGTCTGAATTATTCAACCTGACAAAAACACAGCTGTTAGATACGCTATTGACCTTGCGCTCCCAATAGACAATCGTTTTGGTTATCTGGTCGCCGCAAATGATATCGCAGCAAAATTCCATTTATTCTAACAAAACATTATCGAAGGAGAATATCACTATGACCAAAAAATATTGCATCCCCTTACTCTGTGCCTTTCTTCTCGTTTTTTGCGTTGCCTGCAGCAGTACAGCAGCAAGTTCCACACCGCAGCAGCTGTATGCCGCTCAATTGGAAGAACTGACCGCACAGCAGTATTACACTTATCTGCAATTTGAACAGCTGGATACACCGCTCATGCTGGTTACTGACGGTGCTTATGATGACGGACAGGGCAATCTGCTCTCCTTTGATTGCAGCCATGTGTATTACAAACAAGCCGATACGCTGTCTGATTTTGGGCCGTTATCCGGCGCAGGCACGGCTTACCCCATCAGCTTTGACGGCAACAGCTTATTTGTAGCAGGCGGCCATTTTATTGCCCGCTATACCGCCGATGCGCAAGCAGGCATGGTTCTGGCAGAGGCTGCCGCTGAAAGCTTTGATGCGGACGGCAATGCTACCTATACCTATTACACAGCAGAAACGGAACAAGTGGTAGACGATAACAGCGTCCTGATCAATCTGTTTGAACAATACGGTCAGATACCACCTGTTACCTTTACTGCCGGCACAGCCCAATAACGCGTTGCGGAAAAATCAGGCCGGTTCTGATGTACATACTGCATCGCAGTAGGATCCACCGCAGCTTTGTAAAAATAATTCGTTGCTGTTGCTGCAAAAACAAAACGGAAATAACAAAAAAAGACCGGAACAATGTGCTTGATCTGCACACTGCTCTGGTCTTCTTTGATTTTCGATGCCGTTGCTCTATACAATCCCTCTGATTTGGGCAATATTGGAAAGTCCGTTATCCGCACAATACTGTTCCAAGCCGTCAATGATATCCAATGCTTTATCCGGCTTCATAAAGGTAGCTGTCCCCACCTGAATCACCGATGCGCCGGCCATGATAAATTCCACCGCATCCTGCCAGGTGCTGATGCCGCCCATACCCATAACCGGAATCTGCACTGCCTTGCTGACCTGATGCACCATGCGCAGCGCAATGGGTTTTATCGCAGGGCCGGATAATCCGGCATAACCATTCTGGAATACCGGCTGTTTTTTCTTAATATCAATGGCAAAGGCCAAAAAAGTATTCACCAAGGAGATACCATCGGCCCCTTCGGCTTCACAGGCTTTGGCTAAATCCACAATATTTTCTGCATTAGGAGATAATTTTACTACCATTTTGTGCTTGCATACCTGTCGAATGGTGCGCACTACATCTTGGGCCATGTCTGTTTTTACGCCAAAGTTCATGCCGCCCTGTTTTACATTAGGACAGGAAATGTTCAGCTCCAAAATATCCAACTGTTCCCTGTTGAGCCGTTCCACCGCTTCTATATAATCCTCTATGCTGTGACCGCCCACATTGACAAGATTGACCAAATCCAGACTGTTAACCCAGTCCAAATCTTTTTGAATAAATCCTTCTACACCGGGGTTTTCTAAACCCACACTGTTCATAATGCCCGATGGCGTTTCCCAGATGCGGATGCCTTCATTGCCGCTGCGGGCATGCAAGGTCAATCCTTTAGAGGAAATGCCGCCCAGTTTTTCAATGGGAAACAGCTGGTTGTATTCCCGACCAAAACCAAAAGTACCAGAAGCCATCACAACCGGATTTTTAAAGGCCACACCGGCAAAGTCCACTGCCAATTTACTGCTCATCAAAGAACACCTCCTCTGCTTTAAACACAGGGCCATCCTTACAAACCTTTTTGTTGCCGTCACTGGTTTTGCAGCTGCATACCAGACAAGCGCCCACACCGCAGCCCATGCGGTTTTCCATGGATACATACAGCTCCGTGGAAGTATGTTTTGTTTTTTCTGCTAAAATTTTCATCATAATATGGGGTCCACAGGTCATAACCACATCATACTGAGCAGGGTCGATATCGTCAGTCACATAACCGCCGATATTCACCTGCAGATGATCGCAGACTGCTTCATATTGGTCCTGCAGCAACGCTTCATCGGTGAAACCCAGATAAAGATCCACCGGATTGCCCTGTGCTTTTAAGGTTTTTGCCGCCAAATACAGTGGCGCTACGCCAATACCGCCGCCTACCAAAGCAACCCTTCCGGTCACCGCCGGAAACCCATTGCCATAAGGCCCCTGCACATCAATGTCATCTCCTGCTTTTAACTGAGCCAGCAATTCAGTGCCCTGTCCCACTACTTTATATAAAAAACTGATATGATCTTCCTGACAATCAAAAATACTGATTGGGCGGGACAATACCGGATAAGAATCCCATGCCCGCAGCATACAAAACTGCCCCATTTTGCCGTCAAAATGACCTGCTACCTGCAGCAGATAAAAGGATTGTCCCACTGCCTGATTTTGAATGACTGTTGCCATATCCAAACCTCCCTTTTCATACAATTCTCAACATGATTATCCATAAAATTGATTCTACTGCATACCGTCCTGGTATACGATATTGCCATTGCAGATGGTGTATTTTACCCTTCCGGTCAACCGTTCTCCCACAAAAGGAGAATTGTGAGAGCGGGAATAAAACTCTTTTACAGTCCATTTTTCTTCCGGGTCAAAAATAACAATATCAGCAGGGCCGCCTTCTGCCAATCTTCCGCCGGGCAGCTGATACAAATTGGCCGGATTTACGGTCATCTTTTCCAGCAGCTTCATCATGGGCAGGTAGCCTTCATGCACCAGCTTGGTAATGCCCAAAGCCAGCGAGGTTTCCAAGCCAATCATACCGCTGGAGGCCTGCTGCAATGTTTTTTTCTTTTTACGGGCATCGCTGTGCGGCGCATGGTCGGTGGCAATGATGTCAATGGTGCCGTCCTGCAAGCCTTCAATGATTTTTTTCTTATCTTCAAAGGTACGCAGCGGCGGATTGACTTTGGCATAGGAACCATAGGTCAGCACAGCTGACTCAGTCAGCGTAAAATGATGAGGTGTGGCTTCTGCTGTTACCTGCGCGCCCATCTTTTTCGCAAACCGCACCATCTCTACTGCATTGCCGGAAGACAAATGCTGAATATGCAGCTTGGAGCCTGTCTGCAATGCCAGCATGCAATCACGGGCCACCAGCACATCCTCTGCGGTATGAGATGCGCCGCCCATACCCAGCTGCTGTGATACCTGGCCTTCATTGATACCGTTATTTTCAATCAGTACTTCATCTTCCTCATGAACACTGATGGGGCAATCCAGCTCTTTTACTTTTTGCAGCGCTTTCAGCATAACCGACGTATCGGCAATGGCGTGACCATCATCACTAAAACCTACTGCGCCCAATTCTTTCAGTTCATCCATATCTACCAGTTCTCTGCCCTGCAAACCTTCGGTAACAGAGGCCACCTGCAGCACATGAATCGGCATTTTGGCTGCCTTTTCCAGTATATATTCCAAGGTTGCCGGATTATCCATTTCCGGTTTGGTATTGGCCATACAGACTACCGTGGTAAAACCGCCGGCCACTGCTGCCGCTGTACCGCTCTGAATATCCTCCAAGTCGCTCAAACCCGGATCACGAAAATGCACATGCACATCCACCAACCCCGGCGCTACAATCTTGCCCTCCGCATGAATAATTTTTTCATATTCGGGCCCCGGCATAAAAAATCCAATGCGGGCAATATGCTCGCCGTCAATAATCAAATCAGTGATTTCATCGCGGCCTGTGGCTGGATCCAACACCCTTCCACCTTTGATCAAAATCATGATAACTCCCTCTTTTCTATCCTCAACTACTTCTTTTCAACTACTTCTTTTTGAATAATCAAATTTTAGCATATCAGCGACAGATTCGTAAACTACCTGGCAAAAATTTTTACAACAAAAAACACCGCCTTGCCCTATCCAGGCACAAAACGGTGTTTTTCTGCTGTTTTCCGGCAGGTGACGGAGAATTGAGGGATTCACTGCCAACAATGATTATGCTGACGGAAAGCAGCAATAACATGTGGGTATTAAAAAATTATGAAAAGAGCAGAATAAATTCTGTTCTTAAACAACAATATAACACTCCTGCCATGCGCATTACTCATAGCGCAATGCATCAATGGGATCTGCCGCCGCAGCTCTGCGCGCAGGATAAATACCAAAGAAGATACCCACCACAGCAGAAAAGCCCACTGCGATGACAACGATTAACGGATTGACCACTACATCAATACCAATCAGTAATCCGCCCAAGGCCACAATGCCAATCCCCAGTAGCGTGCCGATAAAACCGCCTGCCGCTGAAATGATGGCCGACTCGATTAAAAACTGTGTCAAAATATGGCTGGTGCGGGCGCCCTGCGCCTTTCGGATGCCAATCTCTCTGGTTCGCTCTGTAACGGAAACCAGCATAATATTCATAATACCGATACCGCCAACTAAAAGGGAGATTGCTGCAATGGCACCAACCGCTACTGATAAACCGGACATCATACTATCCATCATACCCATCTCATCACGGGCGGAAGTGGAGAAAATTTCATCGGTTGTCCGGTTTTTCATACGGGCGATATAATTGGTCATCTGGGTACGCAGCAATTCAGCGTCCGTATCCTCTGCCACATAACAATTGATCTCAAAGCCAAGACTGTCCGGTGTAAAGTACAGGCTGGACGGCACGTAAACCAAAGCATTCCCGCCAGACATCGCAGTCAGAAAGCTGTCCTGCTTTTTATACACGCCAACCACTGTAAAATCTTCTCTGTCACCGCTCTTGGACAACAATTGCAGTTTACGCCCCACCGCATTGTCGGTGCCAAAATATTTCTGCGCAGTTTCCCGCTCGATGACGATGCTGTTTCGTTTTGATTCCACATCACCCTCATCAATCATGCGCCCATACAGAAAATCCATAGGCTGCACCTGATCATAGCCGCTTTCTACCGCATAAATATCAACCTTTTCCTGATTTCGCACACCGTCCGATAAGGTCATGCTGTCATAATAATACGTGTCAATATAAGGAATTCTGTCGCCAAAAGCATCTTTGATCTGGTCAATATCATCCTGACTGAAATAGTCGCTTTCATACCAGACATTATCCTCCGGCAGCACATAGTAAATGACCCGGTTAATCCCGACATTTTCATATTCGGAGGCAATCACCGAACGCATGGTGTCACCGATGGATACGATAGCAATGACAGAGCCGATACCAATAATGATACCCAGCATGGTCAAAAAGGAGCGCATCTTATTGCTGCGGATCGCCGACAAGGCCAGCTTGATATTCTCAAACAAAAGCATCATGACTGCTTCTCCACCTTTCTGTCACTGATTAAGCGACCATCCTCAAACCACAATACGCGATTGGTAAATGCTGCCACATCGTCCTCATGGGTTACGATAATGATGGTGACGCCTTCTTGATTCAACTGGGTAAACAGTTCCATAATTTCGATGGTGGAGCTGGAATCCAGATTGCCGGTAGGCTCATCGGCCAGCAAGATGGGCGGCTGGTTGGATAAGGCTCTGGCAATGGCCACCCGCTGTTTTTGTCCGCCGGACAGTTCATTGGGCATATGCTCCAAACGCTCCCCCAGCCCTACCTTTTCCAGCAGTGCTGTGGCTCGGGCCACTCGCTGCTTTCCCGGCATTTGAGCATAAATCATGGGCAATTCCACGTTTTTTAAAGCAGATGTACGGGGAATCAAATTAAAGGCCTGAAATACAAAGCCTATTTTTTTATTGCGGATATCCGACAATTCATCGTTGGTTCTGTTGGCAATATCAATGCCATCCAGCTGATACACGCCATTGGTGGGCCGATCCAGGCAGCCCAGTATATTCATCAGGGTAGATTTGCCAGAACCAGAATGACCCATAATGGCAATAAATTCTCCCTGCTCAATGGTCAGATTAATGTCCTTCAGGGCATGCACCTGCACTGCGCCCGAATCATAGATCTTATTCAAATTTGCAATGCGGATTAATTCACTCATAACCATTCTCCTATCCGCTTACACAGCATTGATTGTTACCGTCATACCGTCTATAATACCGTCCCGATTTAACAGCAGCTGATCACCAACCTGCAGCGCATCGCTGATGACCTCTATCTCCAGATCGGTTTCCAAACCCAATTTTACCGACAAGGTTTCCACAGTGCTGTCTTCTTTGACACGCATTACCGTTCCGGTGCCATCGCCATTATCAGCAACTGCCTCTATAGGAACTGCCAGAACATTCTGCACTTCTTCTATGATAATTTCTGCCTTGGCATTGATACCTGCAATCAATGCTTCGTTGGACTCGGTCAAACGAATGACCGTAGGAATTACCCGTTCCGCCGAACTGCCTTCTTTTAATTCGCCGGTCGGTGATACCCGATCCACAACACCGCTTACAGTCTGCCCTTTTAACACATCTGCTGTGATTTCTGCTTTTTGCCCTGCTTGAATATCGGCAATATCATACTCGCTGACATTCACCTTCATCTGCAGCTGCTGCAAATTTTCTACCACAAACATGGGCTTGTTATCATCGGTTTCATCGGCAAAACGTCCCACGTTAATGTTGACTCTGGTAACGGTGCCGTCAATGGGGCTGATAATTTTTCCATCGGAAAGCGCCTCCTGTTTGCGAACCAAAGCATTCCTGGCAGTTTCGATACTTTTTAGTTCACTGGCACTGCCCTGCACCTTTCCATCTTTCACCGAAAAACCTTTGATTGCAGCCTGGGCTTCCGCCAATGCAGACTGGGCCTGTTCCTGTTCTTCTGCCGAAACGCCGCCTACCTCAAACAGCGCCGCAGTGCGCTCAGCAGCATTCTGAGCAGTTTGCAGCGCCTGCACAGCCTGCTCGTACTGCTGCTGCTGACTGCGTACACTATCTTCATATTGAGCCTGCGCCATAGCCAGCGCATCTTGAGCAGAACCAATCTCATCAGCCATGGCCTCTGAATCCAGCACTGCCAATACCTGGCCCTTCTGCACCCTGTCCCCTTCTTTTACATGAATTGCAGTGATTTCATAGTGCAAATTACTGACAATCTCCACTGTTTCTGTTCCTTCCAGCGGCGCCTTCAATGAAACCGATTCCCGCAAATCCTTTTGCTCAACAGCAGCTACTGTTACAGGAATGCCTCCGTCTTTTCCACCGCTAAAAAATAAAAAGCCTCCTGCTGCAACTGCAAGTACTGCAACGCCAGCAACCATTTTTTTCTTTGTAAAAAATTTTTTCTTTTCCATGTCTTAACCCGTCCTTTTTATCTCGTTCAAAACAAAAGACCTTCTCTTTTTTCAGTGTAACAAATCAAGCTTACATTTATCTTACAATTATGACAGAAAACAAAAAGTTCTTTCCAGTTATTACGCATTATTGTATTACTGATATAATACAATAATACTTATTTTCATTTTTGTCAAGTTTTTTTGCCCAGATAATTATAACTTTTCGGAATGTATTTCCAAGTATAATTATTACTAATTCAAACTGTTATCTGCATATTTTTTCATACAATATATGCAAATTTCTCTTTACTAACGCATTCTGAAAAGTTATACATTCATAATCATGCACTTTTATTGAAACACTATACAAAAAGCTGTGTATTTCCTTTTCTTTTCAAAAAACAGTACTTATGTTAAACTATACGATGATATGCCGTAGGATAACAGCCACATCGCCTGATCACCAGCGATATCTGATTTTGCTGCGGCTGCCGACATAAAACGAAGGAGTGATTTTTTATGACAGGTTCTTATCCTGTACCCCATACAAAGGCTGTTGCTCTTTTTCAGCAGCAATTGCAATGGAAAACAGCATTCACATTGATTTTATGGGGATTTTGCTTAATGATGCTGCAATTTCAATACTTTTTTGAGTATGCCTTTTTACTCCCTGCGCTGGGAATGGTATTTACTTTTTTAGGTTTTTACCGTCTTAGAAATGAAAATAAGGCTATGCACAGCTGCTGTACCCTTTCGCTGATTGCATTGTTCGTTTATCCAGTTTATTTGCTGGCAACCACACTGCCGTTGTTCATTTTTTCCTGGTTTCACTGGTGTATGGTTGCCTTTCAAATTCTTTATCTGGTATATCTGCTCGTGTTGTTGTTTCTGTTCCGCAAAGGCTTTCAGCAAATGTCCCAGCAGACCAATCATCCAGTGCAGGCAAATGCAATCGCCGTTCTTTTGCTCTGTACCCTTTTACAACAACTATTGGCCTATACCTATCTGGCTCAGAGTATGCTGACATGGCTGTTTATCTCTGTTGTTTTCCTGCTATCTATCTGGGTTATCTGGATAAATGCCCTGCATTTGCCGGAAGCCGGCTATCGCCTGCAAACCCCGTCCAGCAACCTGCAAGATGGCTGGTGCATCGGTGCATACAGTCTGATTATCGCTTTGTTGATTATCAGCGGTATTGTATTCACCATGAGTCTTTACTTTTAATCCTGTGAAGCGGCTGTAATGATGAACGACGCTGCCTCAAGCTATCGTTCATCTATTTCGCTCTACTAAAATAAGGTGTCAGACAAAATCAGTTCGTCGATTTTATCTGACACCTTATTTTTTACAACAGAATAGATGATTCTTTCTTTTATTTGCAGACTTACTTACCAGCCTGTTCTTCTTCCCGAAACATAATTAAAAAGCATAAAAACAATGGTATTAACGCCAACAGCGACGCTTTATACTGTAATTGATTGGTTACAAGCCCACCAAAAAATGCTCCAACAATAAAAAGCAGAATCAATAAATAATAAATTCCGCTTTTTTTCAGCAACACACCATCCCCCGTTTGACGGTACCGATACATCAATTCGGCAGCACTGCGCAAATTGCCGGTACACATGGTAGTAGCGCAGGCGTTGCCTCTTATTTTACGAAAACTTTCTACCTGCAGCGCACATACAAAAGAGATCATACTATTGGCCAGCCAATTAAACGCCGGGCCCAAAAAGGCTGTGCAAAAAACAACCAGCATTTCAATGGCCAAAACAATCTGCCGCCAGTGAAAACCATCCTTCTGCTTTAAGAGCCATCTCAGCTGTTCGGCCATATAAATACCAACAGCAAATATGACAACAGGCAAAAGATATTGCAGCGCCATGCTCCAATCTCCCTCCGCAATCTGAATCCCCAACAAAACAATATTTCCTGTCTGTGCATTGGCAAACACCTCACCTCTGCATAAATAACTGTATGCGTCCAAAAATCCGCCGGTTAGAACCAATAAACTGCCTACCAACACTGATTCGGACATTTGCCTTTTTTCTATGGAATCCATGCGTTATCCCCCCAGTCTTTATTTCTTCTCTATTCTAACGCTTTTCAGATAAAAAACAAGTCAATCTGCATTCATAAGCAAAATAAATTGCCCGCCGGATAGGGCAGTTCAACATTGCTTTTTTTATTTCTTTTTTGAGCAAAAAAATATCTCCAACTGCATCGCTACAGTTGGAGATATTGATTGCGCTATTAGTAAGAACAATGCTTGTAATACACAATGTTTTGTTACTTACATAATAGCCTGATTGAATTCGTTTTCGGTTTCTACGTCAACTTTTGCGTCAGAATCCCCAGGTACACCATAGAAGAATGGGAAGTTTTCTGTGATGTACAGATATGCCAGGAATGCCAGACAGAACAAACCGATGGTGGACACAATTTCCATAAAGGATGGGAAATAGCCGCCGCCCAGAGAAGCAATGTGCGCAGACATACCGGTGAACACTACATTCAGACGGGTCAGCACCAAACCACACATACCGGACAGACCAAATACCAACAGACCACCCTGTGTTTTACCAAATGGAATCAAATGAATAACAATTGGCAGTACACACAGCAGAACCATTTCTAAGATGAACATATTGCCTTCTAAGTTGAATGCAAATACATTGCCTAACTGGCCGCGCATTACCAAATCTGCGCCTTTTAATACAAAGTAAACTGCCATTAATACTGCGGAAATACGGCTTAAACCATACAGCATTTCGGTATCAATTTTCATCTTGTAACGGCTGTTGGTCCAAATGTATTCTACGATAGCAACACATGGTCCAACAAAGAATGCGGACAGTAAGAACAACCAAGGCATCATCTGGCTGGCCCAGATTGGATCCAATTTAGCTGGCATAGCCAGATACAGGGAACCCAAGGAAGCCTGATGGCCCAGAGGTACGGTACATGCAGCGATGAAAACAACCTGCATAATCGGATGCATTTTCTTTTTGAATTTAGGGGAAACTTTTTCAGCCCCTACTTCAACCAATTCGATTACCTGCAGTACCATGTAAGCTACGATACACATGTAAACTTCAAACATTGGAGAATGGATACCAGGAGATACGAATGGTCTCCAGAAGTTATCCCAACGACCAATTTCAATGATTAAGATTAACAGTACCAGAACATAACCGATGAAAGATAACAACAGACATCTTCTGGATACAGGTTCATACTTTTCAACATGGAAAATGTGTGTGATGATGGCCGTACTAAAACCAGCACCAGCCAGTGCGATTACGTTCATATCCGCACCAATCCACAAGCCCCAAGGCATTTCGTCATTCAAGCCGGTCCATTCGCCCAGGCCTGCATAATATCTGGCAAAAATCAGTACCAGGGAAAAAACAAATACTGCCAGCATCCCCAGTCTGACTGGAGTAACTCTAAAGTTCCATCTTTCTTTTGGAGTTTTAAAAGTCCAATTTTTCATCTCTATTTTCTCCCCTTCCTACTTCTCATTTTTGTGCTCTTCATGAGCAACAGCATGACGACGTTTCGCATAAATGCTTGCACCAGTCCATGCCAAAGCGCCTACTGCAAAAATAGGCAGTGTAAACTGGGTAAAACCATGCACATTTTTTGGAATTGATTTTTCTGGAAGGTTGGTTGGGAAGCCTAATTCGCCAAAGTCCACATCGGAAATGTAGAGCCAGCTGGTACCGCCCACTTCTTTTTCACCATATACATGGTTGATGTATTTGTTATCGCTTTCGATTGTTTTATGCGCCAATGCCAGCATTTCTTCTCTGCTGCCAAACATCAAAGCGTTGGTTGGACATACGCTTGCGCAAGCTGGAGATTCTCCATCTGCAAGTTTGGAACTGCAGAACTGACATTTCATAACGGAAGGCATAACCTTTTCCCATTCATATTTTGGTACATCAAATGGACAGGCAATCATGCAATAACGACAACCTACACACAATTCAGGATCATACTGTACAGCACCCTGTTCTGTCTGATGGAATGCATGAGCAAAACATACGGAAGAACAAGCCGGTTCCAAGCAGTGCATACACTGCCGTTTTACAAAACGCCATACTTCCTGACCATCTTTCTGCACTTTCATGTGTTCCACAGTGGTCCATGTATTACTATCCAATTTCACATCTGTACCATGGGCATTTTCCATAACGCCTGTCTGCGGATTTTCAAAACTCTGACTATTCCAAAGCTTACAAGCAACGGTACAGCTGCCGCAGCCAACGCATTTTGTTAAATCTACTAAAACACTTTTTTGATCTGTTACTTTATTCGCCATTTTTCATACCTCCCCTTGTTAAACTTCTTTTCTGGTCAAAGAGCCAGATCTGTCTTCATAAGTGGTATGACACAATTCATGCGCCAGATGGCTCAATGGTGCTTCCAGGAATTCGTTATAAATTTCTGTAATCTGAGGATTTGCATGGCTCAACCGTAAATCCATTGTTTTTACATCGTCCTGACCAGCGCCTTCACCGGCAGCAGTCCCTTTGATCGTACCTGCAGCATCATGATTGTACATGGTGTCGGTTCTTGCCTGACGTACCCAATCCTGCGGAGGCACGGCAGTTCTTGGCTGACCGCCGCCGGCAATACAACCGCCTGGACAGGCCATAACTTCTAAGAAGTGGAAATCTGCTTTGCCGGATTTAATTTCTTCACATAACTGACGCGCATTGGCCAAACCGGAAGCAACAACAACTTTTACAGGACCTACGCCCGGTACATCTACAGATGCACGTTTAATGCCATCCAAACCACGTACCGGTTCTAAATGATACAGGGAGGTTGGAGGATTGTTTCCTGTGATCAGATAATAAGCGGAACGAACAGCCGCTTCCATAACACCACCGGTATTACCGAAGATCAAGCCTGCGGTAGAACCAATCTGGTCGTACTGACCTTCTTCAAAGGAGGCAAAATCTACATCACCCAGTTTCTGACGAATCATATTGGCCAGTTCACGAACGCTCAGTACATAATCCATATCTTTGATGGTATCATCTTCATAGTATTTACCAGCGCCGCCTTCCAAGCCATGGAACTGATGTCTGCTGATTTCAAACTTTTTAGCTACACAAGGCATAATAGCCACATTCACAATTTTCTTCGGATCGGTAATACCCAATTTTTCAGCATTATAGGTTTTCAATGTAGAACCATGCATCATCATTGGAGAACGAGCGGAAGATAGGTTTGGAATCAACTCTGGATAATAATATTCTACGAATTTTACCCAACCTGGACAGCAGGAAGTCAGCTGTGGCAATACACCGCCTTTGGTAACACGTTCTACCAGTTCGGAGCCTTCTTCCATGATGGTTAAGTCCGCACTAAAGTTGGTATCTACAACCACATCAAAGCCTAATTGACGCAGTGCTGTAACCATCTGACCTTCTGCCCATGCGCCAGCACCCATGCCAAATTCTTCCCCAATACCAACACGAGTAGCAGGAGATGTCTGTACAATAACAGTAGTTTCCGGATCCTGAATTGCATTCCAAACATCTTCAATGGCACTGCGTTCTGCGATAGCACCTGTTGGACACCACAGAGAACACTGACCGCAATGTACACAAATGAAATCGTCATGTACCGGCAGTTCATAATAACCAAATACGCTCTGTACTTTTTCACAAGCTTCGATACACTGACCGCACAAAATACATTTTTCATCGTTCCGCACCAGAGAAACGTTTTCTGGATCCAATGGAACACGACCTTTTACCTGTGCAGGCATTGCACTTGCATTCCGGTACTGATTTGGCAGCCAGCCGGTACCGCTTGGATCACTGACAGGCGCACAACCGGTCATGGTTGCAGCAGCGCCTACAACACCGGCACCTGCCATAACACTTAGAAAACGCCGTCTGCTCATACCCTTGTTTTCTAAATTTTTGTGTTTTTCCATTTTATTCACCTCAACGAAATTAAAATTAATGAAACCATTACATAAAATTTAAATGAGTACTCTGTGCCAGTTCGTCCCCTGCAACAGAATCACCACACTTCTGCTGCAATCAATAACGGAACCGACCTTTACATAAAACCTAATTCTGCAGTTATTTTTATGCAAAGCAGAATTCTCACATTTAATGAATACAGTTTAGATACCTTTTAGTATCTACCATCATTTTATACTGTTTTACAGCGTTTTCGCAATATTTTTTTATTGTGAAAAGTGATACAAAAATAAGCATTTATACAATCTGCAAATTTTATAATACCAACGCTTCCCGCAATAACTGTTTTACATGCTCATTGCAAATGCTGTAAAAAACCTGCTTTCCATCCTTTCTGCCCTGCACAATCCGTAAATTACGCAAAACACGCAATTGATGAGAAACAGCAGACTGACTACTTCCTACCAAGACGGTCAAATCACAAACGCAGAGTTCAGCCTGTAACAGATAATACAGGATTTTTACCCGCGTATTATCCCCCAATACCTTGAACAAATCGGCTGTTTGCTGGCTTTTTTCCTCTGTAATCTTTTGTTCCTGCATCTGCTCCACAATATTACTGTGTACACAAAATTCATCACATTGCCATTGTTCATTCATTGAAATCAGACCTCCATCTACTGCTATCAGGATTTTTTACATTGTGAACAATTTTTCAAACCAATCTTAACATTTTCTTAAAAATCGGAAAAATAAAAAATGTTTATTAGCGACGGCGCAACAGAACTGAATTGACAGACTTTCTCGGCATCTGTTTTTCTTTTTGGGTGACTTCTGTTGCAGCCGGACGACCCAACGCTACAATCCCATACAGCTCCAGGTTCTCAGACATCTGAAACTCATTGCGCAAATCAACCCGGTCAAAAGAACCAATGCAATGGGTTACATACCCTCTTCTCTGCGCTTCCAGACTTAAATACCCCCAGGCGCATCCACTGTCAAAGGCTGTCCAATAATTAAACAAACCGTTGTGGGTGTCACCCATATTACCGGCCACCAAAATCAGCACCGGTGCAGCAGCAATCCATTCCCGTTCCCCGGGCAGCATGTATTCCATTAACATCTCTTTATCCTGCGGAGTCCGCGCCACAAAAAAACGCCATGGCTGTTCATTGTAAGCAGACGGTGCCTGTGTTGCAGCCAACAAAATTCCCTGCAAATCTTCCTCTGCCACTTCCCCCGATCCAAAATACATGGTGGAGTAACGCTGGGCAATTTGCTCCATGACTTCCTGTTCCAATTCTCGTTTCATAACAGCTCCCTCTTTCTCCCCGTTTATAAAAGTATAGTCAGCACAATTACTTATTGTATCAGTATTTCTCTGACAGGACAAGTGTCCGTCGGCATGATAACCGTTCTAATTTTTTATCTTTTCTATATAATAACTATAGCATGATTCATAATTTTTTAAACAATTGATTATTTCCAATTTCCCT
>OGPA01001880.1_pt1 | contig 16220 bp, 9 predicted proteins | sample 1552841 | NCBI WGS metagenome assembly OGPA01 (sample SAMEA2579916, study PRJEB22360) | human gut metagenome | reverse complement strand
GATTTTCTAATAACCTGAGAAATACCGTCCATTTTTACTTTACGAAAGGGGGAGAGAAACATCGAACCGAATAATATCGTTTTCGCTGAAGGCGCGAATGGTTCCGCCGTGGAGTTCGACGATTTCTTTCGCGATAGCAAGTCCCAAACCGGCGCCGCCGCTGCCGGAGGATCTGGATGTGTCTAAACGATAAAATTGTTCAAAAATTCTGGAGAGTTTTTCTTTTGATATGGTATCGCCATCGTTCTCAAAGGTGAGCAGGACGTTGTTGATGCCCGTCTTTGCTGTAATTCGAATAGAAGAATTTTCAAAACTGTAATTGACGGCATTGCGCAGCAGATTATCGAAAACTCTCTGCAGCTTATCTGGATCGCAGCGCATCATGATTCCATCCGCTACATTGAGCTGACATTCCAGACGTTTTTCTTTCAGCATGGGCTGGAATTCGTAGAGCAGCTGATCCAGCATCAGTGAAAGGTTGATCTGTTTCTTTTCCAGCGATATATGAGAAAGATTGAATCTGGTAATTTCAAAGAACTCATTGATCAGTTCTCCAAGACGTTTCGCTTTCTCAAGAGAAATTCCTATATACTTAGCTCTTTGTTCTTCCGACATATCCGGCGATTCATTTAACAATGATAAATATGCAATGATCGACGTCAACGGTGTCTTCAGATCATGAGCAAGATAGACGATGATATCATTCTTTCTCTGCTCACTTTCTTCTGCAATCCGCCTCTGTTCTTTCAACGTTCCTTTGATCTCATTTAATTTATTCTCCAAAGGATTCAACTCTGGTGGGAGCAATATGCGGTCTTTGGATTCATTTAAGATCATCTGGATCCCGCCTTCAACCTGTCTTAGGTATGTCGTGAATTTTGACATACCCAGATAAAAGCTTAACAAAAGCAGCACAAAAAATCCAGCACCAATGATCATTGTTTTATTTTGTACAAAGATCAGACGATATACACGGATCGCTTCCAGCTCATCCATCCCGATCCGTTCAAATATATAAACGACCGTTTTGGCAAATGGATCCTGAAATACACCATCTACAAATATATCAAGTACAAAATATCCGATACATGCAACGATCAAACTGATTCCCAATGTCTGTAGTATGATCCTTATCTTTAAACTTCTGTATTTACTCCTCAACTTTGTATCCAACTCCCCAGACTGTCTTGATCAATTCTTTGTGTCCCATGACCTCTCCCAGCTTCTCACGGAGATGTCTGATATGTACCATAACTGTATTATTGTTATTCTTAAAATACTTTTCTTTCCATACCTGCTCAAAAAGATTCTCTGAGCTTATAACCTTCCCACGGTTCTGTGTCAGAATCCATAAAATTGAAAATTCCAGCGGTGTCAATGTAATTTCTTCTTCTCCATAAGTACACTGGTGTGTTGCACGATTTAAGATAAGACCTGCGATCTCCAGTGTATCTTCCTGATTCATACCGCTTCCATCGTTGTATCTTGTAAATCTTCGAAGCTGTGCCTTCACTCTTGCCATCAATTCCAACGGCTCAAATGGTTTCTCAATATAATCATCAGCTCCCAATGTCAATCCATTGATCTTATCCATGGAAGATACTTTCGCTGTCAGCATGATCACAGGGAAATTGTGTGTTAAACGGATCTGTTTTAAAATCTCAAATCCATCAATATCTGGCAGCATCACATCAAGGATCGCCAGATCAATATTCTCATGTTCTACACACGCCAAGGCATCCTTTCCATTGTAAAATTTATGTACATTATAATTTTCATTCTTTAAATATAATTCAATAAAGTCAGCAATCTCTTTCTCGTCATCTACTACTAATACAGTTGACTGTCTCATTCGCTTCCTCCTTACTCTTTACCACCCTGAATCACATGAAATCTTGCTTCTTGGCTTTCTTCTTCCACTTCTGTTCTCGTATGTCCCTTGAGACTATATAATGGTACAGTTTTATAAAGCGTACGGATCAATTCACAAAGGATCCTTTGATGTTCTTTATCTTCTTCGTCCAGAAGATTCACATACGCAGATGTAATCTCTTCATAAGTCAATCCATTTTGAATCTTAACAACCAGTGATTTTACGATCATCATAACCTTATACTGATCATTCTCGATATTCTTCATCACAAAATCATATAATTCTGGGATTCCATCCCAGCCTCCAATTCCATTGCCTAGTGCCAGATTCTTATATTCATCTTCACTGTAACGTTTCCATGATAGATCTTCCCTAAGGCTCCACTGAATAAATACTTCGTTACGATTTTCTACCTCACGGCTTGCCAGTAACAGTCTTGAATTCATCTGATTTCTTAATAAGATTCCTGACTGCCAGAATACAATACGGAGTAATATAAATTCTTCCAACTCATCATAAGTCAGCTCTGGGAACATCTCTTCCTGGATCATCTGGCAACACTCATAAATATCTAAAATACCATATAAAAACAACATTCCAAAGAGAATATTCTCAAGTCTGGTACCCTCTTCTAACTCTTCCTGAACTCTGCGGCTTTTCAGAGAGAAGAAAAAATTATCCTTTGCTTCTATATTCAATAAGATCGTATCGTCTTCATATGAGAGAAATCCAAGAAAATGTAACTGCTCAATCTCTCTTGCGTACATCTCAGCAATCAGACTCTCACCTTCCATATCCCAGCATTGCAGCAAGAATTCGATTGCTTCCTGCTGTAATAACTTAGTGATCAATTGTGGCATATCATAAAGTTTCTCTGCTATCTTCTCTGCCAGAGATACTTCACTTTCGTCTTCATGAAACACAATATCGATTCGTTCCGATAAAACCATCAGGTTGACTCTTGGATTGGTCGCAAGTTCTTCTATATAAGTTCGTTTTGATTCTTCAATTCTTGCCATCGCCCGATCCCTCCTTTGTCTTAATCTTATAAAGTATATCTTATCGAGCTTCTTCCGTCCAGTGGAACAGGCATAAAGAGTCGTCTAAAATAATTCTTTAATTCGGTTTATATTCTCTTTTGTGACACGGTATCCCATATCATACGTTTGTTTTAATACATCAATGTCTTTCTCTAAACTATCGATTGTATACTCTGGTCTTAGGATCACTGCCTTTCCTTCCCTCTCTAACTGCTCACAATATCTAACTGTTTTATTATATCTTATATGACGATTTAACAGCAGTTCCGGTAAATGTGGATATTTTCTCTTGAGAAGTTTTGCCGCAGCTTTGTTGCTCTTGCTTAATTCTTTTCTATACCCTTCTGGCCTTGTCAGTACGATCAGATTCTTATCATTCCCATCTTCTATTGATCGTCTGATCGGAATCGGATCTGCAATTCCACCATCATAATAAGGCTTTCCATCTACTTTGATCGTTGGAAATGCAAACGGGATCGCACAAGTTGCTCGAAGCATCGTACACTTCTTATCCAGTTTCATTCCATCTTTGTATTCTGCTTTCCCTGTCCATGCATTTGTTACACCGACCTTGATCGTTCCCTTGTATTCATTGAATGTCTTCCAGTCAAATGGATACAGTTTGTTTGGGATCGTGTCATATACGAAATCCAGTCCAAAAAGACTTCTCTCTTTCAGTAGATTTCCCGCTCCCATGTATCTTTTATCATTCCTGTGGTTCATCAGGATCTTTAAATTTCTTTCCTTTTGTTTGGATATATAAGAAAAACCATCACAGATTCCCGCAGATACTCCGATCATATAAGGAAACATGATATCTTCATCCAACAGTGCATCCATCACTCCTGCACTAAAGATCGGACGAAATGTTCCTCCTTCTAAAATAATACCAGGCATCTTTATGCCCTCCTCATCTTCTTATGTTTCGTAAACTTGTCTTATGTTGTGTCATATGAGTTCTATAGACACTTGCTCTTTATTATATCACGTTTCGATTCTCCATTGTTACATTTTGTCAAAGATTTTCTTAAGAGATTTCGAAATTTTTGTGAATAAAAAAGATATCGCTTCCTTTCATTTATTTCAAATTGATTTGTAACGTATGGATCAATTCCTCAATAACAATTGGTTTGGATAAAAATCCATCCATACCACATTCCAGTGCTTTCTTTCTATCTTCATCAAAAGCATTGGCAGTCATAGCAAGGATCGTAATTTCTGCCAGTGCTGGATCATCCAATGCACGGATCTGCTTTGCAGCCTCATATCCATTCATTACAGGCATCTGAATATCCATAAGTACAAGCTCATAATCGCCTGGTGCTGAATTCCTGATCTTCTCCACTGCCTCTGCTCCATCTTCTGCTGTATCAACCTGGAATCCATATTCATTAAGAATCGCCATCGCAATCTCACTGTTTAATTCATTATCTTCTACAAGCAGAATACTTCTGCCTCTGAAATCTGAACTTACTGCCGGAAGAATATCATCATCCGTCCTATCCTGCTTCTGACCGATTGCTGTCATCAAAGTATCTCTGATGTCTGACATGAATATAGGTTTCGCACAAAATGCATTGACTCCTGCTGCTCTTGCTTCCGCTTCGATCTCTGACCAGTCATAAGCAGTCAGGATAATGATCGGTGTATCATCACCAAGACTACGGATCTGTCGGGTAACTTCAATACCATTCATATCTGGCAAGCGCCAATCGATGATATAGGCATGGAATGCATCACCCAGTTCTATAGAATGCCTTGCACGAAGAACCGCCTCCTTACCAGAAAGTGTCCATTCCGAACGCATTCCAACCTTTGCAAGCATCTTTGTCACGCTGTCACAGGTATTAAAATCATCATCTATCACCAATGCCTTAAGACCTTCCAACGCTGCGATCTTCTCTACACGATGCTGCTTAGACTGGGTCCGCAACGGCAGTCGTACAATAAATTCCGTACCTTTGCCCTGTTCTGTCTGGATCTCAATATTTCCGCCCATCATATCCACGATATTCTTGGTAATAGCCATGCCCAGTCCTGTACCTTGAGTCCTGCTGACTGTAGAACTTCTCTCCCGCTCAAAAGGAGAAAAAAGTTTCTGTACAAAATCCTCACTCATACCGATTCCGTTATCCTTTACCCGGATCTCATATAACTGACGCTCTCGCTGTGTTCCCGGATATTGTTTCAACCGAACAGAAATCATTCCGCCTGCAGGAGTAAACTTGATCGCATTGGACAAAAGATTCAGCAGTATCTGGTTTAGCCGTGTCTTATCGCAATACACATCCTCATTCATAACATCCATGGCATCCATATAAAGTTCCAACTGCTTCGCATGAATCTGTCCACTGATGATCGTCTTCAGATCATGAAGTACATCCGACAAACTAACCTCTGTTTCTTCCAGATGGATCTTGCCACTCTCAATACGACTCATATCCAGTATATCATTGATAAGTGATAACAGATGATTGCTGGACGAAAGGATCTTACCAAGATAATCTCTGACCCTTTTCTTGTTATCAATGTTGCTCACAGCCAATGTCGTAAACCCAATGATAGCGTTCATTGGTGTCCGGATATCGTGAGACATGTTGGAAAGGAAAGTACTCTTTGCCTGATTGGCATTCTCCGCAGCATGGACTGCATCAGAAAGTGCCTGATTCATTTTCTTGTCAGCAGTACGATCCGACATAACCAGTATATATTTCTTATTCCCATTTACCTCACTACCCATTGCAACACTATGAAACCAGCGTCGTTCTCCTGTTTTCTGATGAACACACTCAAAATCCCATTCCTGCTGTTCATGAACCTGAATCTCCTTTAGATAATCCTTCTTCGAATCTTTCATATCCTCGGAATGCAGTTCTCCTAAAACACAAATATCTTCCCGGATCTGTTCTATGGTAATTCCCAACAGTTTTTCCACATTTGGACTAACATAATCTGCCTGATACGTTTTTGCATCCAACATTAAGAATACGTCATCCACATTCATTGACAACTTTTGAAACATCTCATCCCTGTACAAGATCTCTGTGTCTTTTTTCTTCAATCTTACACTGTTTTTTCGTAAAATAAATCCAATAAGAATGGCTGTAATACAAAGCACTACTGCCCCAACAAGAAGCATCGTACTAAGTTGCAAAGTGTTCATACTGGCATTGACGATATCTGCCTGGACAAGTCCCAGAAATACCCAGTCCTGAATATCTGATTTTTCATAAACAAGATAGTAATCCTTTCCATCCAGATTTAGTAACATCGCACCTGTATGTCCCTCTTTAAATTTCTTCGAAATTTCAAGGATCTCTTTTTCGGAGATATCTGTATGTTCTCTCAGAATGCCAAAAAAGTTATACACATTTCCCCATGACTCCAAAGAATGATCGATCACAACACGACCATCTGGATGAAGAACATAACTCTTTGCTTTTCCATTAAACGCAGAGATATCGAGTACATTTACTATATCAGCGTTTTCATAGGCAATAGCAATTGCATCATATTTAAATCCCTGATAACTTCCATGAGCCTTCGGACTGGCAAAAACAAGCATCTGGGATTTTCCGGGAACTGCTGCATTGGTTATGATATCATTGCCTTTTTGAATCTCATCTTCAATATTTTCCTGTAATCCAAGATAGCCTGTTTCACCTGTTGTCATCTTATAGTTACCGTCAGCTGATAGAAAATAAAAATATAAAAATCCCGCATCTTTCTGCGCTTTATCTATATAATCACGAATTTTGCTTTCACTTGGAGCATCCTGCAGATACTCACTCCACATATGAAGATACATCAGATTCTTATGTGTCAGTTCACCTAACATATTATCCGACTGATGGAAAACTTCGGTCAGATGAGAAACGCTTTCCTCATAGACAGTTTTCGATACAAACTCAAAATATTGAGAAACAGCCATAACTATTCCAAAAAAGAACGCAAGAAAGGCAATGATCCTGAATCGTTTTCTCATGATAGGTTTCTCTTTGTTCATATTATGATTCTTAATATCCATTCTTCTCACCTCAAAGTCATATATTCTTCAGGCTTCGCGAGAACGGCATCACCCTTCAAAACACATTTTGTCCAGGTATCTTTCACCTCTCCATCAAATACAATGTTTTTACCCGCTGGATACGATTCCATATGTTGTGGTGTCGCAAGACAGGTTACAGTAAAGGTATCCTTATCCTGAACTGGTTTTCCATTCTTTGTAACTTTACTTAATGTATAACCATCCTCCGTTTCCTTGATCTCTACCGAAATACCACTGACCACAGGCAGAGAGCCACGGTTAAATGGATTGAAACCTCCCTGATAACCTTCTACAAAATTTCTGACCGTCTTTTTCAGCTCAGCCCCTCTCATCTTCCGTTTGTAAGCTGAAAGATCATTTGGCATGATCATATTGCCAGCCATTTTTTCCGTATATCCTGCCTTCCGCACACTTCCTGTAAAGCTGTTTCCTGTTGCGATCAGCACATCCGTACCATAGACGCCACGCAAAGTATGTGCCATAACAGAATACGCTTCATTCCCCCCGCTGGTATGAAAATGATTGGAATAAGCTTTCTTTGAATCGAGCACGATCTTCTCAGAATCAGATTTCTTCTTCAGAAGCTTTGTATTAAATGACTGGTAAGCCTGTTTGGCATCGTATTTTCCTGAAATCATCTTAGAGACTACATCTTGGGATACGTTGAAAAAGTCATTGGATGCGATTCGAATATACATATGATTTTCTTCGATCACAGGTCTGACATCTTTGAGATATTCTGTGAGATGTGTATCTACATCCTGACTATAGCTTAATATATCCTGACCATCATAAACGATCCGATTCTGTGCATCCTCTGACAGCATTACATTCAACACTTTCATTGCTTTCTGCCGGCGTGTTTCATCCTTTGTCAGGTTACGGTTCAGTGCCACCTGAAAATATGGTGTCGTCATCAGCCATTTTTCGCCGTTTTGTTGAAAGAATGGAAGAAATGTTGTATCAATGCCCTGATCCTGAAATATTTTTACACCAGAAGAACTGCCAAAGTACATAGCAAGCTTACCACTTTTATACATCTCCATCACATTATCATAATCCATATTCAGATCATCTTTGTTCAACCCTGTATCCTGAATGAATTGCTCCATACGTTCAAAAGCCTCCGGCCAGACTTTACTGTCCAAACCCTCTCTCTTTGTATTATCAGGGTCACTATAGACAGTACGCCATTTACGTCCAGCCGCTGTAGACAGCTCTGATGCAGATAGTCCCTGCAGTGTTTCCATGCAAGTATAATCATAAAAATAATCTGCCGTAAATCCACGGATCCCCACTTTTTTGAATGCCTGACAGGCAGAAACAAAACTTTTGTAATCTGTTGGCAGAGGAATATGATACTTTTTAAAAAGGTCTTTGTTAACTACAAACCCATGTGCATCCGCACACACTGGAAGCCAGTTTACACTGCCATCCTGATTCATAAAATTGTTGAGGTATGTATTATAGACAGCACCTGCTTCATTGGTTGTGGAAAGATCCATCAGGCTGTCTTTCAGAGGGTTTGCATCATGTAGTGAAAAACGACAGCAAGTTATGATATCCGGCAATCCGCCATTTTCCTTAAGAAACCGATAGAAATCCAGATCATTGTTGCCCACTACAAATTCAATATTAATATCTGGAAGCTGTTTCTGAATGTATGGGGCATATTTTTCATATAGATTTGTGCTCCATAAATATACAGTGATCGTATCTTTCTCTTCATTTTTCGCGCTCTTTCTATCACATCCTGACATAAGTGATATGACTGTCACCATCACCAAAAGTATAGAGAGAACTCTATTCCATTTTCTCTTTTTCATTATGAATCCTCCTCTTTATTTTCCACGAATTCACTGATCACTTTTACTAATAATTTTGCATCTATAGGTTTCGCGATATGTTCATTCATTCCCGATTCTTTTGACTTTAATCTATCCTCGGTGAACGCATTTGCCGTCATTGCTATGATCGGAACCGTTTTTGCATCATCTCTGTCCAGTGCACGGATCATCTTTGCTGCTTCATAACCATTCTTGATCGGCATCATTATATCCATCAGAATGACATCAAATTCATCTGGTCTGCTTTTTTTGAATATCTCAACAGCTTCTTGGCCATTCCATGCCTTCGTCACAGATGCACCTTCATTCTGAATCACAAATTCTGCGATTTCCATATTCAGCTCATTATCTTCCACCAGAAGGATCTTCAGATCTTTTATAGATTTTTCTGATATAGCTTCCTGTTCTTCACGTTGATCAGCATCCTGATCTATTTTAAATGGAATCCTGATCACAAAGGTCGTTCCTTTTTCTTTCTCACTTTCAAACGTGATCGTTCCTCCCATTTTTTCGATCAGTTTTTTCGTGATCGGCATTCCAAGCCCTGTTCCGGAAAATTTTGTACGGCTTCCAGTATGCTCCTGTGCAAACGGTTCAAAAAGGCGTTTCTGGAAATCCTTTGTCATACCAATTCCTGTATCTCGGCAGATAAATTCAATCGTCACTCTTCCCTCCTGCTCCGATGTAAATTCCTGGTAGCTGATGTAGATATATCCGTTTTCTTTATTATATTTTACCGCATTTGACAAAATATTCATCATGATCCTTTTTACATATCCTGGACTCCCGATCAGATTCCAGTGTGTGATTTCTTCTTTCTCCCACACGATCCGAATATTTTCTTCTGCAGCTATCTGTTCGATCACAACAAAGATTTCCTTGGAAATATTGCTTAGATTAAATGGAATTTCTTCCAGAACTACTTCGTCCGATTCCAGCTTACTCATATCCAAAACTTCATTGATCAATTCCAGTAACAGATGAGATGTTTCTTTGATCTTTGCCCTGCATTCTGTCTGTTTTTCCATATCATCTGCATAATGCTCCGCCACATCGATCATACCGCATATTCCATTGATCGGTGTCCGGATATCATGACTCATCCTCTGGAGAAACTCAGTTTTCGCCTCGTTCGCTGCCTCTGCTTTTTTTGCCGATTTCAGAAGTTCTGCTTTATATTTCTCATCTTTTTCCTGTTCCTGTTTCTGATGTGCCAGATTGGTTATATATATCCAGGACCATGAAAAACTAAGAATGATAAGATAAAGGAATACAACACCTGTTACACTGAGTGGCAGATTACTGAATACCTCTTTATCTGGTAAATACATGTAGATATAATAATCCCTTTGTTTCAGCATGATACCATAGCATCCAGTTCCTTTATTCTTCAGATGAAAGATATGCCGACTATCTGTATGCTTCTTCATTTTCTGAATAATCTCATTGTCTGCGACATCCTGTGCCAATAATTTCTCATCGTTACTGGCAATAATCTTCCCTTTGTCTGCAACGATGATTGTCCCGTCTTTCTCAGTATTGTACCCCTTTAAAAGACTCTGGATCGTTAAAGTATAATTTCTGATAAATCTCGGAGATGTGTAATAGTAAACTGCAACGATCCCTGGGGCATCTTTTCTGGCGCAGGCTGCGATATCGATACGTGATCCATCTCCTCTGACAATCCATTCTGAATAAGATCTTTCTTTATATCCTGTGTAATCCATAATGATATCTTTTTGCAGATAATCAATCATCTCATCCATCAAACCTTCATCCATACTGTATTCACAAACTTTCTTTCCTTCTTCATCCAATACAAGAATACCATCCACCCAGAGTGACTGCAGATTCTCTTTCAGAAACTTTCGGTCTAACTGCTTTCTATTCTTTACTTCCATATCAATATTTGTACTCATCTGTCTGGCACTTTCGATCGCACGAAGGAGACTTTTTGATTCTGAAGATTCATTATAATGAGTATAGGTTGAGCACTGTACTTTGACATAGTTTACAATCTCCACCATTCTTTTCTCAGCTTCGTTTTTTTCCGTATGAAAAAAACAAAAAATTGCAGTGACAAACATACAGATGCCAAGCAAACTAGCAACTATCCAGAATCGTTTTGCTTTTTCTCTTCCATTAATATCCAAGATCATCCACCTCCAAATATTTCTCTGGATCATCCATATATTTTTTTATAATCTTCAGGGAGGTACCATCCTTGTGCATTTCTTCCAGCTTCTGGTTCATCTGCTCGCAGATCCCTCTGTCATCATTCTTTGCAAAAGCAGCTCCTATCCCGACGACCATCAATGGTTCCTTCAGAATGCGGAAGCTTGTATCATAATCTTTCATATACTGGATGATGGATTCCTCATGCACAGCCACAGCATCCACATACCCTTTTGCCAGAAATGTATAGATCAATTCCCTGTGTCCAAGACTGATCAGATTGCCAAGTTTTGGAATTCTCTTATCTGTCCGCTTCAGAAAGATACCTTCCGGTTTGGTTGTAGACTGGACTGCAAGATTCTTTCCTTTCAGATCACTCAGTTTATGAATGTCACTGTTCTCATTTACAGTAACCACCTGACGGCTTGCTATGTATGGTCCGGCCCAACGATAATCGTTAAGTCGTCCTTCCATTGAAAAACATCCCATGATACAATCAATTTTTCCACTTTCTACCAGCTCTTTTTTCTTTTCCCAATTGATCTGAACAATCTCCGTCTTATACCCCATCCTTCTAAATGCTTCCGTTGCCAGTTCAACATCTATACCTGTCGGGATACCATCCTCATTCAGGAAATTATAAGGCGGATAATTGTCACTTCCAATTTTTATAACAGGTTTTTTTGTTGTGTCAGACACTTTATCTGCCTTATCACATCCTGCCAAAGTTGCCATTAATATAGAAAATATCAATACAACAGTAAAAATTTTTCTTTTTTTCATCTTATAACCTCATTTTTATATCTCATCCTTATTGTTCAGTAATCTGCGCTTCCCCCCCCCCCCGAATTTTATGCTACTTATTGTTTTTTCCAATACCTTCATCTCAACTGGTTTGGAAATATGCGCATTCATACCGACGGTCAGGGAATGATGAATGTCATCTGAAAATGCATTAGCGGTCATTGCAATGATCGGGATCGTCTTTGCCTGTTCATGTGAACTCTTGCGGATCGCCTTTGTTGCCTCATAGCCATTCATAACTGGCATCTGCACATCCATCAGGATCATATCATAATCTCCAGGAGCAGATCGCTCAAATGTCTCGAGAATCCTTTCACCGTTTTCACAGACAGTACACTCAGCTCCCTTGATCTTTAACAGTTCCGTCAAGATCTCCGCATTCAGCTCATTATCCTCTGCACACAAGAACCTCATTCCTTTCATAATATCATCATATGTCTCACTTTCTTCTACCTGCAATGCTGACGAAACAGACTCTTCTGCAATTTTAAGATCCATAAAGACCTCAAAACAACTTCCCAGTCCCAGTTCACTATCGACATCAATGGTTCCTCCCATTGCTTCAATCAGATTCTTGGTGATCGCCATTCCAAGCCCTGTTCCCTGTATCTTATTTGTCAAGGAACTTTCCTCACGGGTAAAAGTATCAAAGATCTTGTCTTTGAAATCCTCAGACATACCTACACCATTATCAATAACTGCAAAATGATACTTTGCATACGCACTGGATTTCGTTTCACATTCTTCTACAAGAAACTGGATCTTTCCACCCTTCTGTGTATACTTTACTGCATTTGAAAGCAGATTGCTGAAAATCTGCATCAAATGAACATAATCGCTATTGACCCATTCATGCACGATGTTCTCATGATGAATCACCAAAGACTGATGCTTTTCCTCTGTCTGTGGACAGAACATCGTTTGAATCTCCTGCATAAACTCCAGAATAGAAAAATCAGAATAACTGAAAACAGTTTTTCCTGCTTCAATCTTGCTCATATCCAAAACGTCATTAATGATTCCCAAAAGATGCTGTGCAGAAACATCTATTTTATCAACATACTCGATCACCTTATCCTTATTCCCTGCATCATGTCTGATCAAGGATGTAATACCCATGATCGCATTCATCGGTGTACGGATATCATGAGACATACTAGCCAGGAAATCACTTTTGGACTGACTTGCATTGTTAGCGACTTCAAAAGCCTGCTCAGCCGCCCGTTTAGCTTGCGTGAGTTCTGTATTTATTGTTTCCAGTCTTGTATTATTTTCTCTTTCGATTTCAATTGCTTCGCTCTGGCTTTTTCTAAGAACTGTAACGATTCCTTTGATCATACAACCAGCAGCAACAACTGCAAACAAGATAATAAACCATATGATCAACTTCACAAGCCTTACCGTATTGGTCGCTACATATTTTGCAGGAACGAGAAAGATCAAGTTCCATGCCGCATGATCCATTTTCTTTAAAACATAAAAGTATTCCGTCCCATCGAGTATGGCATTAGAATAACTCACACCCTTTTCTTTTAATTCTTTTTCTGCTTTGTCAAATGAAGAATCATGTAGATATTGCATCTTCTTTAATACCGTGAACACATTATGTCCTTTGATCAGTTCCACCTTATTACTATTGAACAGTTTAAAACCATTATCATCAAGAATATAGACACTGTTATTATTTTCATAGGCATCACATCCAAAATATTCATTCAGTTCATGCATATCCTGATATAATCCATAATAATTGATAGTCTGTCCACTTTGAAGCCTGATCGGATGCTCTAATTTCTTTAAAAAAACCATACGGGATTCATTTGTCGTCATAAAATTCGATACATAGTTGATCTTTTTAGGACTATGTTCAAAATGATATGTATCCCTTACCATCCCCTGATTTCCTTCTTCTGTATAGTACTTTCCACTGTCATCAACAGCCAGCAATGTTATTTTTGAATCTGCAAATTCATACAAATCAGTTATTCTTTTCATATGCAGACTCAAATCCTCGGTAGTCCGTATATCAGCAGCTTCTATGATATTACATTGCACCTTGACATAATCCCATTTTGTTTCCATTACATCTTCCAAATTTAAAAACATCTGATGAGTAACTTCATCCATCTGATTTAACCGTTCTTCATAAATAATCTTTTGAATGTATGTCTGATATATGAAAATAAATGAAATGACCATAAATAAGATTGCAACAATACAGACAACTATGATCTTTTTGTATTTCTTTGTCTTCTCTAACATATTGTTTTGACTGAATCTCATTTCACATCCGCCTCACTTAGGGTTTTAAATTTTGAAAAGAAATCTTTTGCTGCATTCATTCCCACAATGCCACTGTCATTTAATGTAAGTTCTTTACCTGCTCCGCAGATCACGACTTTGTAAGTTTGATCTGCTTCAAGCTTTTTATCCTTCACTAATACATATGGATAGGTATTGCCCGTACCAGCAGCATCATAACCATCTTTACATAATTGTTTGATTTCTCTTCCTGATAATTGTACGGTTTGTATCGTATCATACCATCCTGTTGGAAGAATAGAACAAATATCACTTTCCGTAATATCCTGTGCATAAAGTTTTCCATTCACACCAGCCATATTCTGCTCTTTTCCATTTCCTTTGATCCATTTTCCTAAAGAAATCAGTGCTGCATCACTTTTTGTTGCTTCCATAAAACATCTGCCGATCAGTTTTGCACAACTCTTCTGAGAGATAACTTCTGTCGTAGTTGTGATAACTTCTGGCTTATTGTTGACCACACGATCCTGATCCTTGTCCAATTGATCCACAACATCTTTTATCGTTGCCTTATCCTGAATGTATTCTAGCATACGGTATCCTGTATTGACCAATGTATTTTCCCACCCTACATAGATAAGCGGTGCCGTATTCCCGGCATTGATCTCATCAGCAATATCCCCATAATACGTATTATCTGCATTCCAATCTTTAAATGGAAGAAGGTTCGCTTTTAAAGTTGCTTCTTCATATAATGCACTTGTTCCCTCCACGGAAGAGATCACTTTCATAACTTTTAATGCATCTTTAAGCTTTTGCGGATCCTTTTCTAATTTTTTACTCAGTCCATGAAAACGTGTCACGTTCAAAATGTATACATTCTGGCTTCCATCTTCAGAAAGATATGGCATTAACCCAAACTTATCCTTTGTGCCATCTGTTTCTCCAATTCCATTTTTACTTCCCAGTAAGAATAATGTATTACCTTTCATAAATTCTTTTATAGTCTCGTCATCACTCTGTGGATTCTTTTTATTGGCAGTAAACATACCCAGGTCTTTCCATTTCTGAATATAATCCATACAATCCATCATTTTCTTTGTATCACTCACATTAGCCTTTCCTGTCAGATAATCTTTCTGCCATTGCTTGCCTTGGAATGTACCTAAAAATGCCGTATCTGCAATATTACACATATATTGAAAGCCATAGCCTGGATATTCAATCTGTGTCAGACACAACTGTACCCCTGCTTTTTTCGCCTTTTTCGCCAGCTTTTCAAGATCATGAAAAGATTTTGGAAGTTTCCATCCATGTTTTTCTAACAAGGTCTTATTATATGTGATACCTATACAACTATAGGCTGATGGAAGCATATAAATAGCTCCATCATCTGAAATATCCTGCAATCTAGATTCCACATAATTATCTGTAAAATCATAACCAGCAAGATCGATCATCTTGTCACTCACATCGTCAATATTAGGATCATAAATAGTCTGTGTACAAATATCCGGCAGATCATCTGCTGCTAACATATTTTGTAAATATGTCGTTGTATTTGCACCAGAATAAGAAAGAACTTTCAAATTTATTTCTGGGTATTTTTTATGTACCAGATCAACTAAACGATCACATTCTAAATAAGGGGCCAGAATTGTGATCGGCTCATGCTTACTCAATGTATTTTTATTCACGCAGCCTGTAAAGCATAGTAATATAGCTGCAATAGACAGGCTCAATAATTTTCTTAACTTCATAACTTTATCCTCCCTCAATTCATAAAAATCCCCTACAAATTCCCTATGAAATCTCTATGAAATAAAACAGCACTGCCAAACAGACAGTGCCTATCATTTTCTGCAACTGGCTGCCATTTTACAGGCCCTTTAGCTTTGCGTCACAGACTTTCGTCTGTTTTGCCTAGAATCTTTCTTTAATTATACCATGATAATATCAGTATCAAAAGTAAAAAATATAAATCTAGCTCCAATAATCCGTCTCGTATTCCAATCCAATATTCCCAGTCTTAAACACTGGATTCTCTCCATTTTTCTTCTGCTTTTCATAATCCTCCAATGCTTTCAGTGCTGTATTTGACAAAATCAAGATTACTGGAATATTGATCAGTGCCATAACTCCCATCAAAACATCTGAAATATTCCAAAGCA
>OGPA01001870.1_pt1 | contig 16264 bp, 12 predicted proteins | sample 1552841 | NCBI WGS metagenome assembly OGPA01 (sample SAMEA2579916, study PRJEB22360) | human gut metagenome | reverse complement strand
CAGCCACTTTTACTGGTGTGCCGTCTAAATCGATGGTTGCTTCTTTGATTTCACCCATAGTGCCGCGAACATCTTCCAGTTCCAAACGTGGCAGAGTTTTACCGGTTACCACTTCATATACAGTACGCAGAGCAGCTTCCATAACACCGCCTGTGGTACCAAAGATAGTAGCAGCACCAGTACCTAAGCCCATTGGAGCATCGCATTCTTCATCTGGCAGATTTACAAAATCAATACCAGCCTGTTTAATCATACGAGCTACTTCACGAACGGTAATAACAGCATCTACATCTCTGTAGCCGCTATCACACAGTTCCGGACGAGCTGCTTCATATTTTTTAGCAGTACATGGCATTACAGATACACTGTAAATGCTGGCAGGATCAATGCCATCGGTCTGTGGATAGTAGGTTTTTACCATGGCACCAAACATCGCCTGTGGAGATTTGGCTGTGGATAAATGACCTAACTGTTCTGGATAATGGTTTTCACAATATTTTACCCAACCTGGAGAACAGGAAGTAATCATTGGCAGAGTACCGCCGTTCTGCAGACGATCCAACAATTCGTTGCCTTCTTCCATGATGGTTAAGTCAGCAGACCAGTTGGTGTCAAATACTTTATTGAAGCCCATTCTTCTCAGCGCTGCAACCAGTTTACCGGTGGAGATTGTGCCATATGGCAGCCCAAATTCTTCACTGATAGCAATACGTACAGCTGGAGAGAATTGTACAACAACATGTTTGTTTTCATCAGCCAAAGCATCCCATACTTTCTGAGTGTCATCTTTTTCAGCCAATGCGCCTGTCGGACATACATTGATACACTGACCGCACAGTGTGCAGTTGATTTCATCCAGTGCATGACCAAATGCAGGACCTACGATACTGTTAAAGCCACGGCCAATACCGCCCAGGATATTAACACCCTGTACATTTTTACATACTGCTTCACAACGACGGCAATATACGCATTTGTTAGGATCGCGCACAATAGCTACGCTGCGATCGTCCACTGGGAATGTGCTCTGTTCCCCAGTAAAACGAACTTTACGGATACCCATCTGATGAGCCAGTTGCTGCAATTCACAGTTACCACTGCGCACACAGTTCAGACAGTCGGATGGATGGTTGGATAACAGCAGTTCTACAACGCCTTTTCTGGCCTCACGAACTTTTGCTGTATTGGTATATACTTCAAGACCTTCTCTAACTGGATATACACAAGAAGGCTGCAATGCTTTTGCACCTTTTACTTCAACCAGACATACACGGCATGCGCCTAACTGGTTGACATCTTTCAAATAACATAATGTTGGAATATTAATGCCTGCTTTCTGTGCAGCCTGCAGTACAGTAGAGCCTGCTTCAACCTGCACGGAAACGCCATCGATCATAACATTTACCATTTCCACAAAAATCACCCCTTCTATTACGCTCTGGAGATTGCGCCGAATCTACATTTTTCAATACAAGTACCGCATTTGATACATTTAGCTGGATCAATTTTGTGCGGTTCTCTAACAGCACCTTCGATTGCTTCAACTGGACAGTTGCGAGCACATGCAGTACATCCTTTACATTTTTCAGGATCAATTTCATAACGCAGTAATTTTTTACATACATGAGCCGGACATGTTTTGTCAACAATGTGTGCTTCGTATTCATCACGGAAGAATTTCAAAGTAGCCAAAATTGGGTTTGGCGCTGTCTGACCCAATGCGCACAGTGCAGAACTGCTGATGGTGCGCGCCAAGGTTTCCAGATTGTCAATGTCTTCCATGGTGCCTTCGCCGCGGGTGATTTTATCTAAAATTTCTAACATTCTCTTTGTACCGATACGGCATGGTGGACACTTACCACAGGATTCATCCTGTGTAAATTCCAAATAGAATTTAGCGATATCAACCATACAGGTTGTTTCATCCAATACAATCAAGCCACCGGAACCCATCATGGAACCTGCTGCCACTAAAGTATCGAAATCGATTTCGGTATCCAATGCGCTTGCTGGCAAGCAACCGCCGGAAGGACCACCAGTCTGAGCAGCTTTAAATTCTTTACCATTTGGAATACCGCCGCCGATATCATAAATCATTTCTCTCAGAGTGGTACCCATTGGTACTTCAACCAAACCGATATTATTTACTTTCCCAGCCATAGCGAATACTTTTGTACCTTTAGAACCGGCAGTACCGATGGATGCAAACCAGTCGCCGCCTTTGGTAAAGATAACAGGAATATTGGCTAGTGTTTCTACGTTATTTACGAAGGTTGGCACACCCCACAGACCTTTTTCAGCAGGGAATGGAGGTCTTGGTCTTGGTTCGCCGCGTTTCCCTTCTACAGAAGTCAGCAGTGCAGTTTCTTCACCGCAAACGAATGCGCCAGCGCCCAAACGAATATCAACGTCAAAGTTGAAACCGCTGCCCATAATATTGTCACCTAACAGCCCCAATTCACGAGCCTGTGCAATTGCAATTTCCAAACGATGTACTGCAATTGGATATTCAGCACGTACATAAATGAAACCATGCTGCGCACCGATTGCATAACCGCCGATTGCCATAGCTTCCAAGATGCTGTGCGGATCCCCTTCCAGAACGGAACGATCCATAAATGCACCTGGGTCACCTTCATCGGCATTTACTACTACATATTTTTCAGGAGCCTGATATCCTGCTGCAAACTTCCATTTCTTCCCGGTTGGGAAACCAGCACCACCACGACCGCGAATACCGGATTTTTCTACTTCCGCAATTACTTCTGCAGGTGTCATAGAGGTCAGTGCACGGCCTAAACCCTGATATGCATCATGTGCAATTGCTTCATTGATATTTTCTGGATTAATGGTACCGCAGTTACGCAGCGCTACACGTTTTTGTTTCTGGAAAAACGGAATATGACTCATATCCGGCGCTTTTTTGTTCTGGCCAGGAATATCATACAGCAAACGATCTACCAGCTGGCCGCCTTTTAAATGCGTTTCTACAATTTCAGCCACATCTTCTACTTTTACGTGGTGGTAGAATGTACCTTCTGGATAGATTACCATAATTGGGCCTAAACTACAGAACCCAAAGCAACCTGTTTTTACTACATCAATTTCATTGTCCAAACCTGCTTCAACCAGCTGTTTTTCCAATGCTTCTTTTACTTCCATACTGTTGGAAGAGCTGCAACCAGTACCGGCGCAAATCAAAACATGATGCTTTGCCAGATTTGCAGGCGTTGGAGCCTGACCATCACGCACAGCAATTTTAGCACGTTCGGCTACCTGTAAAGCTTTTAATTCTTCAAAACTTGCAATTTTACTCATTCTCCCACACCTCCTAGTTCTGCTCAGCAGCTTTGATTTCTGCAATCAAGGCTGGAATATCTTCTGGTACCAAATGACCATGTACCTTATCATTAATAGTAACAACAGGAGCCAAACCACATGCCCCTACGCAACGACAGCATTCAATGCTGAACATACCGTCTTCTGTTGTTTCACCAACACCAATTCCCAGTTCTTCCTGCAATTTTTCCAGCAATTTACCGGAACCTTTTACATAACAAGCTGTCCCCAGACAGACATTAAATGTGTATTTCCCTTTTTTATTCATTGTGAACAATGCATAGAAAGTAACTACACCATAAATTTCACTTAAAGGAACATCCATCTTTTCTGCGATATAAGCCTGGACTTCTTCTGGTAAATACCCAAAAATGCCCTGAGCTTTATGAAGTACGCTGATTAAGCTGCCTTTTTGATCTTTATGCTGCTCAATCACTTTGTCAAGCTGTGCAAATAATGCTTCATTGTGTCCGCCACATGTACAAGCCATATTCTTGTCCTCCCTTAAACATTAGAATATAAACGTCTTTAAATCTAAAAATAGCAAATGATTGTTACAAATACTTTGCAAACTTTTCTCTTTCTAAATACAAACGCAAAGTAAATCAAAACAATCAGACTATTCATTAAAGCCTATATGTTTTATTAAAACGCATTTTTACCCAAAAAGAAAGCATTTTATGTGCATTTTACAATAAATCTTATCAATAATAGTTTTTTAAATTTTCGTACATTTTTTCACGAAATCGTATGTTTTCCCGATTTCAAGCCATTTTTCTGTCCTTGCAGTATCAACATTTATCCATTCCATGTATACTTTTATGATACCCAGTTGCAGTTTATGTCTGATACATAACCTTATATTGCAAGTTTTTATGATTTTACCATCAAGGCTTCCACTACAGGATTTTTCGGCCTTTCTCTGCGTTTTCTACACAGAAACAATACCTTATACTTACATTTCTTAAAATCATCCCGTTCTTGATAGCATCGATCTTATATTTATTCATTTATAATTATACATCATTCATGCAAAAAAACGAAGCGCTAAGAATTTTCCAACTACCACACCTGCCAGACAAAGCAGCAAACTGCAAATGATATAACCGCCTGCCATAAACCAATGTCCTTGTTCCAATAGTGTTATCGATTCCAGCGAAAATGTAGAAAAAGTAGTAAATCCGCCACAAAATCCAGTCTTTAAAAATAACTGCTCTCTGCCCGACAAGGTTCCCAACGACGCAGCACCTACCACCAAACCAATACAAAACGAACCAACAAAATTAATCAGCATGGTTCCCACAGGAAAACTCAAATAGTAGTAGCCCGGTACAAACCCCAATAGATAACGGCTTATTGCCCCCAAAAAACCGCCCAGCCCTACAGCCAGACAATCCATTTTATATGCGCTCCTTTCTGTAGTATAGTAACTATACGAATTATTATCTATTATACTACAGAAACCTTTTTTTCAAAATATGAATTCCTCATTATTTTGAAAAAAATTCTGATATAACCTACTAAAAACAGCTATAATAAGTTATCGGTTTAACAAATTTTATGTTTCGATAAATCTAAATTAGCTTTCTATTACTATCGCATCATTGGTGATATTTTATTCCTCAAAACAAACTTTTATTTTTCAACTTTATAAAAACTTCGTAATGAATTTTTATTCACATTTTTTACTCGATCAGCAATCGAACTCACAAGTTTATTGCATAAAATAAATTGTAACGCTTTAAAAAACGGAATAGCTAAAAAAATATCAAATATAAAAACACGACAGTCTATTTCATGCCAAAAAAGAGGAAGCTGGATTACGCAATAAAATAAATTTTATCGTTATTCTTTAAAGAAAGAGATTGACAAAAATTTATTACACAGCTATTTCAAGATAAACTATAAATATCGACCGGTCTAAAAACAAAAAAGAACAGATTTTTATCTGATTTTTGTTTTCGATAAAATATCTGCTCTTTTTCATTATAATTTTTAACTTACCAATTTAAAGTTTCACCGCAAAATACCACACGATCAATTTCTGCCAAATCAATTGGTTCCGGCATGGTATAACTAAAATCCATCACCAAACCGCCTCCGCCGCTGCTATTACTGCTCAGCTCTATCATCTCTCCGCTTTTTAAATACACCTGTACCGGTTCCTCTCTTAGCATCGCGTATGTATCCCACTCCAAGCGTCTGGTTTTCAATGTGATGCTCAACGGTGATACCTCCATCTTAGCCAGTAAAAAGTTTTTATCGCCATGCTCCAATACTTTCCACTGCCACATAGATATGGTAGTGTCATTATCCGGCACAACAAATTCAAACTTCCAACTTCCTTTTGATAACTGTGTCCATTGTTCTTCTCCATCAGCCCAGTTTGACAACCCCAAATCTCCTTTTTCCAGCGTAATAGGATTGTTCGTTACTGTTCTCCGTGTGTTGATTTCCATCATAAAACTTACCTGATTATCCGTCGGACTTTCATCAGGCAATGTATACGTTGTATATCCATGTGATCCCATCTTTTCAAAGTGCAGCCATGACTTGCGAAAATAGAGCCTCTCTGCATCCAGCACCACACCTTCCGGTGCAGTCAAGTCCAATAACAACCACAAATGATGTTGGTCATTGATTGCTTCCTGCAAAGTCAAGGTATATCCATCAACTGTATCTGATATTCCTAACGGCGTAGCCATCTCATTCATCTGCGCAATCTGCGACTGACTGTCAGCATGCAGCAGCTTAAGCAATCGTTCATCGGTACTGAGCGTGGCAACTGCCGCTGTGCTCAGCGAAAACAATAGCGCACACGCAGCCACTGCACCAATCCAACGCCGCTTGTCCAAACGGAATCGACGCTTGTTTTGTTTCTTCTGATACTGTTCAACTGATTGCACTGCCTGCTCCGTCATAGGCAATACAACATCGTTCTTCTGCTCAGCAGCATCAGCTCGCAGCACTGCTATCTTTTGCAGCACCATCTGCTCAACTCGCTGCTGTTCCTGAACATCCAGTTTCTGCATATCAGCCTCTGCCATATGCTCCAATAGTTCCGGCGCAATGGTTTCTTCCAATTCCAATAACTCCTCCATTTTGCTCATCGGATAATCCCCCTTTCCAGCAGTTGCGTCCGCAGCGATAATTTACCCCGATACAATTTATTCTCTACCTGCTTCACCGTCAACGAAACCCGTTCCGCAATTTCTCGGACAGAAAGCTCACAAAAATAACGATAAATAAAAATCTCTCTGTCCGGCGGCGGCAACGCATCAACGGTCTGTCTCAAAATTGTCCCGTTAATATTCCTGGCCATCCCATCCTCCAGATTCAGTTCAATCTGCAAATCTGCTTCTTCTAAAGATACATTGCTCCCTCTCCTTTGTTGACATCGCCTGTAATCTAACGCTGTATGACGAGCAATCCCATACACCCAGGACGATAACTTTGTACCGCGGTCTGTATCAAACTGCGCAGCGCCCTGCCACAAACGCACAAACACATCTGCCATACACTCCTCTATTTCCGAAGAATTGGCACTGCCCAACAACTTCATAATAATCCACCGCACCGTGTTTCCATAACGCTGTATCGCATCAGCCACGCCCTGCTCTGGCTGCTCCAACAGCAACTGTAATAATCTCCGTTCCTCCTCGTTCAAAACTGCTCCCTCCATTCCCCCGTTACATGTAACCATCTATATTATATACATTCGTTCAAAACGATAAAAGCACTCAAAAATTTGACAAAAAATTTTGCCTGTGGCATAGTATTGTTTATCTAACCACAAAAGGAGCTGCCATTATGGATTTTTCCGTTACGATGATTCTTTTGGCGGTGGTTGTCTGCAGCTTTCTCATCAGCAGCTGGCTCAGCAAACGACCGCTTAAAACAGCAGAAAAGAAAAAAGACGGCAAATTGCTTTACCGTTCTCTTTCCCCGGAAGACGGCTGGACGCTGCTGCAGCCCGGCAAAAAAACTTTGCTGTTGGATGTGCGCACACCTGATGAATATGCGTACAGTCATTTACCCGACAGTAAAAATCTCCCGTTAAACACATTAAAGCAAAACGCCATTCAGGCTTTGGGCAATCGCAATAAAACCATTTTAATTTACTGCCAGAGCGGCACGCGCAGCAAACAAGCCACCAAACTGCTGTACGCTCTGGGATTTACAAATGTATACGACATCGGTTCTATGGAAACCTTCTATAAACACAGACCAATGTAACATTCTATCCACGCAAAAAGCTGCTGCAAAAGATCCTTGTATGCAATACAAATCTTTCGCAGCAGCTTTTTTATACTGATTCTCTATTCCTATTGTTTCCTCAACAAAATTAGCAAATTCATATTGTGCATAACTCTGTGCGTTATGTGGATAAACAACTTCTTGCCTATGCAGTATACGATCCCCTCCAACACCGATTTATACCGTTCTTTTTATTTATCTATGCAGTCTATACAATTTATCCTCGTTCCATCTTTCCCCATATTGTCCCATTCATCCACCGCTGCAAGAAAAAAATTCACAATTTTTCAACGGATATTCAGAGTTTATCCACAGAGTTATCCACAAGCAGTGGATAACTCTGCAATAGTTCTCTTATTCACCCAAACCACTTTCTTTAAACTTCTTATTAAACCACGTTATCAACGGATGCAGCGGTTTTTTCAACAACACACCGATAGCAAGACCAATTACCCCAAAAATCAGCAAATGCCAGAAGTCAAACACCAAATTCTCAACCATCGGCCCGGATATTGCCTCTCGCATAGCGCCTATAGCATAAGTAAACGGCAAGAACGGCTGTATTATTTGATAAAATTCAGGCATGACTTCCACCGGAAATGTTCCGCCGGCGCCTGCAATCTGCAATACCAAAAATACCACACAAACCGCTTTCCCCACAGCGCCCAAAATAGATACCGCAGTATATACAATCAAAATAAACACAAGGGACGTAAACAAGCTGAATCCCAAAAAGATCCCCAAATCTGCTACCGTTACGCCCAAAATAAACTTATCGCCCAACGAAACGATTAATGACTGACCAAAGGCCAACGTCAAGAAGGTCAGCATTTTACCAAAATATTCTTCCATCATGGTGTTTTTTCGTCCCGGCTGTATTGGAGCCGCTTCTGTAGTCAATAACGCACTCAGCAGCAAACAACCTACCCACAACGCCAGCACTGTATAAAAAGGCGCCATAGCCGAACCATAATTGTCCAAATGATACAGCCGTTCCTCTTTCAACTCTACAGGTCCAGAAAAATAATCCGCCGCCGCATCTGAATCAGTTTCCAGCAAGTCAATCAAAAGATCCAGATTATCATCACTTAACGCCGACATAACTGTGCTGAGCCGCTGCAGCTCTGCTTTTGCCGCAGGCAATGCATCATTCAGTTGTGTTAACAAGTCCGCACCTTTGTCTTTTGTTTCGCCGCCATACTCCAAAAGCTCATAAACTTCAGGAATGGCCGCATCAGCACGCACCAAGGCTTCGTCCAAATCATTCAATGTGCTGTGCAGATTGCCGAACATGCCATCCAACATGCCGGACCAGCGTTCTTCATAAACAGTTGTAATATCCTGCATACCTTGCTCCAGCTCATCCACTGTTACATTGGCTGTCTGCAATATCTCATCAGCTAAATCAAAAGCTTTGTCCGCTGTCTGCAGCAACGAATATGCCTGTTGGATCCCATCATCTAAAATGGTATTCACATGATTCAATTCCTGCAATATTTCATCAGCGCCGATGCCGGCATCCGCTGCCTGCTGCACCAATGTTTCCAGAAGCTGCACTTTCTTCTGCAAATCCCTTATATTTTGCACCTCAGCATCAATCTGTGCCGCCACTTGATCAGCAGTCATGTCCGCCAGCTGGTTTTTCTTATCCTCTGTTTCAGCAAGGGTTTGCGTCAACTCTTTCTGCAGCTGTTGATTCTGCTCCAACTGCTGCGTCAAAAATTCTTTTTCCGCTTCTGTCTGCGCAGCATCCAGCTGTTTTTGCAAATCCGTTTCAATTCGTTCCAGCACTGCTAATTGTTGCCCCAGTATTTTACCGGTAGTCTCATAAGCCGTTAGCAAGACGTTCTGCACCTGCTCCGGATGTTGTTCCAACTGTTCCAATAAAGATACCAGTTTTTCGGCGCTTCCTTCTGCCAGCTGCAACCCTGCCAGCCACTTGTCATATTCAGGATCCTGCAAATCCTGCTGTCCCATCCAGTCTAAAACAGTCTGCAAATTTTGCTGTAATGCACGGGCTTTATCTAACAAAGGAGGCACCGCCTCAACCAAATTCTCTGTACTGTTGATTTTCGTTTCCGCCTCTGCCAGCAGCGTTTTTGTTTCTGCCAACAACTTCTCACACTGATTAAACTTATCCGCCACATAATCGACACCATCATCACGGGCTTGCTCTGCATCACCCAGCAGCAGATTTCCTTGGTCAGAAAACGCCTGCAGCTGCTGAATGCCATCTTCCATATATGGCAATGCCTCATTGGCGCTATCCAGCAAATCTTCTATCGTCGTAAGCCCCTCATTGGCTTTGTCCAACTCTGCTTCCAGTTCTCCAAAATGACTGTTAACAGCCAGTACCGCATCCCGCAGCCGCTTAATTTTTCCTTCATTACTATTTAGCTCCTGCCCTAAATCATTGCCAGTGGAAAATGCAATTTGATCTACCACCTCAATAATCGCCTTGGTCACTTCATTGGTCACTGTTTTTGCGCCGGTATCAGTAATCTTGGGCGCAATGGCATTGCTTTTTTCATTTACTCGGTAAATAATTTGCGGCTTAGAAAAATCATCTCCCAGCACATTCACCAATTCAGAAGAAAAATTTTCCGGAATCTCCAGCATTGCATAATATCGGTCATGGGTTAAGCCATATTCAGCATCATCCATCGATACAAACTGCCAACCGATAGCATCATTCTCCTTCAAACTTTTCACAATCTCGTCACCGGCATTAATCGTTGTTCCCTGCAGCGTCACACCCGCATCTTCATTAACCACCGCAACCTTAATCCCATTGGTGTTCCCATATGGATCCCAGCAGGCAACAATATTCACCCAGGCATACAAAGAAGGCAGCACCAACAGTCCCAACGTAATCAACAATGCAACAGGATTGTGAAAAATATTATACAAATCCCGTTTATAAATCTTCATAATATTAGTCAGTTTTGTTTTTTCTTTCTGACCCTGACTCATACACTCCGCCCCCATCTAAAATGTCTGCCTCTTATTGTACGATACCCATCTTTAAAAATAAACCGTTCACTTTTATTGTTCTTATTTGAATATCTTTTTGATTTAGTTACAAACAAAACATTTTGTACGATTCTTATTGACACTGGCAAAACAGATTGATTATTATTGTTTTTATATATATTTTACGGGGTTTGTCAATCACCATGAAGACGCCCCTGTTTTTGAGCGGAGGTTTTATTTTGATTCGTATCGTAACAGACAGCAGCAGCGATTTGGATTTAGACCAAGCAGCGCAGCTGCAAGTAGATGTGATTCCCATTCACATTTACTTTGGCCAAACAGAATACCTGGATCGTCAGGACTTATCTGTCACCGATTTCTATAACAAATTGGAAACAGTAGAACAATTGCCAACCACATCCCAGATTACACCGTTCCAATTTTATCAAACATTTCAACCATACATTGAAGCCGGAGATGAAATTGTCGGAATCTTTTTATCCAGCCAACTAAGCGGCACATTTCAATCAGCGCAGGCAGCACAACAAATGCTGAAAACAGAACAAATTCATCTGGTAGACAGTCTAAACGCTGCATTGGGCCATCATTTACTGATACAAATTGCCGTTCGTCTGCGGGATCAAGGGATGTCTGCCCAACAAATCGCCCAGCAGCTGACAGAATTAAGCAAAAAAGTACGCTTAATCGCCTGTGTCAAAACGATGAAATATCTGGTTATGGGCGGTCGTGTTTCCGCAGCTGTGGCAAAAATTGGAAGCGTATTAGGCATTACACCAATCATATCTTTAATAGATGGCAAAGTAGAAAACGTGGGAAAAGCGCGCGGCCACAAAGCAGCCATTCGTTGGATTCAACATCAGTTAGAAAAAGAACCCGCAGCGCAGCAATATCCTGTCGTATTTTCTCACTCCGTAAATCCGCAGGGACGCGATGAGCTAGTACAAGAGCTGGATGCCTTCCTGCCCAACCAGGATTACCTTTACTGCGATTTAGGCAGCACAGTAGGCACCCACATTGGTCCTGGCGCCGTTGGTCTTGCTTATATCGCTGAATAATAAAATGATTGCTGATGATATTACACATTGTCGGCAATCATTTTTTATTTCCCCGGAAATAAATTCGACAACTCTATCCAAAAATATTTCCCAGAAAATATTTTCCGCTCTTATGAAATCTTTTGCGACAACATCAGTCAAATTATTTCCCGGAAAATAAAACTCGATACTTTTCAGAAATGTCTCTTACAAACTTCTTTTGTGTCCCCTAAAATTATCCACAGATATTTATTGTTAACTTTTCAGGCGTAAAAACAGTTATAATAAAAATATGCAGTATAATTATCAATTACTTTACCAAAGAAGGTGTTGTCGTGACAAAACAAAATCTTTCTCTTATTACACTTACTTTAGGACTTGGTGCACTAATTGGTACATTAAATATCACCATGTTTAATGTAGCCTTGCCAATTATGATGACCTATTTTGACACTACATTAGCAACAGTACAATGGCTAACTTCCGGCTATATGTTAGCGGCAGGAATGATTATCCCGGCGGCAGGTTTTTTCGGCAACCATTTTGGTTATAAAAAAACATTCTGTTTCATTGTAACCAGCGTGTTGGCATTGTCCATTGTCGGCTCCTTCGCCTGGTGCATTGAAGCCCTGATCGTAATTCGTTTTTTATTTGGTTTAACCGGCGGGCTTTTATCTCCGCTTTCTTTGGCTATGCTCTATCGTGTAGTCCCGGCGGGGCAGCAAGCCAAAGCCGCCAGCACTTGGGGTATGGCTAATATTATGGGCGGTATGCTGCCGTCTTGCCTGTCTGGCTTCATTCTTAGCGTCGCTGATTGGAGATTTCTGCTGCTGTTTAACGTGCCTTTTGCATTACTAACACTGCTGCTGAGTGTAAAACTACTACCCAAGGACACACAAACAAAAACAGATAAATTAGATATCTCCGGTTTACTGCTTACCTCTGTGGGCAGTCTCATTTTATTGATGAGTTTCAGCAATCTATCTGCTTGGGGCTTCTCTACCCGTTTGTTAATTGGTATCGCGATTGGATTTAGCTTTCTTTTGGCATACTTTCTCACCAGTCGGCATAAAAACAACGCCTTATTAAATTTTCGTGTATTAAAATACCCTCGATACGTAGCTGCCCTGATTGCCAGCGGTATCAACGTAATCGCTATTTACATGATAACTTTTTTGATGCCATTATTTTTGCAGAGCGGTCTGGGGATTTCTCCATTGGCAACAGGATTTATTATGCTGCCGGCTTCTTTATTTTCCATTTTTGCGATGCCTGTTGCTACCAAACTATATCCCAAAATTGGAGAGCGCCTATTGATTGTCATTGGTATTATCGTTCTATTGATTGGTTCGTCACCATTTCTAATAGCAACACCCACCACGCCGATTTTGTTGATTGCTTTTGCCATGTGTGTACGATCCTGCGGAATGAGTGCCATTAATTTGGTAGCTACCAACGCACAAATGTCTGATATTCCACCAGAATTATCCGGTTATGCTTCCTCGCTGACAAACTGGCTCCACCAGATTTTGAACGCCATGACAGTAGGAATTGCCGGCAATATCGCCGATTTACGAATTCAACAGTTCGCTGCAGATGACCCCAATATATTGGCTCTGGCATACACCAACACCACCAATCTATTAATGCTGGTTTCCTGCCTGCTGCTGATTGCCATTATTCCCATTGCATTAAAATTTTTCCGCAGCAAAGCAGAAATGAAATCAATTCAAAACAAAACAATTCAAAACTAAAGCAAATCCCCGTTACGCCTAAAACGCAACGGGGATTCTTTCTGTTTCTTCACGTAATTATTTTCGACAACATCTGTCAAATTATTTCCCGGAAAATACTTTCAATTTTACTTTTACCCGATCCTGACAAAAGAATCTTTTTCCCAACAATATTTCCCGGAAAATAATTGCCCACTATCTACAATATTTTCACGCAACCATTCACTCAATACGCTGCTTCTATCTCCTTGATTCGATCGTAAAGATACTGACAATTTGGCACAGCAATGTGATGTTTGTGCGCCAAAGGAATCACTGTGCCGGAAAATAATTCTACCTCCGAGCGGCGTTTTGCCAGCCCATCCTGCCGCATGGACGGCATTCCCTGCGGATTCAATCCATCTGCCACTTGCAGCCATCCGGCAATATCATCCTCATTCAAGTCAATGCCCTCGGCGTTGGCCACCTGCATAACCTCCCGCATGGTGGAAATCATTAGTTCCCGCGCCTCACCCGGCTGCTGCACAGTGTCATACACACCTTCATAAACCATGACCACCTGATTGATACCCGTGTTCAACATCAACTTACTCCACAATTTGCGGATAACCGCACCATGATACTGATAAGGCACCCCTGTCCGTTCAAATAATTCTCCCACTGCCGACAACACTGCGCTTTGGCTGCCATCGGCCTCGCCAATCACCAGCACGCCTTTATTGGCATAACTGGCCTGATTACCCAGCTTCACCGCGTCCATCCCTTGCGCAATACAATACAGCACTTTCGCCTGCGGAAACGCTTTTTGCAGCACACTCTCGCTGGAAATTCCATTCAGCAGCGAAATAATCACAGTGCCATCCTGTACAAAAGGCGCAGCCTCTGCCATGGCCCCATCCAAACCGCCAAATTTTACCCCCACAATCAACAAATCCACCGGCACCGCATCTTCCTTGCTGCGATAACAAAATTGACACAACTGCCCATTGCAATACACACCCTCCTGCTGATAACGGACAATCCGTTCTTGATCCGCAATCACAAAAAAATTCTCACAGCCCAACGCTCTGTGCAGCAAATCACTGTACAGCACACCCATAGCGCCCAGCCCAATCAATCCAACTGTCTTCATCCATATCTCCTCCTACAAAAATACCGTAGGAACAACCTGCCAAATTTCATCTGACAGCCAATCCCTACGATATCCACACAGCATATACTGCTTTTCTATTTATTTTTTCAACCCCTGCAGCGGCGCAACCACCTGCATCAAAATGCCTTTGGCATCATTGCACGGCTCAGCAGGAATCACACTGCTGCCCACTCTGCATTCCAGCTGACCAATCATAGCCAGACACAACGCATCCTCTCTGGCATGTTTAGAGCCAATTTGCTGCTGCAGGGCATCCCCATACTGCTCCCACAGCATCTTGCGGCCATCACCCAGCAGCTGCGGATGGCTTTGCCGCAAAACATTCTTCCAATGGTTATGATGCAGAATAAACTCGTCGGTTTCCCGCAGCACCTGCCGCATCTCCATCATCTGCGGCGAAATGGTGCGTCCCAGCACACGGATATTTTCTTCCCGCGCCAACTCATCGCTTTCCGCATACACAGCCTGCCGGCAAGGTATGGCCGCGCCAACACCAGGCACCAGCTTGCGCAAAAAAAGCTCCGGCCGCAGCGCTTCATCTTCCTTGCTTTCCGGCAATCCCACAGGCACATCAGTCAACACCGCATCGGCATCAAGATACCGCGCGCAAATCTGACTCAACTGCTCCGCCGTCACAAACTCACAACCGCCGTCGGTCAACACCGCCGCCAGCCATCTATCCTCCCAACGGCTGATGCCCACAGTTTGCCAGCTGGTTTGCTCCGGTTCCTGCGCCATTTGCTGCTGCAAACTTTCAAACAAGAACAAATACTGCTCCTCTACCGACTGAAACGATGTAAAACTAAAACAAGGCTCGCTTACCAGCTCCGGTTCCTCATCGGCCAGCTTTTCACCCATAAAATGAACAAACTCAAAATACAGCATGGTATTATCAATTTCTTTTACCATCCGCTGCTCCCGAGGACGGATTCCCCCCGGCAGATATTTATGATAAATCACATCCAGCAGACCATCTTCCACCGCCACATATTGACGCAAATGTTTTTTTACCGGCGACGTAATGTCAGACAAATACGCCTCGCTGGCATCGTGCAGCAAACAAGCCAGCGCCTGCCGAGCGCCATACCCCCGCGCCAACGCTTCACAGGCACAGTCCAGACAATGTCTGCCCACCGAATAAAAATCCACAAAATGCCCGTTGGCTCTGCCGATTCTTGCCAGCGCATGGGCAATATCTTTAATTTCAATGGCAGCAACGTCCGGCGACAATGGATTAAACTTTTGTCCGCTATAAGTTGTTATATAATCTCTGCTTCTCATGGACATTCCAACTTTCTCAAGCATTTTATCATGCAATCATTCCTTGTTTCAGTATACGCAGTTTCCCCACCTTTGGCAAGAGCAAAAACATTCTATCGGTTGCAACAGACCGCAGAATATCACAGGAGGTTGCAACTATCTTTCACTGTCGTCCCAATTCATCTTATCGTAAAAAGTCTCAATATATCCGCCAAGCAAACCATCCAACAGCCCTATTTATCACAGCCGCTATACAACTTCATTTTTGCACATCATCGACAAAACACAGGCACAAAAAAATTGAAAATGTTTCACGTGAAACATTTTCAATTTTTTTAACATACCTTTATCCATTTTTTCAGCACTGCCGTAAATAATTTTTCATTATTTCATATGAAAAATTACATGGTCGGCTATCCCATCTTTGCTGTTGCCATACAATCGTCTGTCCCATCTTTGCCTATCCCTCAATGGCTCTGGACAATCGCTGAAAT
>OGPA01001866.1_pt1 | contig 16275 bp, 12 predicted proteins | sample 1552841 | NCBI WGS metagenome assembly OGPA01 (sample SAMEA2579916, study PRJEB22360) | human gut metagenome | reverse complement strand
AGGAAAAACTGATGTCCAAGGAACTTTCCAACATTAAGGAGGTAAAGTCCAGAGGAGCGGACGTTGTCGTTTTTATCAAGGAAAGCATTGTGGGAGATTTAGCGAAGGAGTACGAAATTTTCACGCTGCCGGATATGCAGGATGAGTTCATGGTGCTGCCGGCATCGGTGGCATTGCAGCTGCTCGCGTACTATGTGTCTTCCGATAAGGGATTCGATGTAGATAAGCCAAGAAATCTGGCGAAGGTTGTTACCGTAGAATAAAGCAGAAGATCTGTGGAAGGTGTGGATGAGACGCGCGTGTCTTAGCATATAACGGAAGGAAAAGGGATTGCCGCTTGAAGCAGGCAGTCCCTTTTTGATGTGCGAGGGAATATGATAAGAAGTACATCCTGCCGATTTCTGAGGGAAATGCAGATGGAATATTCGTTGGAGAAAAATGCCACATTTTTTGAACCGAATTTCCAGATGCATTCCCTCAGAAATCGATAGGCATGATCTTCCAATTCTATTCCTCGTCGTGCAAAAGGGGTTGGCTGCTCAAAGTGACAATCCGTTTTTTTGCGGCAGGATTCGGCAGGGCGGATGCGCACATTTCATTTGGCGCCGGCATATGATAATACGAAAAGAATCGATGAGGTTTTTATGCCAGATATCAGATATGCACAGAACGAGAATGTGGATCGCGGGGATCTCAGGATGCAGGTCATCGAGCGGGGAACCAGCACGCCGATCGACGATGCAAAAATATCGATCTCCTATTCCGGAGATCCCGACAGCACGGTCGAGGAGGTGAACACGGATGCTTCCGGAATGTCCGAAACACTTACGCTTGATACGCCTCCGCTTGAACTGTCAATGCAGCCGAGCGAGGTGCAGCCTTACGCGGAGTATACCATTCAGGTCACTGCAAAAGGATATCGTCCGATCAATATCTCCGGCATTGAGGTCTTTTCGGGTCAGCTGTCGCTGCAGGAAATCCGGATGGACGCCGAGGAAGCCACCGAAAGCATGACCGATAACATCGTCATTCCGGCACATACCCTTTTTGCGGAATATCCGCCCAAGATCGCGGAAGCCGAGATCAAACCCGTCACGGAAACCGGAGAGATCGTTTTAAGCCGTGTGGTGATCCCGGAATATGTGATTGTACATGACGGCGCTCCGAGTGACCCGACAGCCAGAGACTACTATATCCGTTATCGGGATTACATCAAAAACGTTGCCTCCAGCGAGATCTATTCGACCTGGCCGGACGCGACGATCCGGGCGAATGTTCTTGCCATCATGTCGTTTACGCTCAATCGTGTATACACGGAGTGGTACCGCAACAAAGGCTACAGCTTCACGATCACGTCCTCCACGGCATACGACCAGAAATTCATGTACGGGCGCAACATTTACCAGAGCATCTCGGATGTAGTGGATGAGATGTTCCAGAACTATCTCTCCAGACCGAATGTCAGACAGCCGATAAAGACAATCCTTTTAAACCCTTTATCTTCAATCATAAACTGGCACAGCTACAGATCAAATGCGTAGGGTCGGCCGAAGCGATCAAGTCGTGGGGCGATATTAAATCGATTAAGGTGAACGACCAGCCTGTTAATCTTAAGTTGAACGTGCTTCCGGCTAATACTGAAGCAACTCTGGAAATCAACGGCACTGCATCGAAGCAGTCACTCTCTTTTTTCAACTGTCCGTCGAAGATTGTAACGGCAAAAGAAGAAAATCCCGTAATCGGCTATTGTATGATCTATCCGGAAGAAAATCTGGGTACGGTCTCTTCACCGATCACGTTGGATGTATTGACCGCTTATGATGGAACCAATCCGGATAGTCCCCGTCAGTTGAATGCGGCTAAAAAGATTACGATCAATAACATCCGTGAAGGCGTGAAAGAAGGATATGCCCATCTGATCACTTTGATCTTTTCGGCGCAGGGTGAGATTGTGATTGAAGCCGATATTGCACCTTGGAATCCGGGAAGCAGCACGAGTACGGTTGTTAAACCGGGTAACTGATATTGAAACTTTCAAATAAATAGTAGGAGATGAAGAATATATATCCGGCCTTTTTATTGTTGGCTGTCCTGTCTGTGTCGCAGGGGTGTTCAGATGGTCCCGGTCATGAAGTGCCGTCGAAAGCCTTACATCTGGAAGGGACGATCGGTACTTCCACCCGTGCGGTGATCAACTCCGGCTATGAAAAGGATCTGGATGTTTGTTTTGCCCGTAGCGACCAGGGGAGTTTGTGGCAGGAACTGCCCGCTGTGCGAAAGGGTGGAATAGGACGAACTCCTATTGCTTTTGCCGAGCCGCAGTTTTATCCCGACGATAACCGGGAAGTACGGTTAAACGGATATTATCCCGGTTCCGGATGGACAGGTGACGTGCCGGAACGGCCTGTCTATACCATAACCGACGGCTCGACGGATTTGATGGCAACCGGTTTGCTTAGCGGATCGTATTCAAAACCAATTACGACTTGCACGTTCCGCCATTTACTGACACAGTTGAAATTTGTCTGTTTCAGCGATCAGCCGGATATGTGGGGTGCGATTACGAAGATAGAAGTGGAAGATATTCACCGGCAACAGACTTTTACTTTGTCCGATAATATACCCGTTCTGTCTCCTGTGGAAAGTTCGGAAACATTTTCGTTATCCTCTATTTGTACGAGCGAAGGCAAGGCATTGGAGTTATATACCGGCTCTCCCGGTTCTATCCCGGAATCATTGACTGTACAAGACAGTATTCTGATACCTGCGCAAGCCGGAGGAACCGAACAATATCCGCTGACATTGCATATTACGACCCGGAAGGGAGGGATCGGAATAGAGAAACCGGGTGGCTACCGGCATACGGCCACCCTGGTATTCAAAAATGCGGCTACCGGCGAAAGTGGCGTGCAAGCCGGATTTTCGCACCGGGTGGAGATGTCTTTTACCAATAGCGAAATAGAAATAGTGACTGTTTCAGTCGATCCCTGGACCTCGGTTGAAATGGATGATCCTATTCCACTTTAAAAACAGCCTATTAATTAACAGGATTTCATTAGAGATCCACCTAATAAAAACAAAGATGAAAAATGAATTGACTTGGGTGGCCATGACCACCTTTTTGATGGCGGCAGCAAGTTGCTCGCAAAGTGAAATCGACAACCCTGTAGATCAGCCCGTCAGCAAGCCTGTGACACTGGGTGTCAATGTCGGAGTAAACAAAACGAAAGCAGCCGTAACCGGCACTGCGATTACGTTTGATGACAAAAACTATGCAAAAACGGCTTACGGTATTGGTATTGTTGTCACTAATGCGGAGATTTCCTCTTATTATGCAGCAACAACGGCCAATTTTGCGATCGGTTACGATTACACAAATCCGGGCTATGATATTTGCTTTATGGGAGATGCTACCGGTGCGAATTGGAAGGCTATAGATGTGGCTACAATTCCAACTAGTATTACTGCAGAAAAAGCAAAACCTTTTTATCTGGACAAGAACCCCGGAAAGATTTTTGCCTATTATCCTTATGATAAAGCAGCAACTGCCAGCCGTAAGAAGGCTACTATTGCTGACGGAGCGGTTACTTATCCGGTTACAGTTTCTGCCACAACTACAACTGCGATAGAAGGATCGGTTGCTAATGCCGCCAAATCGTTTACTACATCCTGGGTGGATAATAAGACCAAGAATCCGGTGAATATATCGACTGACGAAATCGATTATTTGTATTTCAGACCGGATGATGGTTATGGACGTTTGGTAAATAATGGTTCCAATCCTGGTGCCGATGGTGTTGTTACGGCTCCTGCCAATCCGAATAACACGGATGAAACGAATCCGGGCAATAGCATCGCATTGTCGATGAAGCATGCGCTTTCTATGGTGACATTCCGTTTGTACGATAAGGATCTGGTAGCGAAAGCTCCCACAGGAACAACTCCGAATGCTTCGACATTAGGTTCGGTTGCCTCTTTCAAAATCTCGAATGTAACACCGGGTAGCGGTGTATTCAAAGTAGGCGATGCAACAATGAAAATAAGTAATGACGATGCGACAGCAACGGATGTTATCGATACGGAGACTGCTACAGGAGAGGATCTTACCCGTACATTGAAAGATTATTATCTGATCAGAGCGCGTGCAACCGGTACTAAAGATCCGTTCGGAACTGCGGAAAAGGCGTCAAAAGTTACTTATCTATATGGTGCAGGTGAAGACGGTCGTACTGTAGCCAACTATATCAGTACATTGGTTTATCCGATCGCTGATCTGGCAGAAAATTCGGTAAAAGTGGAATTCCAGATTGCTGAGCCGGGTTCAAGTAATACATTCCCGTTGGAAGCTATTTTACCTGTACCTACGGATGCTGACGGCAATACCGGTTGGTTACCCAATAAAAACTACATCTATACTTTCAGTGTGTCTAAAAAAGGCCTGAGCGTTGTCGATGTGAAGGTGGCTGATTGGGAATCGGTTGAAGTAGATGATGTAATCGATTTATAATAGCTGAATGGATACGGTTAAGCAATTTTTAAAAAGGGGGATGGTCTTTTCTCTGTTTTCGGCAGTCTGTTGTTCATGCAGCATGCCGGAGGTGGAGGAGGGGCCGGACTCCTCCGGTAATCATCCCGGAGCAGAAGAAGTAAAGATGGAGGTTAATCTCGGATTTGTCGGGACAGAGGTTACCAGCCGTGCTATCTATGATGGTGTGGGAACTTCGGGAGCAAACAATATCGGTAAAGTTTATGTGTCGCTGGCTTCTTTTGCAGATGGGCAATATGCTACTTATGCAAATAGCAGTGTGTCGGCAACCTATACGGCAGCCGATAAAGAAGGAAGTACGTCGGGCGAATTAATCTGGAAGGCCGACAAGGATATTTACCTGAATAACAACAAAGCGGTCGTTTTCGGTTATGCGCCTTTGGAAGGATCGGATGCGTTATCGGGAGCTCCTTCGATAACAGATTCGGATGTGACGGTGGCAGGTCTGGTGATAAAAGCCAGTCAGACTTTCGATGCGACCGATGTGAAACGTAACACCTGTGACCAAACAGATTATTTGTTTTCGACGAATTCGAGTATTCGGGCTACTCCGGTGCAGGATACAGTTAGTAAAGCCGACAGGCAGACTACCTTATATATGCATCATGCATTGGCAAAAGTGTCGTTTAAAGTGAGGAAAGGAAAAGGACAACCGGCGATAGATGACAATGACTTTGTCAAAAAAATAAAGTTGTTTTCTACGGCAAATGATTTTCCGCAAGGTTCGGGAATGACGATGAGTCTGGTAAACGGAACGTTGACCGGCGGAACGCCTACCGATACCTTGTTTTTCTTAGTTGAAACAGGGAAAGGCAAGCAGTTGGCTGTGTATGATGAAACGGACGGTTTCAAAAACGTCGCTCAACAGGTATACGGACTGGTTGCTCCTCTGACAAAGGATGAGAAGGTTATGGCAATGGAACTCACTATCGGGCCCAACGATGCTACAACCGACAAAGACCGTATTTATAAAACCGGCAATGCTCAGACAAAACTGAAAGTGAACTGGGAGCGGGGTAAGGAATACATATATACTGTAACGATTTCCGATCAGGTGTTGGATGTAAACCTTGTACAAATAGTTGATTTTGAATCCGGCGGAGAAGAAGAGTTCCCGGTCGATTAAGTAATATAATGAATGAAAGGGAAAATGAAGGGAGTAAATAAAAAAATAAAGAAAACGGGCCTGGCTGTTGTCCTATTGGCTGCGCTGTGTGGATGCAACTCTGTTGAGATAGATACGGGAGGAACAACCGATCCGGTGGGTGGGGCTACCGGTATCCCGCTAAGTGTCAGTATGAATTTCAGTGGTGCGACCATCGCGACAAAGTCTGTTTACGACAAAGTCGGCAGTGAAGCCGGCCAACTGGGGGCTGTCGGGGTATTGGTAGCGGCAACAAACAGCTCCGGCGAATTTGTGGCTTATACAACAAAGGATGAGGATTCGTATAAGCAATATGATATAAATATAGCTGATACGGATACCACCTGGAAGGCGACAAATCAGATTTATCTGAATAACAATGACGGGACTGTATATGCCTGGGCTCCGGTAACAGGTGAAGGGGCATTATCGGCCACTCCGGTTATAGCCACCGATAAATTGACTGCGACGGGAGTGAACGTGGTTGCCGCTCAGACTTTCGATGTGGTGAGCCAGTCGGCTTGCAGCCAGACAGACTATTTATATGCCACAAAATCAGCAACGGATGCAGCTCAACAAACCGTTAATAAAACGGACTTCAAAGCTAATTTATTTATGCATCATGCCCTGGCCAAAGTGAGTTTTAAAATCATGAAAGGGGAGAATGACCCGGCTCCGGATGAGAACGATTATGTAAAGAAGATCGAGCTTACCAGTAAAACCAACCGTTTTCTGACAGCTTCAGCCGGAACAATGAAACTGACGGACGGAACTTTGGATGGAACATCGGCTGTTGCTACGCTGACAATGTCGGCAGTTGCCGGAAAAGCGGCTCAGGCGGTTGAGTATGCAGAAACGTATGATGACATAACTGCCCAGGCTTACGGTTTGGTGGCTCCCCTGGCATCGGCCGATAAAGATTTGAGCGTGAAGGTGACACTCGGTTCGAATGATGCGAAAACGGACAAAGACAGGTCGTATCAGACAAAAACCGGCAATGAGGTGACTTTCCAATGGGAGAAAGGGAAAGAATATACATATACAATTAATATTTCGGATGTTGCGCTGGAAATCGTTTCTGTAAAAATTGTGGATTTCGGCACCGGAGGAACAACAAACTTACCGGTTCAGTAAGTTACATTCCGTTTAGGGCAGGCGGGGAGCGATACCCTTCCTGTTCACAAATAAAAAAAGAAGAAAATAATATGAAATATCCGGTAAACATATCTGTCGGGATTGTAGCATTATACGTCTTGTCCGGGTGCTCGGTGATGGAGACTGATGTTCTCGAACCGAATAAGGAGGAACGAGTGCCGTTGGCTGTGAATAACGTCGGGGTGTCGACCAAAAGTATTTATACCGGTATCGGTACCGGAGCGGGTGAGTTGCAGCGTATTGGTGTGGTGGTGACAAATTCTTCCGGTGATTATTATGATGATACGAATCAAACCCAGTTGTTTTATTATAACGGATCGACATGGGGTATGAAGAAAGACACGCTTTTCCTGGCTGACAGGAGCGGAACTGTGTATACCGCTTCCGTCCCTTCCGATAGTGAATCGTTTAATGTCTCGCTGACGGCAGGAGTACCGTCCCTGAGTGGTACAATTTCGGCCAACCAGACCTGTACGCCACCTGCTGACGATAAAACACCGCTTTCGGATGTCAGCCAGTACGACTACTTGTATGGAGTAGAGCCGGGCAAACCGGCTAGTCGTCCGTCTGTCTCACATAAGCAGAATACGGTTTCGTTGGAGATGCGCCATTTCCTGGCTAAGGTGAGTTTCAGGTTTATGAAAGCAAATGGCCAGCCGGTACCGGATGCAAATGATTTTGTGAAAAAGGTTATTCTGAAATCGACGGATGCCCCTTTGTTTCCGGCAGGTGGTACTTATAGCTTCAATTTGGGGAACGGAGTGGTGAGCGGTATTTCTTCCTTATCAGGCGAGTTGACGTTTGCCACAAAAACATCTCCCTCGGATCTGCGGCAGGTGGATGCTTATACTGCCGACTATGCCGGTTTGGCTGCTAAAATGTTCGGACTGGTCGCTCCCGTGTCGAATGTGAAAGGAACGATCAGTGTCTTGTTGGGGGCTAAGGATAATACAACCAACGATCGTATTTACTTGGCGGAGGTTTCTACTTTCACCTGGGAATCGGGTAACCATTATATCTATACGCTTCAGGTGACCGATGCAGGTTTGCTGGTCAGTAAGCCACAGGTAGTGGGATGGACGGAAACGACATATACTAAACCTGTCCAGCCCGACGGTGTAACTCCAAACTAACCGTAAACAAGTAAAAAAGAAACGGAAAACAAAAAATAATAAAACTATAATAATATGAAACAGATCATTTATAACGCATGTGCCTTACTGGCTGTTTGTTTGTCGGGTTGTTCGATGGTTGAAACAAATGAAATAGATAACGGGGGAGCCTTGGTTGCCTTGGGAGTAACGAATGCCAGCCTGGAAACAAAAAGTGTATATACGGATGTTAGTGCCGGAACAACCGGTAATGTATTGAATAAAATAGGAGTGGGCGTAACAAGGGAAAATAATGCTTCCTGGTATGATACAAACGCTGTCAAGCAACAGTTTACAGCAAAAGCCGGAACTCCTCTAACCTGGGAAGTTGTGGGTGATCCGCTCTATTTGAATGATACCGACGGAACCGTTTATGCCTGGGCGCCATCTACCAACGAGGCTACATTAATTGCCAAATCTGCCCCCAAACTGGCCGGTGTGACATTTGCGGCTGCGCAAACCTTCGATTTTACGGATCAGGGAGGGGTAACAGACTGGAATACCAGCGAGACGGATTATCTTTATTCCGATCCCGTTACCAAGATCAATAAAAATAACTCGTCGGCAGCGTTAATGATGAAGCATGCTTTATCGAAAGTCAGTTTTCGCGTGATGAAAGCAAAGGGACTTCCGGCTCCGGGCGATCGGGATTATGTGAAAGAGGTAAAACTGACGTTTAAAGCGAATGGTGGTAAAACGGGCTTTACCGGAAAAGGGGATATCGTACTGAATACCGGTGATCTGGCGGCTAGCGACGAAGGTCGTCTGGCAACAGTTACACTCACCCCTAAAGAGATTACTGCCTGCCGGCAGGTGGCAGCTTATAAGGAAACCGGTTCCAATGCCGATTTTACATCGGTTCTTCCCCAGGCTTTTGCCTTGGTTGCCCCTTGTGGCTTGGCTGATAAGGGCAAGCTGGATGTCTCAGTCAAAGTCGGAACGAAAGATGAAGCCACTTATGACCGTACGTTTACTACCACCACTTCTACGGATTTAGACTGGGCGAAAGGCAACCATTACATTTATACGATCCTGTTGACGGAAAAGGCGTTGACCATTTCAAGTGTTACGCTTGTCGGTTGGACAGATAACCTGAAAGACCCGGTAGCTGCCGAATAATGCATAGAAAATAAGAATGAAAATGAAACATATAGGCAAGTGGATTATTTTGCTTTTTTCCGGGTTGATTTCCTGTACGGCAGGCGATGTAGTGGAACCGACCGGGCAGGAAAATGAATATGTGGAGCTCCATGTACAGGCACCTGCTGTGGGCAACAGGATAGATACCCGTGCCTCGGAAGAGAACCTGCCTGCCGGAGCGACAGTCCGTGTCGTTGCCTATCAACGCCCGTCCGGCAAGTTGAATGTTCCGGTAGATTACGCTGTTACCGCCCCGACCGCCCAGGCCACTTATGTGGTAAATGCGGATGGCACATTGACGCAGTGCACGGTGGATGCCGACGGCAAAAAAACGGACGGTACGCCGGAGTTATTTTATGTTTATAAAGGAACTTATGACTTCTATGCAATTTCGCCTGCCCGTCCGCTAACGTTGGATGCTTCAAAGTATCAGGTACAAGGGCTGTCGAGGAATGAAGATGTGATGACCTCCATAGGAACGGGGATGCCGGTAACCGTATCGAATGCCACTGTTACGTTGGAAACGTTTGTGCGCAAATGTGCACGGTTGATATTCAAAGTAATACCGGCGGCAACAACGAAAATCGCATTAAAAAAATTAACAGCCAAGTCGGTTGAGCTGAGTTCAATGTCGGCAGCAACCGGTTCGATAGTGGCGGGAAAGCCGGAGGTGATCACACCGACGGCAGCGTCGACTGTTGTATTCTCAAACTTTGTTGCAGTGCCCACTAGTGATGATCCGAAAAAACTGGGCCTGACCCAGGCTACCAATCTGGTATTACCTAAAAGTAATGCGTCGATAGGAGTAAGGGTCACCCTCGACTATCAGGATGAGAATGATACGGCTGTTAAAGAAAAAACGTTGCAGGCAACGCTGGATGCAATGGCTTTTGAAGCAGGTAAGTCATATGTTGTTTCGCTGACGGTCGACAATAACTCTTCTGCTTTGAACTGGACTATATCGGATTGGAATACGAAAGTGGAAGAAACGGATGATAATATGGGAGGAGCAATATAATAACAAATCATTAGATAATAGAGAATAAATGGATAATAACGTAATTACAATATGGGTTGCCGCATTGGCTGTACTGACAGGCGGATGTTCTGCCGTACATACGGCTTCCGGGGAAAATAGGGATACCATTGCTGATAAACAAGTATCATTGGTGCGTGAACAAATTGTTGCACAGGTACAGGTAGATGCAGAAACTGTATACCGGCAGATGATCGAGTTTTTCCAGGTACCGGAAAAGTCAGATACGGCATCCGTACCGGAAGAAATCATCCGTTCGGAAGTGCGCAGGCTGGATGCTTCTCTATCCTTTAAACCGGGAAGTGTGGAATTAACCGCTTCTTATGGACAGAACAGTAAGGAACTGGCCGGGCTATGCAATGATCTGAATGCTCTTTTGGCAGACAGAAACGTCACATTGCAATCGGTTGAAGTCACAGGATATTCTTCTCCGGATGGCAATACATCGAAGAATGAGGAATTAGCGACAGGAAGGGCATTGCGTCTGTGCCGGTATTTAGGCAAGGAAATGCGTTTGCCGGAAAATATATTTGTAGTCAGACAGTCGCAGGAAGATTGGGACGGTTTAAAACGGGCTGTATCAGAGGCTCGTAAACCTTATGCGATGAGGGTCATGGCGCTTTTGGACAGCCTGTCACAGCCGGATGTCCGCCGGAAAGCCTTAGGCAGCCTGGATAAAGGGAAGGTTTGGAAAGATATGGAAAATACATTGTTTGCCGGCTTGCGCCGGATACAGGTGAATGTCGTTTATCAGCTAACGGAAACAGGACTGGTTGATTCAGAGGAAAATGCCACCTGTATTGATTTCGCTCATTTGTTGACTGCCTTTCAGAAAGAACCTGAACGTCTGACCCTCGATGAGTTATTGAGGGTGGCTTTGGCTTTCCGTCCCGGAACTGAGCAATACAGAGAGGTATATGAACTGGCCGCTTACCGTTTCCCTGATTGTGAAATTGCACAATTGAATGCTGGTGCAGCTGCTTTGAGTATGGCCGATACGGTAGCTGCCCGCTACTTTCTGGACCGTGTGAAGAACAATCCGAAAGCATGGATCAACTTAGGTATTTTGTCGTTGATGGAAAACGATCCGGCAAGTGCGACGGATTGGTTTAAGAAGGCAATGCCTGAACGTCCCCGACAGGCTCGTTTGTGTCTGGGTATCTTGGATGGATTGAAAGGTAACTGGTAATACTGTTTGTCTGGCTATAAAAACGGAAAATACATGAATATGAAACTTTTTTTATTTGCATTCGTCCTGCTTTTATTCTCCGGGTGCTCCGGGGAAGAGATGGAAAATGGGGAACATGCGGCCGGTTTGAAAGATGTAAAAGTGAACTTAACCTTTGCAATATCTGATGGCGATTCGCTGGTTACCCGTAGTATCGCTTTTATGCCTGAAGGTAAAAAGAGCATGGCATCTGATACGGTGAGTGCTCTGACAAGGGCTTTGTCGGTGGATGAAAACCTGATAAGTACGTTATGGATAGGACAGTATGATCTTTCCGGCAATTTACTGGTGGCTCAATATCTGACAAATATCACCGGAAATCAGGTTAATTTCCAGTTGAAAGAATCACCTGAGTGTTCCCTTCGTTTTGTAGCTAATGCCGGTGATTTGGGCCACATAAATAAACTTACTGATTTTAATGTAAAAAAAGTAACCTATACTGTCGGTAATACATGCCCTATGTTCGGATATTTGGACAATCAATATGTTTCCATATCGTATAGCCCTTCCGTAACGATGGAGCGTATGCTGGCGCATATCCAGTTGGTTTATAAAATAGATGCAGGTTTTTCTTTTACCGTTAAGAGCGTATCGATTAAAAGTATTCCGGTTCAGATGCAATGTGTAGAGCCTGCCGGACAAATTAGCGGTATGACTTACCAGAATATAAGTGGGGTTGTTTCACAGAGTGGCGCTACGGTAGACTGGTATATTCCGGAAAATAAAGCGGGGGTAATTAAAAGTGGAGAGGCAGGCTTTGCTACTACCGATCGCGGGAAATGTGGTGGCGCGACTGTGCCGAATGCTACTTATATTGAAATAGAGGGAGATGCGACCGTTAAAGGAGTCACTTATGCAGGCGTAGCTTTCCGAATGTATCCAGGAAATGATATAAACGATTATATGATAAAACGTAACTCTCCTTATAAAGTAAATCTGACATTGAGCGGAATCGATTTTTCTGATTCCCGTGTGTCGGTGTCGGTTCCTGATATTACGACTCCTAAGGCTATTGATGCAGCTAAAAATTCAGCAACCTCTATTCAGGTCACAGCTCGTCCCGGAGCAGATTGGTCGATCACGTTACCTGCCTGGTTGTCGGCATTGGTAGATGGAAATACGACGGGTGCCGGCGGTACGGTGAAGTATACCGGTCCGGCTTCTGTAGGGTTTACGGCGATAACTGCAAATCCGGGCTCTGCAGCGCGTAGCCAGGAATTTTCTTTTTCCGGAAAAACGGCTACCATCACTCAGAATGGTTCCGTTTTGAATGTATCTACTACTTCAATGAGTCTGGAGGCAAAAGCTACATCCGGTAATGTCGGTACTTTTACCGCAACAAAGGGGCTATCGTGGAACCTTACAAAAAACATGGATTGGCTGACGGTGAATCCTGTTTCCGGCACAGAAAATGCAACAGGGACTGCTCAGGCTATAACGTATAGTGCATCGCTTAATACAGGAAATGCTGCTCGTAGCGGGACGATCACGGTAAAGGCCGGTGATGGTCAGGGAACACTTTCAAAAACTATAAACGTGACTCAGGCGGCCTCTGTTTATACGGGTATTGCCGCTACGGTAGAACTGGCTTCAGCAGGAGAGACTAAGGCCTTTTTGTCAGGAACGGAAGGGTTGGCGTGGAAGGTGACTATTGCGTCTAATAATGGATTAACGATTTCACCAACAAGTGGGAAATTTCCTACTCAATTGTCAATCGGTGCAACGAAAAATCCCGGAACGGCAAAGCGTCTGGCTTCTATAACGGTAACGATACCGGATAAAAGTTATTCGCAGGTGGTTGCGGTATCACAGTATGGAACACCGCCGGCTGGAAGTACTGTCGGAACAATGCAAGTGTCTTCGTCTGGTACACAAGTCTCAAATTATAATTGGACTAATGCAAATAACTATTGTAATAATTTAGTATCAGAAAATTTTGATGATTGGCATTTGCCTAGTGATAGTGAAATGACAAATTTGTTTAATGCCGGACTTAAGAGTCCATATAATAATGCAAATAAGGATTATTTGTGGGGATCGAAGACTAGTGGTAATAATGCACACATTTATTCTTACAATAGAAAAATTGATAGTAACAACTCATGGAGTTGGATGTCAAAAAATAATAAATACAACGTACGTTGTGTTCGAACTGTTAAGTAATACTATTTTAATAAGTGAAAATGATGCAACAAGGAAAATATATAGTTAATCTGTTGATTCTTTTATCTATACCTGTCTTTGTATTAATGTTAGGTTGCGATAATGGTATAGAATCTAAATTAACAGCAGGGATGAAGGATGTGGATGTCTGTTTTAATTTCACTTTAGCGGGTGAAGTCACTCCTGTGACACGAAGTTTGGCGTTCACTTCAAAAGACGGTGAATTGGGCTCCGAGTCTTCAAAAATAACCTCTGGAATATCAGAAATGGCGACTAAAGCAACGGGCGTAGATGAAAGTTCGATAAAAACTCTTTGGCTGGGTCAGTATGATGCTTCGGGGAATTTGTTGATCGCTCATTATTTGACAGATGTAACAGGAAATGAGGTTCAGGTTCAGTTGAAAGAGTCTCCTGACTGTTCGCTTCGTTTTGTCGGTAATGTCGGTGATTTGGGTGAGATAGCGACATTAACAGCATTCAATGAAACAAAGATCAATTACACAACGGGAACCGGAGGTCTAACCACCTCGGCAGGTTTACCGGTAAACCAAAGCTGTGCGATATTCGCACAGCTTGATGATCAGTATATATCAATGAATTATAAACAGTCAGTAGCATTAACGCGTATGGTAACAAAAATACAGTTGAATTATACGATAAAGCCCGGTTTCACATTTACGCTAAAGCAGTTGTATCTGCGTAGTGTTCCTACACAGATGCAATGTAATGAACCTACCGGCCAGGTACCAGGTGTGGCGTATCAGAGTTTTACGGTAACTCCTTCATCGGATGCTAGTGGAACAGTCGAATGGTATATGCCTGAAAACAAAGCGGGTATTATAGCCAGCGGAAAAGACGGTTATGCAGCTTCTACGCGTGATAAGAAAGGAAGTACAGTCTCTGTACCGAATGCGACTTATATCGAATTGATAGGAGATGCGACAGTGAATGGAACTACCTATAAGGATGTCTCTTTCCGTATTTATCCCGGTAACGGTATCAATGATTATAATCTGAAACGGAATACTCCTTATGTCGTGAATCTGGCCCTAAGTGGTATCGACTTCTCTGATCCCCGTGTGTCGGTCACGGTTCCCGATATTGTAGCTCCGGCAGCTATAGATGCTGCGATTGACTCAACGACAACCCTACAGGTGACGACTCGTCCGGGGGTAGCTTGGGTAATCGCATTGCCAGACTGGTTGTCGGCAGTAGTGGATGGAAAAGAAAATGTACCTTCAAGTGGAATCCTCAATTATAAAGGTCCGGCAGAAGTCTTGTTTAAAGCTGTTTCAGCCAATCCGGACGCGAAAGACAGAAAGATATCTTTTGATATAGATGTTAATGGAATTGACAAAAATATTGAGGTGATTCAAGAAGCATCAGTGTTTACTGCTGCCGGTACGATTACAAAAATAACTAAAGAGGTAAATAGTAGTGCTGTCGGTTCGGTAACTGCTACTGCCGGTTTAAAATGGACTGTATCCTCTGAAACAAATAATGGTATCACTGTGAAACCAACTAGTGGCAGTGGTGATGCAGAACTTACGTTTACTGCTTCTGCTAATACTGGTGCTGAACGCTTAGATTCATTTATTGTGTCGGTAGTAGGGGCAGATCCGGTTCGTAAAGTTACGGTAAAAGCCATTCAAGAGGCGGGAACTAATGTGGTCACTATAAATAATGCAATAGTTGAAAGTTTGAAAAAAAATAATCCTCCCAATAGTAATCATTGTATATTTAATTATGACGGCGGAGTATCATCAGGATCAGAAGGCTCTGATCTGAACGGGAATTCTCAGACTCGTACGTTGACTAAGGAGTATATAGTTGAAGTCGAGAAGACTGAACGGGGATCAGTGGTTGCAAGTTATGCAGCTGCGGTTAAATATTGTAAGGATAAAAGCGGAGGATGGCGTGTACCTACTTTAATAGAACTGTATGCCATGTACGAAAATCAGACTACATTGATGAAAAATGGAGTAGCGGCATTCAAAAAGAACGACTATTGGAGCAGCTCTGTGCATAGAGGTGGTAATGAAAGGAGTATAAAAAATTTCTCAGATGGACATTACGACTATTGGAATGTAGTGAATACAGCTCGATATGTCCGTTGTGTCCGGGATAAAAACAATTAAAGCTTGAATATGGAAATAATATATTTAACAAAACGGTATTTGTCATTGTCATTAACATTAGCCTGTTTTTTATACATTGGTTGTACGGGCGATATGGAAAGAAATGTCGATAATGAGATTGGGTTGCGAGACGTGGATGTTCGTTTTACTTTTTCTTTGGTTGGAGAAGTTTCTCCTGTGACGCGTAGTATTGCATTCACCTCGGGGGAAGATGAATTGGGTTCGTCTTTTTCAGATTCTATCCCTGAGGTTTTACCTGTTAAAACTAAAGCCTCCGGTGTAGACGAAAGTACAGTAAAAACTCTTTGGCTTGGTCAGTATGATGCTTCGGGCAATTTGTTGATCGCTCATTATCTGACCGATATAACAGGAAACGAGGTTGAGGTTCAGTTGAAAGAATCTCTCAATAGTTCTCTTTGTTTTGTGGGGAATGCAGGTGATTTGGGAAAGATTCCAACATTAACAGCATTCAATGATACAAAGATAAATTATGGAACAGGAACAGGAGGTCTTACTACTTCGGCAGGTTTACCGGTAAACCAAAGCTGTGCGATATTCGCACAGCTTGATGATC
>OGPA01001858.1_pt1 | contig 16351 bp, 13 predicted proteins | sample 1552841 | NCBI WGS metagenome assembly OGPA01 (sample SAMEA2579916, study PRJEB22360) | human gut metagenome | reverse complement strand
TGCTCTTGGCATTCCTTCGGCAACCGCTGCATCTGCCATTGCTTCAATAAACATAAAAACATATGCCGGCGAACTTCCGCTGACGGCAATCACAGCATCCATCATGCTCTCTTTGATCACTTCTGCTTTTCCAAAGCTTTCTAACACTTCACAAACCTGCGTAAGTTCTTTGTCTGTAACCTGTTCATTAGGGCAGACAGCCGTAATGCCTTCTCCGACCAATGCCGGTGTATTTGGCATCGTACGAACAATCTTCGTATCTTTTCCAAGCTGTTCTTCCAGCCATGCCATTGTCTTACCTGCCGCAATTGACACAATGATCCTGTCTTTTGTTAATTTATCTTTAATCTCCCGAAGCACCTGTTCACAATATACCGGTTTTACAGCAAGAAAGATCATATCAGCTTTTGCTATTTCCTGATTGTCAAGCGTTGTTTGCACACCAAATTTGTCTTTTACGGCATCCAAAGTCTTTTGTGTTGCCGCAGATGCTATAATCTCATCTTTTGAAACGAGCTTTGCTTTTAAGATACCACCTATCATTGCCTGTGCCATATTTCCTGCTCCAATAAAACCAAAACGCATATTGTTCCTCCTTATGTTGCATGTTTTTTTATGTCTCTCTTTATTTTAACACGTTTCTATATACATTGCGATACTATTTTCCTTAACACTTCCTATTCTTTTTGCTAAACTTCCCACTTTTGAAATGTCATGGATGTAAACAGTGCCTTTTGAAAACTGTCAATCTTAGCAAGTTCTACATGATGGATTTCTTTTGCTTTTTGTTCCCATTCTTTTGCAATTTCAGTATTCAATAGCAATTGGGCTGCTCCTGTTCCTGCAGCATTTTTCACAAAATGAAGTTTTTCTTTCTCAACGTCCGGAAAAAGCCCGATCTCTAATGCATTAGAAACTTTCATACAACTGCCAAGCACACCTGTGATTACAATTTCATCCACCTGTGTAAGGGACAGATTACAAGTTTGTAAAAGGGTTCTAACCCCTGCCTGAATCGCTCCCTTCGCAAGCTGCAGATTACGGATGTCTGATTGCGAAAGGTAGATTTCTTTTTGACCCTGTCTTGTCAAAATAAAAATATTTTCCTGATTCTTTATTACAAGCTGTTTTGCGATCTGCTCTGATATTCCTTCTGCAAGAGCCTCCTCTTTTGAAATCAGATATCCGTCTTCTCTTAACACTTTACTTTTTCGTAATTGTGCCAGAAGATCCACCAGACCGGTTCCGCATATTCCTTTCGGGTGATCAGACTCTAACACTTCTAAGATCATATTCCCATTTTGAACGGCGATACGGACTCCATTAATGGCGCCTGCTTTTGCTGTCATTCCACAATCTACTCCTTTTCCTTCAAAAGCCGGTCCTGCCGCTGTCGAACATACGGAAAGTTTTCCCTGATCATTCAAAATAATCTCTGCATTGGTTCCAAGATCGATTGCTAACTGCCTTTTCTTTTTTTCTTTTCCCAAAGCCAGCGCTCCGATCACTGCCAGTGCATCCCCGCCAACATGTGCCTGGATATTGGATAAAACAAGAATCGAGGCATTCGAAAAAAGTTTCATTCCGACCTCTTTGCCCTTGCATTGATAATTTCCCGCATAATCACCTACAAAAGGTGCACCTGCCAGTCCTTTTACATCTCTTCCAAGAAAAAGATGACTCATCGTTGTATTTCCAACGACTGTAAATATAATATTCTGTTCATTTTTTCTTCCTGCTTTCCGCAAAATATTTTCCGCCATAGATTCTATTTGCTGTACAACCATTTGTTGCAATTCTTTTTCTTTTCCCCGGATAGCATGCATGATCCGCATCATAACATCGGATCCTAATTGTGTCTGCACATTTACCTGCGAACATTCGCCCAGAGAACTTCCATCACAAAGTAAGATCCCTGTCATCGCAATCGTCGTGGTCCCAAGATCCACTGCAAAGCCAATCCCATCTCTTCCGGGATTTTTAATAGCAATGGGCTCATTCATTTTCTTTGATTCTTTTTTTACATTTCGAATTACAATCATATCTTTCTATTCCATTCCTTTTACACTTCTACTGTACGAGCATTTTCCTATTTCATAAAAAAGCTGTCGCACTATAAAATAGTGCGACAGCCCATTTTGCTCTGTTATAGACATTGTGATTTATTTCGCATAGTCTGTTGCTCTGGATTCACGAATGACATTTACTTTAATCTGTCCCGGATATTTCAATTCGTCTTCAATCTGCTTTGAAATATCACGAGCTAAAAGTACCATTTCATCATCTGATACTTTTTCAGGAATAACCATAACTCGTAATTCACGGCCTGCCTGTATTGCAAATGACTTATCGACACCTTTAAAGCTATTTGAAATATTTTCTAACTGTTTCAATCTGTTTGTGTATGTTTCTAACGTCTCTCTACGAGCACCCGGACGTGCCGCAGAAATCGTATCTGCTGCCTGAACAATACAGGCGATAAGGCTCTCAGGTTCCACATCACCATGATGTGCTTCTACAGCATTGATAACAATACCTGATTCCTTATATTTACGACAAAGATCTGCACCGATCTGTACATGAGTACCTTCCATGTCCTGATCAACAGATTTGCCAATATCATGCAATAAACCAGCACGTTTTGCTGTTCGTACATCCACACCAATCTCTCCTGCAAGAAGACCGGACAGATGTGCTACTTCAATAGAATGTTTTAAAGCATTCTGACCATAGCTGGTTCTAAATTTCATTCTTCCTAACAAACGAATAAGTTCCGGATGTATTCCGTGAACACCAACCTCAAGCGTTGCTGCTTCACCTTCTTCACGAATCATAGAGTCAACTTCTTTTCTGGCTTTCTCAACCATCTCTTCAATTCGGGCCGGATGAATTCTTCCATCAACTATAAGTTTCTCAAGAGCAATTCGTGCAACTTCTCTTCTCACTCCATCAAATCCCGATAAAACAACTGCTTCCGGAGTATCATCAATAATCAGATTTACACCGGTCATTGTTTCAAGAGTACGAATATTTCGACCTTCACGACCGATAATTCTACCCTTCATTTCATCATTAGGCAGCTGAACCACAGTGATTGTGTTTTCTGCAACCTGATCTGCTGCACAACGCTGAATTGCTGTAACAACATAATCTTTTGCCTTTTTATCAGCTTCCTCTTTTGCTTTTCTTTCGAGTTCTTTTACAAGAACCGCAGTTTCATGCTTAACATCTTCTTCAACAGATTTTAACAGATATTCCTTAGCCTGCTCTGTAGTTAGTCCGGAAATTTTTTCAAGCTCTTTTAAATGACTGTTCTTAATCTCTGCCAATTCTTTTTTCTGCTTATCTAAATCGGCATCCTTTTCATTTAATTTTGCTTCTTTCTTTTCTAATACATCAGCTTTCTTATCCAGAGCTTCCTCTTTCGACAATACACGTTTCTCATACCGCTGAATCTCTGCTCTTCTTTCTTTGGATTCACGTTCAATCTCATTTTTGTTCTTAAGCGCTTCTTCCTTAGCTTCCAGCAAAGCTTCGCGTTTTTTTGTCTCTGCTGTCTTCAAAGCCTCATCAATAATTACCCTGGCTTTTTCTTCTGCATTACCAACTTTTGCTTCTTCTTCTCTTTTATACTTCTGAACAGAAACATTGCCGGCAGCCAATGCAGTAACAACAGCTACAACAAGTATGATCACAATGGCTACGATTACATATACCGCCATTGACATCGAATAGGAGCACCTCCTTATTTTTTTCATTGCATTATAAACACAACACTATAATTTTATACTTTATACACAAATATGTCAAGAAAGTAATCCACAGAATCTCCCCGAAATATACAACAAATTGTCGGATATCTTTATGTATTTCCATTGCGATAAGATTCCAGTTCCCGAAATATGGAATCTGTTCGAAATCCTTTCCGGTATAATCGTGCGATATATTTTTGTTTCTCCTGATAAGACATCCGGTCAAAAAAATCCCGCTGTCCTTTTGTAAGCTTTCGAATTTCTTTTCGAAGTGCCATAGAATCATCCCAATCAATATTTTCCAATGCTTCTTCAATCAACAAATCGTCTACATGTCTCTTTTGCAAATCCTGGCGGATCCGCTGAATACTACGGCTATCTTTATAGATTTCCGCAAAACGCATAGCATATCTGCGGTCATCAATATAGTGAAAGCTCTCTACATAAGCGATCGCATCTTCTATCACTTCTTCTTCAAATCCATGCTGCTGTAACTTGTCACGTAATTCCCATTCTGTTCTGTCATTGTGCAATAGAATTGCCATCGCCTTTTTTCTTCCCAGGTTAAATTTTTCTTCCATTTGCATCCTCATTCTGGTCATTTCAGAAAAGCTGCCGATATTTTCATATCAACAGCCCTTTCAATTTTATCCATTTTAATATTCTTATTATTTTTCAGCGACGTTTTTTGATGTCTTAGAAACAGTACCATCTTCCTTTGCTGTCTGCTCTGCATCCTTTACATCTTCCGATGCTTCGTTGGCATCTTTATTAAAGAACTTATCTCTTACCTTTTGCTCTACTTCTGCTAAAATATCAGGATGTTCGATCAGATAGGTCTTTGCATTCTCACGTCCCTGACCAATCTTATTGCCTTCATATGCATACCATGCACCGCTCTTTACAACAATACCTTCTTCTGCTGCCAGATCCAGAATCTCACCTTCACGCGAAATTCCCTCTCCATAAATAATATCAACTTCTGCTGTACGGAATGGAGGTGCAACTTTATTCTTCACAACTTTGATTTTGGTACGGTTACCGATTGGTTCTCCATCTTTTTTGATCTGCTCTCCACGTCTGACTTCGAGTCTGACAGAGGAGTAATATTTTAAAGCTCGACCACCTGTCGTCGTCTCCGGATTACCAAACATCACACCGACTTTTTCACGTAACTGGTTAATAAATACAACGCTGCAGCTTGTCTTGCCGATCACACCTGTTAATTTACGCAATGCCTGTGACATCAGTCTTGCCTGTAAACCAACATGACTGTCTCCCATATCACCCTCGATCTCAGCTTTCGGAACCAAAGCAGCAACCGAATCGACAATAACAATGTCAATCGCTGTAGAACGTACCATTGTCTCAGCAATCTCTAATGCCTGTTCGCCGGTATCCGGCTGTGAAATATAAAGATTATCAATATCTACACCTATCTTCTTGGCATATACAGGATCTAACGCATGCTCTGCATCAATAAAACCGGCAATTCCACCTTGCTTTTGCACTTCGGCTACCATATGTAATGCTACCGTTGTCTTACCACCGGATTCCGGTCCGTAAATCTCAATGATTCGTCCCTTCGGAATACCGCCTACTCCCAATGCCAGATCCAACCCCAGTGAACCGGATGGTACAGTTTCTACATTCAAATGGGCAGTATCGCCCAGTTTCATAACAGATCCTTTTCCATACTGCTTTTCAATCTGTGCCATTGCTGCCGCTAATGCTTTTTGTTTATTCTCATCAATCGTAATTTCTTTTGCCATGTCATTTTCCTTTCTTGTCTGTTCTGTATTACGACTCTCCCATTCATTTTACGAACAGATGTTCTTTTTGTATCATAATCCATTTTCAGAATTCTGTCAACTACTTTTCTACCGGCATTTGTATCTGCTTATAAAAAACTTTTCCAGCAGATACAAAAAACTTATTTCTGCAATCTTTTCACAATGCTGTCTATGGCTGTCATTCATTCCGACAACATCGTTTAATGGAAACCTATCATAATTTTCCTTTCTCTGTCAATGGAAATAATCCACAAAGAAGATCAGTTCGTTTTGTCCATATTGATCGTCCTGTATTTTTGTGTATACTCTGTCACATATTGTTGTGTGATCAAATGATATTTTTTCAATTCACGAAGTGTCTGCACAAACTCTTCTCCACTGATCGGAGCTGTCAACAATGCGTCTAATGTGATCTCTACTTTTTCTTTATATCCCTCCAGGTTGATAATTCCGTTTTTACACAAAATACTATTGCGGTATACTTCTTTAAAATATTCATTAAAATATGTTGAAGATGTTACTTTATCATCTACTAAAAATGCAACATCCGGAAGAAGAACACTTTGCAGATTAGCAACAGAGGTATTTGTCAGATAAATACCCGGATCGATCCGAAATGTATTTTTCGTAAATTCCAGATTGCCCTGATTATTTTTTTCTCTGTATGCCGGAAGAAACGGCCGAAACATTTTACCGATAAAGGAATTATATTTATAAAAAGCATAGTCCTTCTGCGGATCTGCTGGAACATTCTTTACCAGCAGAATTCCTTTGATATCCATTAAAGGCACTTCAAACTCTTCGACCTGTGCAGACATGATCATAAAATGCAACATTGTATCGGTTCGCCATACAACAGCCGGTGATTGTTCAATCTGCTTTTCCGGATAAGAATCCACCATAACTTTTACATGAATCTGATTCACTTTATGCTTTTTCATGTTTTTTTTCATTGTTTTGGCATCAACAGAATGTAAAAATTTTGTCTTTTCCTGTTCTTTTTTATAACGATTGCTCTTTTGTCTGCCTGTCTCCTGTTCTTTTTTCAAACGATCATTTCGCTCCTTTGAACCATTTTCCTGTTCTTTGGATGAATCCGAACTCTGCCCCTTTGATCCGTCTGCCGGTTCTTTTACTTTTGGTTTCGAAGTTTTCTTCTTACGTGGTTTTTCAAGATCTTTTAATGATACAGACTGTGATGTAACCAGGCCTACAAACCCAAAGCCGGCTGCACCCGCTCCCAATGCAGGCATTCCAAGTGCAAGTGCTGCCGCAAGCAGGATTAAGGCTGCTGTTCCCAGCGCGATCACCGACCACAAAAAAAGTTTTGTTCTGAAATTTCCATGCACCAGGCTGTTTGCTATTTTTTGCAGCATTTAACGCAGTCTCCCTCCTTCATAATGTTCTAAAGCATCCAGACAATGCAGTATGGAATCATATTGTTCTTCTGCTGTTCCATCCTCTAATACAATGTCTAATGCAACCGCTATATTCATAAGCAGATTTTTTGTCAGATATTTTTTTAAACCTTTAAAGATTTCTCTTTTCTGATGAAAGTTTTCTGCATCCAGAAGCTGCATCATCCCCATTGTTCCAATCTCTTTAGCACTCATTTTATCCTCAAGGAATTTTTCCGCCCTTCCTTCCAGAAAGATGTCATGAAGTTCTTCCTTTGAAAATTCTTTCAAACTATTCGCCGGCTGTTTTATATCTTCTGTATGCAAAGATTTTTCTGTAGGTTCCTTCTTTTGCAATTTATTTGTCAAAACACTGGCTGCCTGTTCATTTTTATCCCCATCTTCCTGCAATGAACATTCTATCTGTCTCTTTTGTATATCGGATTGTAATTCTTCCGGCATAATTCGTTCAAAACGATACTTCTGTGAGGCATTTGGATTTTTTCCCGTATCAACCGGTGCCATAAAATTTTCATAATTTCTCACCCAGCATTCATATGGCGGATACATTCCCTGGTAAACTACAATTTTGTCTAATGTTTCACTATCTTTTGCAATCTCTCTTATCTGATATACATTTCCTTTAAAATGTCTGTAAAATTCTCCTATCTGTAATTCTCTTTCCATATATATCACTCTTTTCTGTCAAAATAAAGCAAGGTGTCAAAAAATACATTATCTTCCGGCTGTTCCTTTTGCTTTACATATAAAACATACTAACAACAATCACATCCGCCAATCTTAGCAACGTACTTTTGACACCTCGAAATCATTAGTGAATTTTTTTCATTCCTTCTGATTTTAAGTTTTTAATCTTTTCTACTAGTTTTTCTGATACAGAACCAATCTTCTTTGTCGAAATCTTACACTGCTGCATAACCTGTCCAAGATTGTCCATATTTTCCTTTGTAACACGTCCGCTCTCCGCATTTTCCTGAGCAAATTGTGCAAGATTTTCAACACCTTCTGCGATCACATTCTTATGCTCATCAAGATCAGATACCTCCCGATCAATCTCATCGATTGCAGAACCGACTCTTTTGATCTCAGAATTTAATGTACCGAAAACAGACTCTGTATCTTTAATCTTCTCATCCTGCTTTTCAAAAGCTTCGGATACTTTCTTGGTAATCTCTACACTTGTATTTGAATTTGCAATCAGACCGTTAACGATCTCGCTGATATGTTCTGTTGATTCTCTGGACTGGTCAGCCAGCTCACGAATCTGTTCTGCTACAACAGCAAAACCTTTTCCATTCTCACCTGCTCTGGCTGCTTCAATACTTGCATTCAGTGCAAGAAGATTTGTCTGATTGGAAATGCCGGCAATAATACCTGTCACCTTCTGGATCTCCTGTGCAGACTCGTTGGTACGTGTTGTCTGTGTGCCAACTTCTTCCATTGCATGTCCGCTTTCTTCACTGATATCTACAAGTTCTTTCATGATCTCGGATGCAGCATGATTGCAATCTAATACCGTATCTACACTTTGCTTTAATGATTCCACATTATTTAAGATATGATCCACACCCTCACTGATCTGCTCTGTCATCTTCTTGATATCACTTACTTTGTCTGCCTGGATCGATGTATTATCTGTGATTATTTCTACTGCACTATTGGTACTATCCGCTACTTCATTCATGTTTTCAAACATCTGTGCAAATTCACCGGAAACTTCCTCTAATTCTGAAGTTGCGATGCGGATCGCACTGATCGTTTCCGCAAATGTTTCAACATTGGACTGAATTTCTCTTGCTACTTTGCCAATCTCATCATCTCTTGAAGATAATTTTTCCATCTTTTTAGCAACCACCGAGTTTTTTCGGATTGTTTCTCCGGTGATGGCAGCCTGAAACGGAAGCAGTAAAGCTTTTAAAATGTTGTATATAATAAAAAATGCGATTGCCGCAACAATTGCATTTAATACAAATGCAATTGCCGTCTTGATCACTCCATACTGAAGCAACTCATAAATGACTCCCTGTATGATCAGAAACGGAAGCACAACCGCTAAAATCCCACCGATCAGTTTTCCTTTGACATTATTATGTTTTTCCATAATTCTCCTCTTTTCTACGCATTTTGTGAATTTTGACAGTGCCAATGCGTAATGCTCTGTCTTTTGTGAATTATGCTTCTAATTGTTCTAATACTTTCATCAGAATTGCACATTCAATACGCTTTCTCTGAATCTTGCAAGACAGCTCATATGCTTTATGGATATCACCATTGAATACAAAGTTATTCGCATTGCATCCACCGCTGCAATAAAATCTTGCCCAGCATTCCTGACAGGCAGGCTTCGAATAAACATGACATCCTGCAAATTCCTTTTTGATATCATTGTTAAAGGTACCTTCTTCGATATTCCCCATTTTATATTCATCATGACCTACAAACTGATGACATGGATAAATATCTCCATCCGGTGTGATTGATACATATTCATTACCGCTTCCGCAGCCACGAAGTCTTTTGATCACGCATGGTCCCTGATCCAGATCGATCATGAAATGGAAGAAATTGATATGCTTTCCGTTTTTCCTGATCGCACCGATCCGGTCTACTAATTTATCATATTCCGCATAAATCTGATCCAGATCTTCTTCCGTAATGGCATAAGCTTCTTCCGGCGATTCAATAACCGGTTCAACGGAAATTTCATCAAAACCGGCTTCATACAGATGCATAACATCTTCCGAGAAATCAAGATTATACTTTGTATACGTTCCTCTGACATAATATTCCTTGTCACCACGTCCATCTACTAACTTTTTAAATTTCGGAAGAATTCTGTCATAACATCCGCTTCCGTCTACACGGACGCGCATACGGTCATTAACTTCTTTACGGCCATCGATTGAAAGAACAACATTATACATCTCTTTATTGATATAATCGATCGTGTCATCATCAAGAAGCATACCATTTGTCGTAATGGTGAAACGGAAATTCTTATGATATTCCTCTTCTTTGCTTCTTGCATACTCAACGATCTGCTTAACAACATCAAAGTTCATCAATGGCTCTCCGCCAAAGAAATCAACTTCAAGATTTTCTCTTCCCACTGACTTTTCAAGCAGGAAATCTATCGCAGCTTTTCCAACCTCAAACGGCATCAGTTTACGTCCTTTTCCAAAGTCACCAGTCGATGCAAAACAATACTTACAGCGAAGATTACAGTCATGCGAAATATGCAAACACATTGCTTTGATCGGTGATTCTACAACTGTCTTAGAATAATCGCCGTAGACATCATCACTATATAACAATTTGTTATCGTACAATTCTAAAATATCCGCATATGCTTCCTTTATCTCTTCTTCTGTATAATTTTCTTTTAAAATATCCATAACATTTTTAGGACATTCTTTTTCAAATGGCGGTTCTGCATGATCTAACAGATCAAATGTAACATCATCGATCACATGCACTCCACCGCTATTGGTATCTAATAAAATACAAATATCTTTTGCTTTAAATTTATGAATCATTTTTACCTCATTTCTCTATCTGATCAAATTGCAAAATATACTTTGAACAGCCTGCGCAACGAACCCACTATACAGGACAGACAATTTGGCAATTTAATCTATATTAGAATAGCTGTTATGAGCAACTCTCATAACAGCTATCGTATTCTTTTCGTATCATGCGATATGGTTCTTATGTTCCATATCTTAGAAAATAAAAAATGTCAAACCTAACCGGAATTATTTATTTTCCTCGTTTGCACACTTCTGGTTACCTACTGTACAAGATGTCTTACATGCTGACTGACATGATGCCTGACATTTTCCACAGCCACCTTTTTTTGCTGTTGCGCTTAAGTTTGCCTTATTGATTGTTTTGATATGTTTCATTTTAGTATCCTCCATACGTTTTATGTATTTGCGCATTAGTAATAACGCAGTTATTATTTTTAACAATATTCATACAAGAATATTGTATCACATTATAATTTTTTTTCAACCTTTTCTCCAAAAACTACCAACATATTTTTTCTATTCCATCACATACTAGTATCAGATAAGAAATTTCTTATCCAGTCAATCAACGCGATATCAATCTTTTCATGAATCGTCGAAAAGAATCAAATCGCTAAAAAAGGAGGAAAAAATTATGACAAATAATCAGAGTTCAAGAATGGAAGTACCACAGGCAAAAGCAGCTATGGACAAGTTCAAAATGGAAGTTGCAAACGAGTTAGGTGTGCCTCTCAAACAGGGTTACAACGGTGACCTTACTTCCGCACAGAACGGTTCTGTCGGTGGTGAGATGGTTCGTCAGATGATCAAACGTCAGGAAGAAGAAATGTCAGGAAGATAGTTTTTCTGTTTGATCAATATCATCTCTGTTTCATAAGGATCTGACGTTCATTTTCTTATGAAACAACACAAAGAGAGGCGACATACTCTTTCGTATGCCACCTCTCTTTTTCTTATTCATATTATCTGACTTTTTCCTGCCCTGTATGCAGATGAGTTATATTTAGGAGTTCATCATTCAAAAGCCATCTAAACATTTGATTATTTCAATGAAATATTTGATACGGTAGGAGTTGCTGTACCTGAACCAAGTTCTACATTCAATGTGATCGTAGCTCCTGCCGCAAGATAGCTGTCCCATCCCGGATTGCTGATCGTGTAACTGTTTGTTCCTACATTTGTTAATGTACCACTCCAGCAGTTTTTGATCGAACGATCACAATCAAATGATACCGTCCATCCATCGGAAAACGTCTTACCTGTTGTATTTTTAATAGTGATTGTAGCCAGTCCACCTGTTCCCCAGTCACCTGTTACTTTGATATCACCCTGTAAAGTTCCGGCATCCGGTGCTGTTGTCGGTGCCACTGTTGGTGCCACTGTTGGTGCCACTGTTGGTGCTACTGTTGGTGCCACTGTTGGCGCTACTGTTGGTGCTACTGTTGGTGCTGTTGTAGGTGCTGTTGTAGGCGCTACTGTTGGTGCCACTGTTGGTGCTGTTGTAGGCACTGTTGTCGGTGCTACTGTTGGTTTTGCTGTACGGTCTGAGATAGAAAGACTTACGATCTTACCACCATTCCATGTATACAGACAAATATATGAAACCGTTGATGATTTTTTAATCTTTAATGCATCTTTTAACTCTGCTGCAGTACAAGTAGCAGTTACAACGTCTGTTGGATTACTTGCTGCATTATACGATGTGCCGGAATTCCAACCGCCATCTACGGAAGCTCCCCATGACATTACACCCCAGTTACCATGTGATGCATCTGTACAGGTATACTGTAATGTGATCACATCATCATCTGCTGCTTTTGTCAACCAGCTTGCATCCCATGTTTCGTATTTGTTTGTCTCATTGGTGCAAAGTACTTTTGAACCGGTTGCCGGTGCTGTTGTTGGCGCTACCGTTGGTTTTACTGTCGGTACTACTGTAGGTGCTACCGTTGGTTTTACTGTCGGTGCCGTTGTTGGTGCTACCGTTGGTTTTGCTGTCGGTGCCGTTGTTGGCGCTACCGTTGGTTTTACTGTTGGTTCTGTTGTTGGTGCCGTTGTTGCTTCTCCACCTGTAGAGCCACCTTTGATATCTGATACACTAAAGTTGATCGTTAACGTATTTTCTGTCTGATAAGATGCATTATTGAAATATGCAATATAATTCCAATTCTGTACCGTTACATCATTTACATGTGTATTTGCCCATACATTAATGAATGAGAAGTTAAAGATCGGATTAGAAAGTCCGTCTTCTGAACCTTTACTTAAGCTTGTATCATAAGTAAAAGTATCGTTCTTCATGCTGTATGTCTTGCCATTTAAAGTAAATGATTTTACTTTGATCTTAGCATAGTCAAATGCAGATGCATCTTCTTCCCCTACGCTGATATCACGGATATATAAAGAACCAATATTCTTTAACTGCTCCTCTGTTGCTTTTAATGAAACAGAATACTCTCCACCGGCTGATGTAATTTCTGCTACATCATCACTGATAACTGATTTCCAGCTTGAAGTTTCTAACAGATACATCTTTGCGCGAATGCTTGTTGGTCTTGGAACCGTTACTTTACAAGTTGCTTTGTATCCGTTCGGAACGCTTGCTGTGATCGTGCAGGTTCCTGTAGAAACAGCACTAACCTGTCCCTTGGAATTAACTGTTGCTACATCTTCATCGCTTGATGTCCATGTAATCTTATCCTTGCTGTCTGCTGGTGTTAATGTAGCAGTAAGTGTCTGCTTTCCACCTCCAACTGCTAAGGTAAGTGATGTTTTGTCCAATGTAATTCCTGTTGCGGTTGCCTCTGAAGTATCACCATAGATCTCCATGATTCCATCAATGACAGACTGCTGTGTTACTTTATAGGTGTAGCGATCAAAAAGTCCAAAGCCATATTCACCATTGTAACCATTATCCCAATATACAGGAATCAATCCATACATATCAGAATAGTAACAAACTTTTTGTGCAAATTCTTTTCTGTTGGCTGTGCTTGCCGAATCATAGTTTGATTTGTCAATCGAACCATATTCACCGATCACAACCGGATATCCTTTTGCAACAAATTTATCATGCATTTTCTTAAACTGGGATTTCATATAAGTTTCATCACCCCAGCTTGCTACTTTAGAACTGTTTGTAGCAGTATCACCCCACTGTGTTACTGCGCCGGATTCTGTTCCGCAGAATTCCCAAGGATCATAGTAATGAACAGAAACCATGATTCTCTTTTCACCTGATCCGATCTTGCTTGACAAATAATTATCTGTAGGAAGTTCAAATCCATAATCATCTGCTGTATAGTTAATATTTGTATTCCAGCCAGGGATCAATAACCATCTCATATCATTGTTTCCACCTGTCTGACGAACGGTATCTACGAAAATCTGGTTGTATGCATTAATATTAGCATATGCACTTGAACTTGGATTTCCATAAGTTCCGTCAAATTCCTCATTCATTGACTCGAATACTAAATGCTCATCATAATTTTTAAATTTTGTTGCAATCTGTTTCCAGCATGCAGCGTATTTCTTCTTTATCGCTGTCTGGTCTGAGTTGCCACAAAGCAGCCAGCCACCATCAATGGAAGTATATCCGTCTCCATGCATATTGACAATTGCATATAAGCCATTGTCTACACACATATCAACAACCTGCTGTACTCTGTCAAGCCAAGCGGAATCGATCGTGTAATTGGAATCATTTCCAATCTTGCTCAAATATGATACAGGAATTCGAATAGACTTGAATCCGGCATCCTTTACAGCAAGGATCAGATCTTCTGTGATCGTTGGATTACCCCATTTTGTTTCTTCCGGTGTACCGCCAACAGCCGACTCCAACTGGTTACCCAGATTCCATCCAGCCCCCATTGCTGCTGTCATCCGGCTCTGGTTCAAGTTGTTAAATGAACCGCCTGCCGCTTTTACTGTCTTTGTGTTTGTTTGTGGACACGATGCAGAAGTAACTAACATCGCTGCAGTCAAAAGAACTGCTAAAACTTTTTTGCGTAATCGCATAAAATACCTTCTCCTTTCTTTGTGAAACCCAAAAAGAAAAAGATGCATTACGAATTTCATTATACTTGTCTGTATTTTTAACACCCCTATTAAAAATACAATGCATTCGTAATAACACCCCTGTATTTTAGATTTCTATATGTAAATGCTACTCTCTTATAGTAACATATTTGTCATAATTATCAAGTTTTTTTGTCTAAATCATGTAATTTTCGTCTATTTCCACAATTTATTCATATCTAATTTACAATTTCGAAACATTTTCTATCCATTTTGCACAATTTTTGATGCAGTTATGCTAATTTGTCTAATTATAAATCAAAGCGTGACAGCACTTTAGCATATGTTTTAAAAAATACGTTTTTACCCCGGCTCTCAATAAAGAACGAAAAATGCACTCTTCCGGATTCTCCAAAAGAGTGCATTTTTCGTTTCATTTATTCACAGCCAGACAATTAGCTTACTATGTATCAGACAGATTAGAATTCTACAAACTTTCCTTCTGCTTTATCATTGATAACATAGTATGCTTTTCTTTCATCCGGATTAATATATACACGAAGTGTTTTGATTGAAGAAATGCGATGTCCTTCATTCTTATATGCTTCCTGAATACGGCCTACAAGTTCCTCTGATAAGATCTGTTCGCCGTTATATTCAAAATAAACTTCTGTTATTTTTTCAACCGGTTTTTTCGCTGCTTTCCTAGCTGTTGTCTTTTTCGTTGTTTTAGCAGTTACTTTTGTTTCTTTTTCTGTTGTCTTTGCTACCGGTTTTTCCGCTGCCTTCGCTACAGGTTTTGACTCCTTTGGCTGTACTTTTTTTTCTGTTTTTACTGTAGCTTTTACCGGCTCTGTCTTAACAGTTTCTGTCTTCTCTGCTACCGGTTTCACTTCTTCTTTTTTAACCGGCTGTACTGTTTCTTTTACAGTCTCCGCTGCTGTCTTTTCTTCTACCTTCTTTTCCTGAGCAACAACAGTTGTCTTTGCAAGATTTTTCTGTGTTCTTCTACTATTCTTTCCTCGACTCATAAATACTTCTCCTTTACCCTGAAATTATAAACTCTTTTTTATCTTCTACTGTTTTTTATGCTTTTTAAATACCCATGTTTTCTCTAAGCACTTTACAGTATTCATCATAAAAAGTTTATAGCTTGTTTCCATATTTTTCAAGGGTTTTTTCTATTTTTGTATGAATTGTATATTATATTTGTTTTTCTTCTTTTTTTTCATATAAATTGTCCTACAACAATCGACTTTTTTCTGACTTTTTTCGTAATAATTATCATTTCATCTTTGGTTTAAAGAACAATGATGCAATATAACCAAAAAGCAATGCTGCACTTACACCAACCGCACAAGCAGTAAAACCGCCTTTAAAAAGTCCGATAAATCCCTCGCTGTCGATTGCTTCTTTCATCCCTTTAAACAATGTATTTCCGAAACCCAGTAATGGCACAGTCGCCCCTGCACCTGCCCATTTTGCAAATGGCTCATATACACCGATCGCACCTAACACTACTCCGGTACAGACCAAGATCACCATGATCCTTCCCGGCATCAGCTTCGTATTATCCATCAAAATCTGCACCAACGCACAGATCGCACCTCCGACTAAAAAAGCCCAAACATAATGCATTCTTCTTCCTCCTTCTTTCTTGGCTAACCACATCCCGCACTCTCTATATCCGCAGGATCCTTATCCTAAACGGCATCAAACATATCTGTAAATATTTGCAGGTTCTATTTTTTGTTTCCTTTTGAAATGACACGACGCTTAGTTAGGATATCTGATTTTTTAGCTTTTTTGCTTATTGGGCGCGGGTCATAACTATA
>OGPA01001856.1_pt1 | contig 16371 bp, 15 predicted proteins | sample 1552841 | NCBI WGS metagenome assembly OGPA01 (sample SAMEA2579916, study PRJEB22360) | human gut metagenome | reverse complement strand
AGCAGGATCAATATACATTTTATCGCATTCCCAAAGCGTTAATCAAAGGAGTGCGCTATCAGCATGTTACCATGGAAGCTAAATTATTATACGGCATTTTGCTGGACCGCATGAGCTTATCCTGCAAAAATGACTGGTGCGATGCCAACGGCAAAGTTTTTATCATCTACACACTGGAAGAACTGATGGAAGATTTCAGTTGTTCGGACAAAACTGCCACCAAATTATTGCGGGAACTGGAACAGAGCGATTTGATTGTGCGCCGGCGGCAGGGATTAGGCAAGCCAAGTCTGATTTATGTGAAACAGATTCAACAGAGTGAACCGGTAATATCCCCACGTCGGCTCAGAAAGCAGCAGCAACGGCAGAACAGAACCATGTATCGGGCATACAACTGCACAAACAATTCAACAGGAAAAATTGCTGATGGTGTAAAAGAATATGACAATGAGCAGATGCAGAAAGATAGCGATTATCAAACCGAAAAGCGAATCAATATTCAAACAAATAATGGGACAGATAGTAATCATACAGCACGCCAAAATGACAGCGCTGCTTTTGTTACAGACCATGAACAGAATAACCTGCAGGCACAACCATGCGCTGTGAACCGTAAAAATTCCGATTGCGGACACGGAAACTTTACGACTCTGGATAGGGAAAAAGTACGAGGTAATAAGACTGAGAAGAATTATACTGAGCCAAATAAAAAAGAGGAGGGGGAGGCTGCGCCCCGCAGTTGGAAAACCATGGTGCAGGAGCAATTGGAATATGACTGGCTGTTAGAAAGTTATTTACCCTATGAGGCAATTTTTTACTAAATAAAAAGTTACCCTGTTTCGCAGTGTAATATGAATGGGATAACTTGAATCATTTCGGGAAGTTGGTAATTACATCCTTTATGCCTATTTTGCCATATTTAAATATTGCCAAGCAATTGCCATCATGGTTTTTACAAACTGTAGAAATCATATTTTCGCAACATTCGGATAAATAATTGTGCAGCAGTAGAAAGTGGGCGGTCCTGATTGGTGACAATAGAGATTACAGACTTACAGCCGTTGCTGATAGGAAGAGCGGTTAAATCTTTATGTTTGAAATACAGTTTACGGAATTCAAATGCTGTGATAACAGAGATTGCCAACCCGCGCCGAATCATAGCCTTATGAAACGATACGTTGTTGGAAAAGAAACGATGTGTTTTAGATTGCTCCGGGAATTTGATGCCGATATTTTGCATAATGGCATTGGTATCGAATTGTACGACTACGGTATCAATCAGAGTTCCCAGTTCAATATTTTTTTCCTGTGCTAGGGGATGATTGCAGTTGCAACAGACGATAAATTCATCGGAAAATAAATTTTCAATTTGTATATTTTTTGGAAGTTGATATTGATATTGGGGAGAGATGGTTTGCTCGTTTAATAATGGTTCTGGAGCAAAAATAACGCCAAAATCAGCATCTCCTTGTGAGATCGCGTCAATGATGGCAATGTTTTCATCTTCCTGCAAACTTATTTGAATTTGAGGATATTTGCGGCAGTAGGATTCAAAAATATCCATCAGTAAAGGTTCCAACACTCTGGTATGGCTTAATATTTGTAATTTACCAGAGGGGAGATCTTCTTTGCATTCAGGAATAGTGTGAAATTGAAAATCGTCTTTGAGTTCATTGTAAATATCCAAAATGGGTTGTGCTTTGCGCAAAAAATCACTTCCTTCTTGCGTCAAAGTGACTCCCTGATTGGTGCGGTTTAGAAAAATGGTATCAAATTCTTCTTCCAGCTTTTTTAAAGAAAAACTAAGTGCTTGCTGACTGATAAAAAATCGCTGCGCTGTTTGTGTGATGGAGTGTGTTTTAGCAATGTCATTCAAATAAATGATTTGTTCTGTTTTCATAGCGGTACCTTTCTAAAAAGAAAAACAAAGTAAAAACGATATGGCTCATAATGCTTTTAACAGTACCATAAAGCGAGAAATGTTGCAACAAAAAAAACTTGGTACGAAAAATATGCGCCAGATTTCCTCTGTTAGACAAAAAACACTATCTGACGTAAATTAAATATATAAGGAAAATTAATTGATTATTACCATTTTTGAGAAGGAGGATCTTTTATGACAACAAAAAGCAACAAAATTTTGGTTTTAGGCGTGGATGGCTTGGATCCAGGCTTGACCAATCGGTTTCGGGCAGAAGGAATTATGCCTAATTTTGATAAGCTGATTAAACGGGGCAGCGCTCGTAAAGATTTGCGCATGCTGGGTGGCGTGCCAACCATTACACCGCCAATGTGGACATCGCTGGCAACAGGTGCCACACCAGCTACCCATGGAATTACCTGTTTCTGGGGACAGTCCAAAAAGGATATGGCTACATTTGTGTATAATCTAAATTCTCACAAATGTAAAGCAGAACAGCTCTGGAATGTAACAGTGGAAGCAGGTTTAAAAACATTGGTATGGCACTGGCCGGGCAGTTCTTGGCCGCCAAGCTCCGATAATCCCAATCTGCATGTAGTAGATGGTACCCAGCCAAATGCAATCGGCAATGGAGATTGTGTTGTAGATGATGACAAATTGGTGTTTGCTTCTATCGATATTGAAAAAGTATTGTTTAAAGCAAAGGTGCCAAACACTTCCGGTGCCGGTTGTGTTATCAACGATGTGCCAACAGAAGAAACCTATGACGGCGGCAGTGAGTCTGATTATGGCAATGCGGAAGAAATGGTGAACTTGATCTTTAGTGAAGCGGAGGGCGATACCTCTGCTGATATGTTGCCGGTGGACATTGTAAACTCTCCGATTACAGAGCCAGCCCATTGGGAATATCCTGTGCCCGCTGGTGCAAAAGAATTTACCATTTTAGTGAATAATGGCATAACCAAACGTCCAGCGCTGATTTTGTGTAATGAAGCAGGAAAATATGATCGTGTGGCTGTTTATAAAAATAAAAAAGCAGAAGAACCGATGGCTGTTTTAGCTGATGAATTTGTGCCAAATGTATTGGATGAGTTGAGTAATGATGATGGTATAGTAAAGGTAAATCGTCATATGCGGTTGTTGGAACTTGCAGAAGATGGTAGCCAGGTTCGTTTGTGGATTGGCGCTGCGAAAGATATTGCGAAAGATTTGCTGTGGCATCCAAAATCTCTGAAGAAAAGTGTGATTGAAGCGGTTGGTCCAGTACCGGGGACTTCCATGAGTGAAGCGCGCAACGAGAGTTTGGTAAAATCGGTATTGTTGCCTTGCTGGGATATTTACAGCCAGTGGCAGGCAGATGCCATGCAGCATTTGATTGCAGAAGAACAGTATGATGTAGTATTTTCTCATCTGCATAATGTGGATGCCTGCGGTCATCTGTTCTGGTATTTAAGTAAAGATAGACCTGCCATTGGTAACCATGGTGCGTTGTATGAAGAGGCCATTGTATGGGCGTATCGCTGCACCGATAACTATGTAGGTTCTTTCCTGCACTATCTGGATGAAGGTTGGACAATTTTATTGATTTCTGACCATGGTTTGTTGGTTCCGCCGGAAGATGAAATTCCTCTGCTGGGCGATGGCTTCGGCTGTAACATCCGTGTTATGGAAGAATTGGGCTATACCGTATTGAAACGGGATGAACATGGAAATGAAATGCGGGAAATTGATTACAGCAAAACAAAAGCAGTAGCCAACCGCGGCAATCATATTCATATCAATCTGAAAGGCCGCAACGAGCACGGTATTGTAGATCCGGCAGATAAATATGAGTTGGAAACACAGATTATCAGTGATTTATATAACTACCGTAATGCAGAAGGCAAACGGGTTGTTTCTGTAGCGATGCGGAATAAAGAAGCGGAAATTGTGGGTATGAGCGGCGATGAATGCGGCGATATTATATATTGGATTGAAGAAGGCTTCAATCGGTTGCATGGTGATTCTTTGCCTACTTTACATGGGCTGCATGGCAGTACCGTTTCTCCTATCTTTGTTGCTGCCGGGAAAGGAATCAAAGAAGATTTTGAGACAGAACGTGTGATTCGCACCATTGATATAACACCTACCATTGCTGTTTTGCTTGGAGTTCGTATGCCGGAGCAATGTGAAGGTGCTCCAATATATCAGATTTTGGAATAGGTTGATACAATGACGTTCCATAATGCATTGGTGATAGTCTAAACGATATGTTTTTTAAGCTTGCGGACAGAAGGATAGCAAGCATGGTTTTGTAATTCTGTCCGTAAGTATTCTTAAAGTATTATAGAAGAAAGTGCTTAAAATATTGATATATGATTATGATGGACATAACCCTTGTTGCTATTTTGAATTTGTTTTCATACGGAATACTATTTATAAAATGAATAACTACTGCAAAAAATGAACAAAAGGAGGATGTATCATGAGCGACACAATAAAAAAGAATGCAATACAATATCTGCATATTGTAATTATGTTAATCTTAATGTTCGGTGTAGGGTTCTTACCACCCTTTGGTCAAATTACAGAGATTGGTATGAAAGTGCTGGGCTGCTTTTTAGGGATAATTTATGGCTGGATTTTTATTGATTTATTATGGGTGAGCTTTTTTGGTTTTGCAGTATTAACCATGACCGGTTATGCACCTGCTACCACGGTTTTGGCCAGTGGATTTGGCAATCCGACATTTTTGATGGTGTTACTGGGCGCTGCCTTTGCAGAATGTTTAAATCAAATTGGTGTTACAGAAGGCATTGCTTATTGGCTTTTAAGTAAAAAAATCTTTATCGGCAAACCGTGGTTATTGATTTCTGCACTGTGTGCCTGTGCTTTTTTGATGAGTTTGGGAAATGGCGGGGTTGCTTGTGTATTTCTGTTATGGACAATTGCCTTAAAGATTGGTGAAATGAGTGGTTATAAGCCAGGCTCTAAAGTATTAAATATGGTAATTGCCTTTATTGTATATATTGCGTTTACGGTGCCGAATATGGTACCATTCTACGGCGGTGTTATTTTATACAGCGGATTTTTCACCAAAGGGATTGGTTTAACTGTTCCAGCTGGCCCGATGCTGTTGACAGGGATGATTTATATTACTGTGACTACTGTGCTTATGCTTTTAGCAGGTCGGTTTATATTGAAGATTGATGCTGAACGTTATACAACAACAGAGGAACTCTGTGAAGAATATGCAAAGTATAAAATGAATCAATATCAGAAAGCAGGGTTATTGTTAATTGTTGTGTATTTCTTAGTATTAATGTTGCCGCAAATCATACCTACTTTGCCGGGTGCTGCGTTTTGTAATAGTTTGGGTGTAATTGGCTGGAGTGTCCTCTATATGGTAGTGTTTGTTATGTGGAAGGATGAGAATGGAAAGACAATTATTAATTTAGCAGATTGTTTTAACAAATTGCCCTGGGCAATGCTGATGCTGCTGGCTGTTACGTATCCGTTAGCCGATGCGATGGAATCGGCGGATATCGGTATTACCGCTACCATTGCCGCAACCATTACGCCGATTTTAATGAATCTGGATGTAACTGTATTGATTATAGCGTCTATGATTTTCTTAGCCGTGATTACGCAGTTTATGCATAATATCGTCATGGGTGCCATTTTCCTGCCAATGATTCCGCCAATTGTAATGGATATGGGGGGAAATCCATATACTTGTTTCTTCTTGATGTACATTGCTTTGATGTGTGCTTATGTAACACCGGCTGGCAGCATGATGGCTGGTCTGGTATTTGGACATGAGACTATGGTAAGAAAAGATGCTTATCTGTTTGGTTTATTATTCTTGATCGTGACATTGATTGTAACAGTTTGTATGATTCCATTGTTAAATCTGTTGTTTGTTGTATAAATGATTATTTAAGGTATAGTAAAACAGCCAGCAGGCGGAACTGAAACCGACCTTGCTGGCTGTTTTATTTTATAATGAGCAGTTCTGTGTGTTTGGTTTGCTCTGCTGGACTTTTATTCCAATCCCAGCGCCTGTTTGATAGCATCAATACCGCCCATGCGCGGTACGAAACGATACATTCTTTCTTTTGGTTTCATGTTTTCTTTGTAGTAGGTCATTAATTTGACTACCAATTCTACCAATTGGTCATCATCCAAATCTTTGGCCAGTACTTCGCCCAGGCGGGCATTCAGGCCGGAATTGCCGCCGATTTGAACAGTCCAGCCGGTTGCTTTTCTGCCAAAAATGCCGATATCACGGATGATGCCTTCGCCGCAGGCCAATGGACAGCCGGAGATGCCAAATTTAATTTTGGATTCGATGCCCAGCGGTTTTACTGCGTCATAAATCCGTTCGGACATGCCCAGGGAATCCCGTTGTCCAAGACGGCAGACTGTTTCTCCCGGACAGCTTTTGATGTAATTTAATCCGGTGCCCAGGCCGTGGCCGGGTTCCATGCCCAGTTCGTTCCAGATATTTTCCACATCCTGCTGTTTGACACCTACCAAGGCGATGCGCTGTGCAGAGGTGATTTTGATCACAGGAATTTGATATTTACGGGAAACAGCGGCGATTTTTTCTAAATCGTCCGGTGTCATCAGGCCAAATTTGATTTCTGGAATCAGTGCAACAGTTTCTTTGTCTTTTTGTAAAATACCGGTGCGTGCAGTTTCTTGCAGCATAAAGAACACTCCTTTTTCTAACTAAATAAAATATAAAAGAAACGCATACATAAAATGAAAAAGATTGCAGTACAATAATTTTATCAAATTGTGAAATATACTGCAAACTTCATTATTAATAATACTAAAATAAATTTTTTTCTGCAAGGTGTAATTCTCAAAAAATGGTTGTGATAGTGTATCCTATATGGTAAAATATATTTAATTTTGATAAACATTTTTTGGGATTGTTTATTAAAATTAAATTTGTTTCAGGAATTAGGAGGAATATTCATGGCGAGCAAAACAATGAAAACAATGGATGGGAATGCAGCAGCAGCACATGTATCTTATGCTTTTACGGATGTTGCGGCAATCTATCCAATTACTCCGTCCTCTCCAATGGCAGAGTTGGTTGATGAATGGAGCGCACAGGGAAGAAAGAATATTTTTGGACAACAGGTAAAAGTTGTAGAATTGCAGTCCGAAGGTGGTGCTGCAGGTACCATTCACGGTTCTCTGTCAGCTGGGGCTTTGACTTCTACTTACACAGCATCACAGGGATTATTGCTGATGTTGCCGACAATGTATAAAATTGCCGGTGAATTTTTACCATGTGTATTCCATGTAACCGCAAGAACAGTTGCTACCCATGCGCTGTCTATTTTCGGTGATCAGTCTGATGTTATGGCTTGCCGTCAGACAGGGTTTGCTCTGCTGGCCTCCAGTAGTGTACAGGAAGCGATGGATTTGGGTGCCGTTGCCCATCTGGCAACATTAAAATCCCGGATTCCGTTTATTCATTTCTTTGATGGTTTCCGTACCTCGCATGAAATTCAGAAAATAGAAGTACTGGATTATGATGATCTGGCTAATCTGGTAGATATGGATGCGGTAAAAGATTTCCGCAAACGCGGTTTAAATCCAATGTTCCCAAAAGTAAAAGGGACTGCGCAGAATCCGGATATCTTCTTCCAGGCAAGAGAAGCAGGCAACGTATATTATGCCGATGTGGTTGATGTTGTTGAAGAATATATGGGTGAAATCTCCAAATTAACAGGAAGAGATTATAAACCATTTAATTATTATGGTGCAGAAGATGCAGAAAATGTAGTCATCGCTATGGGTTCTGTTTGTGAAGCATTAGAAGAAGTAGTAGACTATCTGAATGCAAAAGGGCAGAAAGTAGGGTTGCTGAAAGTAAGACTGTATCGTCCATTTTCTGCAAAACATTTCCTGAGCGCAATGCCGGCCAGTGTAAAACGGATTTCCGTTCTGGATCGTACCAAAGAACCAGGTGCATTGGGTGAACCTTTGTACGAAGATGTTCGCAATATCTATTATGATATGGCAGAACGCCCATTGATTATCGGCGGCCGTTATGGTTTGGGCTCTAAAGATGTAACCCCTGCGCAGTTAATCGCTGTTTATGAAAATCTGGCAGCAGAAAAACCAATGAATGGCTTTACTGTTGGTATCGTAGATGATGTAACCCATATGAGCCTGCCGGTTGGCGCTCCTGTTGTAACAGCCGCAGAAGGCACCATCAGCTGCAAGTTCTGGGGTTATGGTTCTGACGGTACTGTTGGTGCCAATAAAGACGCAATCAAAATTATCGGTGATAACACTGATATGTATGCACAGGGTTATTTTGCATATGACTCCAAAAAATCCGGCGGTGTAACCATGTCCCATCTGCGGTTTGGTCATTCCAAAATCCGTTCCACCTATTTGATCGACCAGGCTGACTATATTGCCTGTCATAAGACAAGCTATGTGAATCAGTATGAAATTCTGGAAGGTCTGAAACCTGGCGGTACATTCCTGTTGAACTGCCCATGGAATGCCGAAGAACTGGAAAAAGAACTGCCGGCGAAAATGAAAAAATATATTGCTGAAAATAACATTCAGTTCTATACCATTGATGCAATTAAAGTTGCCAGAGAAGTCGGTTTGAAAAACAGAATCAACATGGTAACCCAGACAGCATTCTTTAAACTGACCAATGTAATTCCATTTGAAAAAGCCACCGAATTATTGAAAGCGGCAATTAAGAAAACCTATGGCAAAAAAGGTGACGACGTTGTCAATATGAACTATGCTGCTGTAGATAAAGCGGTAGAAACACTGCATAAAGTGGAAGTGCCTGCTGCTTGGGCCAATGCAGGTGCAGAAGAAGCCGCAAAAGGCGGTTGTCCTGCCACACCGGCATTCATTAAAGAAGTTGTAAATCCAATGAATGCACAGCAGGGGGATAAGTTACCGGTTAGCAGCTTCAGCGGCCGCGAAGATGGTTCTTTCCCATTGGGTACCTCTTGTTATGAAAAACGTATGATTGCTACTGACGTGCCGCAATGGCAGCCAGAAAATTGCATTCAGTGCAATCAGTGTTCCTATGTATGTCCGCATGCATGTATCCGTCCGTTTGTATTAAATGCAGAAGAAGAAGCAAACAAACCAGAAGGTATGGTTACTATCAAAGCAAACGGCAAGGAATTTGAAGGTATGACATTCCGTATTCAGGTTAGTCCAATGGATTGTACCGGTTGCGGCAGCTGTGCCAATGTTTGTCCGGCTAAGAACAAAGCGCTGGTAATGCAGAATGTGGAAGAAGCTGTGGCTGAACAGCGGGCAAATTGGACTTATGCAACCCATAAAATTTCCAATAAAGCAGATCTGGTTAATGTGAAAACACTGAAAGGTTCTCAGTTCCGTCAGCCATTATTGGAATTCTCCGGCGCTTGTGCCGGCTGTGGTGAAACACCATATGCCAAACTGGTTACCCAGTTGTTCGGTGATCGTATGGTAATTGCCAATGCTACCGGTTGTTCCTCTATCTGGGGCGCATCGGCACCATGTATGCCATACTGCACCAATGCGCAGGGCAGAGGTCCGGCTTGGGCAAACTCTCTGTTTGAAAACAACGCAGAGTTTGGTCTGGGTATGTTAAAAGCTCATCAGCAGTGCCGTGAAAAACTGGCAGAACTGATGGCAGAAGCATTGGAAGCGGACATTGCTGCAGAAGCAAAAGAAGCAATCCAGATGTGGTTAGATCATAAAGATGATTACGAAGGCAGTAAACAGGCAACCGATTTGCTGCTGCCAATGCTGAAAGATGCTGCTGCTCCTGCTCTGCAGGCTATCGCAGTATATGAAGACCATTTGATCAAACGGTCTCAGTGGATCTTTGGCGGCGATGGTTGGGCATATGACATCGGTTATGGTGGTTTAGACCATGTACTGGCTTCTGGAGAAAATGTAAATGTATTGGTATTTGATACAGAAGTATATTCCAATACCGGCGGTCAGGCTTCCAAAGCGACTCCAACTGCAGCCATTGCTAAATTTGCTGCCGGCGGGAAACGCTCCAAGAAAAAAGACCTGGGTATGATGAATACTGCATATGGTAATGTTTATGTTGCACAGATTGCAATGGGTGCTAATATGAACCAGACCATCAAAGCAATTACAGAAGCAGAAGCCTATGACGGCCCATCCTTGATCATTGCTTATGCAACCTGTATCAACCATGGTATCAAAAACGGCCTGAACAACCCGATGAACCAGATGAAAAAAGCGGTAGAATGCGGTTACTGGCATTTGTGGAGATACAATCCAGAATTGAAAGCAGAAGGGAAAAATCCATTCACTTTAGATTCTAAAGAACCAAATTCCGATTTGTTCCGTGACTTTATCAATACAGAAACACGGTATACCTCTTTGGCAAAACTGTTCCCTGAAAAAGCAGAAGAATTGTTTGAACAGGCAAAACAGGACAGCGTTGCAAGATACCAAACCTATGTAGAAATGACCAATAAACAATAAGTTTGCTTTTCGGCTTACGAAAGCCCATACAGGTTTTTGATATGTCCCCCCTTTACTGGACAAAACCAGTGAAGGGGGTTTTTGCATGCAGGGAAAATTTAGGGCTTGTATTTCCTGGTTATATGTGATATATTTATATCATCAAGTGCGAAATATATCGCATATAACCAAGGAGGAATTTGTTATGAAATCGAAAAATTATTTGTGTGGAGCTATGGGGTTTTTATCATTGTTAGGGTTTATCGGCGTATTTACTGATGAACGGATTTTTTTGGCTTTTTTTGCTTTTGCTGTTGATTTTGAATATTTTTTTATCAAAACCGACGAGATGTCCGAAACATATATGAATCGTTCAGCGGCTAAGGCTTTCTATTGCGGCATGATTACTACCGCTGCTGCGGCGCTGTTTTGTTTCTTTGTAAACAGCAATACCGGAAACACGGCGCTGTTATACGGAATTGCCGCTGGTTGGGGTGTTTCGGTTGCCGTTCATGGACTTTTGATTGCCTATTATACATTTAAGGAAAACTGGGGACTTGTATATGATAACAAATAGAATCAAGGAATATCGGGCCAGATATGATATGAAGCAGGAGGATTTGGCAAAGCTGGTCGGTGTGCGCAGGGAAACCATCGGAAACCTTGAAAAAGGGAGGTACAATCCTTCTCTGGTTTTAGCATGGAATATTGCCAAGGTGTTTCATGTTACAATTGAAGAAATTTTTACAGTGGAATAACAAACAAGAAGCGTTTTTTGATGTGGCAGTCAAAGAACGCTTTTTCTTGTTTATAAATAAAAAGGTGGGCAAGGTCAGCGGCTTATGCTAAAATGAAATAAATCATAAAAATTTGATAGTGTAAAAGTATAAGGAGGTTGGGCAGATGGGTACGAAAAACTAATCGCACAGGGAGCAATCAATGCCCTGTATAACAAAGCGAGTTGTGATGACGGCAAAGAAGGAGGGCATTTTTATGTCATATTTTTATTATAATGGAAAACGAATGTTTTATTCTGAAATCGGCAGTGGAAAACCATGTATCTTTCTGCATGGCAATACGGCTTCCTCAAAAATGTTTGAGTTTATTTTGCCGCTGTATTCCAATGAATTTCGGGTGATTTTGCTTGATTTTTTAGGTAATGGCAAGTCTGAACGGGTCACCAGGTTTCCCGATGAATTGTGGATCGACCAGGGACATCAGATTGTGGAACTTTGTAAAAAACTAGACTGTGGTAAGGTGAATCTGATTGGAACCAGCGGCGGTGCTTATCCATAATCTTATAGAAACCATTCAGATTCCTCTATTAATTACGGTCAGCAAAGAAGATAAGATGCTTGCTAATGATATGGACAGTCAATGCAGACTGTTGCATAGCTGTAATCCAAACATCCATTATCAAATCTACGAAACAGGCGCTCATCCGTTGATTGCATCAAGAGCAGAGGAACTTGCGCAGCTGATAAAAGCATTTCTTGATTGAAAAATAAGGAGTGGAAAATTTGCTTGATAAAGACTACCTGGAACAAGGATTGAACGGCGAAGCACCATTGAAAGTCATTTTGTGTGGGCGTGTTCAAACTGCGGAACAAGAGAAAGTGGGCGTGGTATCAATGGTGTATGCAACCCTTGATAAAGAAGCGGCGGCGGAAAAAATACAAGAACTTTTTTCTCAAAATCCTCAAAACTATTATATGGTATACAGCGTTCCCTTTGATGTGGATTTAACAACGCTTACCCATTATCCCTCCATCGCAATTACAAAAGATGACTTACAATAAAAAATATGTATTTTTACGTGGCAGAACAAATAAATCCATCACTGACACTTGAGGCTATGGTGCGGCAGTTTGTGCTGAAAAAAACAACTAAAAGAACGAAATGAAAAAGCCGAAATTTTACAGGTGGCCGTAGGTCTTTTGCCAAATACCGGAAGGGATAACAAAACATCAGAAAATACAGTTCAGTCTGTATTGCTTGTGTGATAAAATAGGAAAAATGAAAGGAAGGGTTGTTCTTATGGATATCCGTGTTTTAGAATATTTTCTAATGGCCGCCAGAGAAGAAAATATTACAAAAGCGGCGAGTTTGCTTCATATTACTCAACCTACGCTTTCGCGCCAACTTATGCAGTTGGAAGAGGAATTGGGAACAAAACTTTTTGACCGTACAAATCATAGCATTACACTGACTGAGGAAGGAATGTTGTTTCGAAGCCGAGCGCGGGATATAGTGGCTTTGGCGGAAAAAGCCAAAAGTGAGATAGTGCAGAATGAAGATACCCTAACGGGTATGATTTCGATTGGCTGCGGAGAACTTCAGAGCGTAAAGGAGCTTGCCGGTTTCATTTTTGAGTTTCAGAGGAAGTATCCGAAAGTGAAATTTGAGATTTATAGTGGTAGCAATGAAGACATTCAGGAACGCATGGAGCAGGGATCTTTGGAGTTTGGTTTGTTTTTGCAGCCGTTTAATATTTCCAGATATGCTTCGATGCCGATGGAAACAATGGAGCAATGGGGTGTATTGATCCATGAAGGTGTGCCGCTGGCCGCAAGGGAGGTAATCCGTCCGGGGGAATTAGTAGGGACACAGGTTGTTACGATTCATGTCAATACGTCTGCCCATACGGAACTGCGTCGATGGTCCGGAGATTATGCAAAGGAAATGGATTTTTCCATAAATTATAATGTGCTGCATAATGCAGTTATTGTGGCGAGGGAGCAAAAAGGCGTTGTAATCTGTTTAAAGCCGGATTGTCAGTACGACAGTATGAGGTTTATTCCTTTTGAACCGGAACTTCTGGTTGGTTCTACCCTTGCATGGATGGAGGAGCGGAGGATATCCAGAGCAGCTAAAGCATTTATTCAATTTTTGCATGAGCGAGCGTCCGTTTAATAGATTGAGGGAATAGATAGTATCGTTTGCAATACAAAAATTGAATTGACTTCCACTCATTATAAGCATTTTACATTTAGAGCAGGTCTAAATATACTATAGGTAAGCCATCAAAAGCGGCTTACCTATTTTTTTATGGAGAGGACACGATGATGAAATGCAATATGGAGGAAGCGCTATCTTTAAAACGTATGGGCTTTTCTGAGGAAGAAATTGAATACTACAGACGACTTGCGGATGTCGGAGAAAGTTCTGAATTAGAAAGGCTTCGTGTCATCGGAGATAAAAGGAAAAAGATATTGGATACAATTCATGAGATGGAAGAACAGATTATTCAAATGGATGTTCTGCGAAGTGAAATTCGCAGAAAAGAATAAGGAGGGTAAAGTAAAATGGAATCTTTGGAACTTTCTGAAACAGTTTTTTTATGTAAAATAAAAGTCATTGAAATGGAGGAATATATCATGCAGCAAGTTACACTAAACGATGGAAACAAGATCCCGGCAGTTGGATTTGGCGTATTTATGATTCCCAATGACGGTTCCACTTATAAAGCAGTCCGTGAGGCGCTGCAGGCAGGATATCGCCATATTGATACAGCAGCCGCATATTTTAATGAGGCAGAGGTTGGACGTGCAGTAAAAGACAGCGGGATTCCGAGAGAAGAAATTTTTGTAACAAGTAAATTGTGGATACAAGATTATGGATATGAAGCGGCAAAAAAAGGATTAGAAGTATCTCTGAAAAATTTAGGATTTGACTATATCGATCTATATTTACTCCATCAGCCTTATGGAGACGTTCTTGGTGCATGGAAGGCATTGGAGGAAGCAAAAGAGGTCGGAAAAGTGAAGTCTATTGGTGTGGATAACATGACGCCGAAATTCTGGAATACTTTTGTGCCGCAGTTTTCTACGCTTCCGGCAGTCAATATGATGGAGTGTAATCCATTTTGCCAGCAGAAGGAACTGAGAAAGATTATGGATCAATATGATGTCAAGATGGAAGCATATTATCCTCTTGGACATGGAAATCCAGAACTGTTGGGAAACCCGCTTATTACCGTACTGGCAGAAAAATATCAAAAAAATGCAGGTCAGATTATTCTGCGTTTTGAAATTCAAGAGGGGTGGATTGTACTTCCAAAGTCTACGAATCCAGAACGAATTGCCGGAAATATTGATATTTTCGACTTCAAGCTGACATCGGAGGAGATGGAGCGGTTACGCAATCTGGATACCGGAAAAGGCACCCATGATCCGGAAAAACCGGGAACAGCGGAATGGTTGTTGGAAAATTTTAAAGTGCATGACTGACAGAAGGGAGGCCGTACACATGGCACAGATACTTGTAGTAGAAGATGATAGAAATTTGAATGAAATCGTATGCGAACATCTGCGCAATAAGGGTTATCAAGTGTGTGGCTGTACGGATGCAAATGGGGCGTTTAACGAGATGTATAATCATCTTTTCGATATGGTGATTTCCGACATTATGATGCCGGGGATTGACGGTTACCATTTGGCAAAACAAATTCGGAAAATCAATCATAATATACCGATTCTGTTTATGACTGCAAAGGATGATTTTGTTTCAAAACAAAAAGGATTTGAGGCTGGAATTGATGATTATATGGTAAAGCCGGTTAACCTGGAAGAACTTTGCTGGCGCGTGCAGGCACTTTTGCGTCGTGCGAATATTGAGGAAGGTCAAAAATTGAAAATAGGTAATCTGGTTATGGATAAAAACAGCGTAACCATTACGTTGGATGAGGAAGAAATACCGGTTACTGTACGGGAATTTAACATTCTCTATAAACTTCTGTCATATCCGAAGCGTACTTTTTCAAGAGAGCAGCTTTTGGATGAATTCTGGGAACTGGGAAGTGATTCCAGTTTGCGATCTGTGGATGTGTACATAACCAGACTCAGGGAAAAGTTTTCAGATTGTCCTTCATTTAAGATTAAAACGGTATATGGTCTTGGGTATAAGGCGGTGATTGAATGAAAAAGCGCAAGGTCAGTTACTTTAATTGGTGGTCATACTGCGGAGCATTGATTTTACTTGGTATTTTCGGTGTAATTCCCAGTGTAATGTTTGGAGGGCTGGATTTTTTAAAACTTCCGGAAACCAGACAGTTTGTTCTATGGTATGTTCTCTACTGGATTGGAGTAACAGCGCTCTTTTCACTAATCACAGCATGGCAGAAGTACGTTTCCATCGACCGGCCGATGAATGAGTTGTCGGAAGCGGCTGAACGTGTGGCAAAGGGCGATTTTTCTGTTTGCTTAAAGCCTGTTCATCGTTTCGGGAAAAAGGATTATGTAGATTATATGTTTGAGGACTTTAATCGTATGGTAGAGGAACTTGCAAGCATTGAAACACTGAAAAATGATTTTATCTCTGATGTTTCTCACGAGATTAAAACGCCGCTCGCAGTCATCCAGAATTATATTACCGCTTTGCAAGAATTGGATTTACCGGATGAAAAGAAGAAAGATTACATGGATACTATTTTTGTGTCTACACAAAAACTGACAGAACTGGTGTCGAATATACTGAAACTCAACAAATTAGAAAATCAGGTGATTATACCAAAAGCAAAGTCGTACAACCTGCGCCGCCAGCTTTGTGAGTGTGTTCTGCAGTTCGAGCCATTGCTGGACAAGAAGCAGATTGAGGTGGAAACATATATCCAGGAGGGTATCATGGTGGAAGCAGATGAGAGTATTGCAGAATTGGTCTGGAATAATCTGCTGTCAAATGCCTTAAAATTTACAGAACCGGGTGGAATGATTCGGATTATGCAGACTTCAAATGAAGGGCAGATTGAAGTAAAAATACAGGATAGCGGGTGTGGAATGGATGAAGCAACCCGAAAACATTTATTTGATAAATTTTATCAGGGAGACACATCCCATTCTACAGAAGGAAATGGACTTGGCATGGCGCTTGTTAAAAAGGCAATGGAGGTTTTGCAGGGAACAATAAAAGTGGAGAGTGAAGTCGGAAAAGGGACAACATTTACTGTGACACTGCCCTGTCAGCCAGTTCATTAGAAT
>OGPA01001852.1_pt1 | contig 16419 bp, 13 predicted proteins | sample 1552841 | NCBI WGS metagenome assembly OGPA01 (sample SAMEA2579916, study PRJEB22360) | human gut metagenome | reverse complement strand
TTTGAAAATCCCCTGCCATGGATGTGTGGCGGGGGATTTTTTGTAATGTTCATTTTTAGGGGGCTTGTAGAGATAAACGATCAGCGTTTTCTTTGGACAGGAAAACGATTTTTGGATTGCTTGAACCTATTTTTATGGATATAATAGGAGAAGAGGCTGTTCGGGATGAACAGCGGAGAAAACAAGCCATATTCTGAAAGGAAAAAGAATGAGCGAAAACGAAATGCTGAACAAGAAAGAAACGCTGGAAGAGGCATTGGGCGAAGAGATTGAGGCGGTGAAGGGAACGGTGGAAGAAGCCGCAGAAAATGCTGCCGATAAAACCCTTGAGGATCTCGAAGCTGAAAACGAAAAACTCCGCCAGGAATTGGAACTTATGAAGGAAAAGACTGTCAAAGAACGCATCTACGATCATGTGCATGTGTCCGTGCGGACGATGGATATTTTTATTGGCGTGATGGTGGTGCTGTTTGTGGTGGTTGTGGTGCTGGGAATTTTGAATAAATAGTGAGGGGGAATCATGTACCATGGAAATTGAACGCAAATATTTAATTACTCACATTCCATTTGATATAGCCGGATACCCCTTCCACCAGATCGAGCAGGCATATCTAAGCACTGCTCCGGTCGTGCGTGTCCGTCAGGAGGATGACACCTATTATTTGACCTACAAATCCAAAGGACTGATGGCGCGGGAGGAATACAATCTGCCGCTGACGAAGGAATCCTATGAGCATCTCCGCTCGAAGGCTGACGGCAGGATTCTGACGAAAAAGCGTTATCTGATTCCGATGGAAGGAACGGAGTACACGATTGAGCTGGACATTTTTTTAGGTGAATATGAGGGATTGAAGCTGGCGGAGGTTGAATTTCCAAGTGAGGAAGCCGCACTTGCCTTTGTGCCGCCGGAATGGTTCGGGCGCGAGGTGACGTTTACGGGCGAGTACCAGAACAGCCGTCTGGTGCTGGCGGAAAACCTGGTATTAAAAACGAAAGAATAAAAACGAAAGAACAATACAAAGGTATATTATTAATGATAAAACAAGTAATGAATTGGATCAAAACACACCGCTACTGTCTGGCAGGACTCTATATGCTGGTGTTTCTGTCAGGATTTTTTCTGCTGGAGCTGCATGAACCATCGGATGTTCATATTATACACTGTGCGGTCGATGACCTGATACCGTTTAATGGTTTGTACTGCCGTATTTTCTGTGGTACGCGTGGGTGCCGGTGTTTATGATTTATTTTATGATCAAGGATCGGGAGGCATATCTGAGACTTTGCTTTGTGATGTTTGCAGGAGCAACCTTTTGCTTATTTGTCTACCTGCTGGCACCAAACGGTTTAAATCTGCGGCAGGAGATCACATCACAGAATTTCTGCGCGCAGATTGTGCGGTTTCTGCGGAGTGTGGATCCGCCGAACAATGTCTGCCCGTCGATCCATGTATCGAGCACTGTGGCGGTGTATCTGACGATCTGCCACGCGGCAAGTGTGCGGAACAAGAAACCGATCCGTACACTTTCGTGGATTGTCACGATTCTGATTTGTCTTTCAACCATGTTCATCAAACAGCATTCGCTGGTCGATGTGCTCTGTGGCTGGATTTTGAGCCTGATTCTTGACGAGATAGTGAATGTGTGGGTGCTAGTAAAGGCATTTTCAAAAGGAAAAAATGATTGCTTTGTGGAAAACAAATAAGTAATTTAATATAAAAAGTGTTATAAAAACAAAGAACAGGAGGAAATAATCATGGCTGTAGTATACGCATTTTTAGCAGATGGACTGGAAGAAGTGGAATGTCTGGCGACGGCGGACGTGCTGATCCGCGCGGGGGTGAAGGTAAAATTGGTTTCGATTACGGGTAAAAAAGAGGTGAAGGGCGCACATGGATTTGGCATTCATGCAGACACCCTGCTGCATGAGATTGATCCGATGAAAGCGGATCTTCTGTTTCTTCCGGGCGGTATGCCGGGAACGAAAAATCTGATGGCGTGCAAACCGCTCTGCGATGCACTGGTGCAGGCAGATGCTGCTGGAAAGCGCCTGGCAGCGATCTGTGCGGCTCCGAGCATTCTGGGGCAGCTGGGGCTTTTGAAGGACAAGAAGGCAACCTGCTATCCGGGCTTTGAGGATGCCCTGACCGGTGCGAAGCTGACGGGTGCGGGCGTTGTGACGGACGGCAATATCACAACGGCGCGTGGACTTGGATATGCGCTGGATCTGGGAATTGAGCTGGCATCGCTCTTAGTCGATCGCCCGGTAGCATTACAGGTCAAAGATTCAATTCAGTATGACCAGGTGTAGTTTCAACTAAAAAACACACAGAAAATACATCAAAAATGGCATAAAACCCACCTAAAACCACTCATAAACCCGCAAAAAGTGAACGCAAAATTATATTTTCCGCTAGTATTTAGCACGCAAATATGCTATAATGCTATCTTGAAGTGTAACGCCCGGTAGAATGGCGGTTCACATATAGAAGCAAGGAGGACCCCTTAAAATGAGTTTACAGGTAGAAAAATTAGAGAAGAACATGGCAAAGCTGACCATCGAAGTTCCGGCTGAAGAGTTTGATGCAGCAATCAAAAATGCGTACAACAAGAACAAAAACAAATTCAGCATCCCGGGATTCCGTAAAGGTAAAGCACCGTTAGCTATGCTGGAGAAGATGTATGGCGCTGGCATTTTCTATGAGGATGCAGCAAACGAAGTGATCGACGCATCTTATCCGAAGGCAGCAGAGGAGAGCAAGGAAGAGATCGTTTCCACTCCGGAGATCAAAGTGACTCAGATCGAAAAAGGTAAGGCATTCATCTACGAGGCAACCGTAGCTCTGAAACCGGAAGTAACTCTGGGCGAGTACAAAGGCGTAGAAGTTAAGAAGGCAGAAGCTGTTGTGACAGACGAGGATGTAGAGAACGAGCTGACTGCAGCACGTAAGAAAAACGGCAGACTGATCGACGTAGAAGACGGCACAATCGAGGACGGCGACAACACTATCATCGACTTCACCGGCTACATTGATGACAAGACATTTGACGGCGGCGCTGGTACAGATTATCCGCTGGTAATCGGTTCCCATTCCTTCATCGAGGGCTTTGAGGATCAGTTAATCGGCAAGAAAAAAGGCGAGACCTGTGACGTAAACGTTACTTTCCCGGCTGAGTACCATGCAGATGAGCTGGCTGGCAAACCGGCTAAGTTCGTTGTAACCATCAAAGAAGTTAAGAGAAACGAGCTTCCGGAGCTGAACGATGAGTTCGCAAGCGAAGTATCTGATTTCGATACTCTGGATGAGTACAAAGCAGACATCCGCAAGAAACTGCAGGAGAAGAAAGAGCAGGACGCTAAAGTAGAGAACGAGAACAACGTAATCGAAAAAGTAGTTGAGAACGCTCAGATGGAACTGCCGCAGCCGATGGTTGACACTCAGGCAAGAGAGATGGTAGAGAACTACGCTCGCCGTCTGCAGAGCCAGGGCTTAAACATCAACGATTACATGAAATATACCGGCATGACACCGGAGAAGCTGATGGAGCAGATGCGTCCGGAAGCAGAGAAGAGAATCAAGACCAGACTGGTTCTTGAGAAAGTAGTTGAAGTTGAGAACGTAGAAGTTTCCGATGAGAAGCTTGACGAGCAGATCAACGAGATCGCAGCATCCTACAAACTGGAAGGCGCTAAGCTGAAAGAAATGATGGGTGAGCGCGAGAAAGAGCAGATCCGTGAGGACCTGAAAGTTCAGGCAGCGATCGATTTACTGGTAGAGCAGGCAAAGCTTGCTTAATTAAACCGATAAAAGCGAATACTGAAATACGGCAGAATTCTATGATGTCCTAAGGCATCATAGAATTTTTGCCATAAACATTCATTCTCAATTATAGGAGGAAGAATCATGAGTTTAGTACCTTATGTCCTTGAATCCACCAGCCGCGGCGAGCGGACGTATGACATCTACTCCCGTCTGCTTAAAGATCGTATCATTTTCCTGGGAGAGGAAGTAAATGATGTGACAGCCAGCCTGGTTGTAGCACAGCTTCTGTTCCTGGAGGCAGAGGATCCGAATAAGGATATCAGCTTATATATCAACAGCCCGGGCGGTTCTGTTACCGCAGGTATGGCGATCTATGACACGATGAATTATATCAAATGTGATGTATCTACCATCTGTCTGGGTATGGCAGCCAGCATGGGCGCATTCCTGCTTTCCGGCGGTACCAAAGGAAAGAGACTTGCGCTTCCGAACGCAGAGATCATGATCCATCAGCCGTCCGGCGGAGCAAAAGGTCAGGCGACAGAGATCCAGATTGCAGCAGAGAATATCTTAAAGACGAAAAAACGTTTGAATGAGATCCTTGCTGCAAATACTGGAAAACCATATGATGTGATCGCAGCAGATACAGAGCGTGATTATTATATGTCTGCGGAAGAAGCAAAGGCATATGGTCTGATTGATGATGTCATCACAAATCGATAGAATACGGAGAAACAGCAATTATGGCAGGAAGAAATGACGATAAATTCCGTTGTTCCTTTTGCGGGAAGACGCAGGATCAGGTTCGCAAGCTGATTGCAGGACCAAACGGTGCATATATCTGTGACGAGTGCGTGGATATCTGTGCTGAAATTATCGATGAAGAATTAGAAAATGATGAGGCAGCAGGTGAAGTGGCAGAGCCGGAAGAGCAGATTAATCTGTTAAAGCCGGAAGAGTTAAAGGCATTTTTGGATGATTATGTCATTGGACAGGATCAGGCAAAAAAAGTGCTGTCTGTGGCTGTCTATAACCATTATAAAAGAATCATGGCCGGAGATGACCTCGGTGTAGAGCTTCAGAAGAGCAACATTCTGATGTTAGGACCGACCGGTTCCGGAAAAACACTGTTGGCACAGACATTAGCGAGAGTCTTAAACGTTCCATTTGCAATCGCAGATGCGACCACACTGACGGAGGCAGGATATGTTGGAGAGGATGTTGAAAATATCCTTTTAAAGATCATCCAGGCGGCTGATTATAACATTGAACGTGCACAGCGCGGAATTATCTATATCGACGAGATCGACAAGATCTCCAAAAAATCTGAAAATGTATCCATCACCAGAGATGTATCCGGTGAGGGTGTACAGCAGGCATTATTAAAAATCTTAGAGGGAACTGTTGCGTCTGTGCCGCCACAGGGTGGAAGAAAGCATCCGCAGCAGGAGCTGATCCAGATCGACACGACCAACATCTTATTTATCTGCGGCGGTGCGTTTGACGGACTTGAGAAGATCATTGAGACCAGAATGGATCAGAAGACGATCGGATTTAATGCAGATATCCGTGACAAGAGAGATTACAATATCGGTGATGTGTTAAAACATGCACTTCCACAGGATTTTGTAAAGTTCGGGTTGATCCCTGAGTTTATCGGACGTGTGCCGGTAACGGTATCTTTGGATATGCTTGACAGGGACGCATTGATCCGCATTTTACAGGAGCCGAAAAATGCGCTGACCAAACAGTATCAGAAGCTGTTTGAGTTAGACGGTGTAGCGCTTGACTTTGACAAAGAAGCACTTGAGGCGATTGCAGATAAAGCGTTAGAGCGCAAGACAGGAGCGCGTGGACTTCGTGCGATCATGGAGGCTGTTACATTAGATCTGATGTACCACATTCCATCGGATGAATCCATTACACAGTGCCAGATCACAAAAGAGATGGTGGATGAACAGCTTGCGATCGAAGAACGTGAACTTGAAAAGATAGAGGAAAAACAGGTTGGATAATAAAGCGATGAAAATGCCTGCGGTGGCACTTCGCGGAATGGTCATCCTTCCGGGGATGATCGCACATTTTGATGTGAGCCGTGAAAAGTCGATTCATGCAGTAGAACAGAGTATGATGGATGAACAGAAGATCTTCCTTGTTGCACAGCGTGATGTGGAGCAGGAAGAGCCTGGCATCGAAGATTTATATCATATCGGTATTATTGCAGAGGTCAGGCAGGTCATAAAATTACAAAACAACATCGTCAGAGTTTTAGTGGAAGGAACAGAGCGGGCACAATTGTCCGCTTTTGTTTCTCAGACGGACTTTTTAGAGGTGGAACTCACGCGGTGTGAAGAAATTGATGAGGGATTGTCGGACGAGGCAAAAACGGCTATGGTGCGCAGTGTACAGGACACATTTGAAAAATATGTAACTGTCAACCCGCGTGTCGGAGGTGAAATGCGCAGACAGGTCAGGGAAGAAAAGAATCTGCCGAAGATCATGGATCTGATCGCCAACAATCTTCCTTTTTATTATGAACAGAAGCAGGAAATATTAGAGGCAGTTTCACTGACGGAGCGCTATGAAGTTTTGATGGCGCTTCTTTTAAAAGAAATTGAGATCACTGCGATCAAAAATGAATTCCAGGCAAAAGTAAAGAAACGTGTGGATAAGAACCAGAAGGAATATATCCTGCGTGAACAGATGAAGCTGATCCGGGAAGAACTCGGCGAGGATAATGCGGAGTCAGATGCGGATGCCTATTTAGAACAGTTGAAAAAGTTAAAGGCAGACAAAGAAGTCAAAGAAAAGATCAGAAAAGAGATCTTACGCTTTAAAAATATCAGTGGAAGTTCTTCGGAGAGTGCAGTCAGTCGCGGTTATATCGAGACCATGTTAGAACTGCCGTGGAATAAGGCATCCAAAGATAACAAGGATCTGAAAAATGCAGAGCGCATTTTAAATGAAGATCATTACGGATTGGAAAAAGTAAAAGAGCGTATGTTAGAGTTCCTTGCTGTGCGCAATCTGACGAAAAAGGGCGAGAGCCCGATCGTATGTTTAGTCGGACCGCCTGGTACCGGAAAGACGAGCATTGCCCGTTCCGTGGCGCGTGCACTTGATAAAAAGTATGTTCGAATCAGTTTAGGCGGCGTCCGTGACGAGGCGGAGATCCGTGGACACCGGAAAACTTATGTCGGTGCGATGCCGGGACGTATTGTCAATGGTCTGCGCAGTGCCGGCGTGAAAAACCCACTGATGCTGCTTGATGAGATCGATAAAATGAGCAGCGATTATAAGGGCGACACTGCATCTGCCATGCTTGAGGTGCTCGACGCAGAGCAGAACTGTAAGTTCCGCGACCACTATATCGAGGTTCCGATTGATCTGTCAGAGGTACTGTTTATTGCGACAGCAAACTCTGTTCAGGATATTCCACGTCCGCTGCTCGACCGTATGGAACTGATCGAGGTGAGCAGTTATACGGAAAATGAGAAGTTCCATATTGCAAAAGAGCATTTGCTGCCGAAAGTAAAAGAGAAAAACGGTTTAAAGCCGGAACAGTTAAAGATCAGTGACCGTGCGCTGCAAAAGATCATTTCCGGTTATACAAGGGAAGCAGGTGTGCGTAATTTAGAGCGCAGGCTGTCTGAAATTGCAAGAAAATCTGCAAGGGAAGTATACGAATCCGAAGTCAAATGCGTAAAAGTTACAGGTCAGAATGTAGAAAAATATCTTGGAAAAGAGAGATATACGTTTGATCAGAAAAACGAGAACGATGAGGTCGGAATCGTGCGCGGTCTGGCATGGACGAGCGTCGGCGGTGATACGTTGGAGATCGAGGTCAACGTGATGCCGGGCAAAGGCGAAGTACAGCTTACCGGACAACTCGGAGATGTGATGAAAGAGTCCGCACAGGCAGGCTTAAGTTATATCCGTTCGGTAGGGGAAGAATATCATATTCCAAAGAAGTTTTTTCAGGAAAATGACATTCATATCCATATCCCGGAGGGGGCAGTGCCAAAAGACGGACCGTCCGCAGGTATCACGATGGCGACGGCAATGCTTTCTGCGATCACACAGACTCCGGTCCGTGCGGATGTCGCAATGACAGGAGAGATCACACTGCGCGGCAGAGTTCTCCCGATTGGTGGCTTAAAAGAAAAGATCCTTGCAGCGAAGAATGCCGGAATCAAAACGATCTGCATTCCGAAGAAAAACGAGAAGGATGTGGAGGAAATTTCCTCAGAAATCAAAAAAGGTCTTGAACTTGTATTTGTGGAAAAAATGCAGGAAGTGCTGGAAGTGGCATTTGTAAAAAGGAGAAAAACATGGTAATAAAAAATGTAAACCTGGAAATTGTCTGCGGTGTGACCAGCAAGGTGCCGGATACCGCATATGCGGAGGTGGCTTTTGCAGGAAAATCAAACGTTGGAAAATCATCTCTGATCAATGCGCTGATGAACCGCAAAGCACTGGCACGTACTTCCGCACAGCCTGGAAAAACGCAGACCATCAACTTTTACAATATCAACGATGCCATGTACCTTGTCGATCTTCCGGGATACGGCTATGCAAAGGCATCCGAGGAAGTGAAGGCAAAGTGGGGAAAAATGATCGAGAATTACCTTCACACTTCAAAGCAGTTAAAGGCAGTCTTTCTTTTGATCGATATCCGCCACGATCCGTCTGCAAACGACAGAATGATGTATGAGTGGATGGTGTATCAGGGATTTGCACCGATCATTATTGCGACCAAACTCGATAAGATCAAACGAAGCCAGATCCAGAAAAATGTCAAAGCGATCCGCGAGGGCTTAAATGTACAGCCGGGAACCACGATCATTCCGTTTTCTGCAGAGACGAAGCAGGGGCGTGACGAGATCTGGGAGCTGATCGATTCTTTCGTGCTGCCGCAGGAAGAAAAATAGCCTGTTTAAAAATATGTCAGAATATGGTATGCTGAAACTATAAAAATTTACAAAAAGCAGAAAATCTTAACAGGAAGCAAACTCTTATCAGATTGCGCCTGTATGAGGTTCATGCTAAAATAATCACTATGACGAAGAGTCAGTATCGGAGGATAGCCATGAAAAAGAAAAAAATCGTAATAGCACTTGGTCATGAAGCACTTGGTACCACATTACCGGAGCAGAAAGAGGCAACAAAACGCACTGCAAAAGCGGTTGCTGACTTTATCCGTGATGATTATCAGGTAGTCATTACACATAGTAACGGGCCACAGGTTGGTATGATCCATACAGCAATGAATGAGTTCTGCAGATTATATCCGGAGTATACCGCTACGCCAATGTCTGTATGTTCTGCAATGAGTCAGGGATATATCGGTTACGATTTACAGAATGCTATCCGTGCCGAGCTGCTGAATAAGGGAATTTATAAGACAGTTTCCACAGTTCTGACACAGGTTGTTGTCGATCCATATGATGAGGCTTTTTACAAACCAGGTAAGGTGATCGGACGTGTGATGACAGAAGAAGAAGCTGAGGCAGAGGAGAAAAAAGGAAATCATGTCACAGCAGTAGAAGGAGGATTCCGCCGTATCGTTGCAGCACCGAAGCCAATGGATATCGTTGAAATCGATGCGATCCGTGCATTATCGGATGCAGATCAGGTTGTTGTTGCCTGCGGAGGTGGCGGTATTCCGGTACTTGCACAGGACAATAATTTAAAAGGTGCGAGTGCAGTCATTGAAAAAGACCTTGCAGCAGGAAAATTAGCAGAACTTTTAGATGCTGACATGTTAGTCATTTTAACAAGTGTGGACAATGTATGTCTGAATTACGGCACAGAGAATGAGAAACCTCTTTCGACCATGACTGTTGCAGAAGCAAAACAGTATATGGAAGAAGGTCAGTTCGGAGAGGATGACATGCTGCCAAAGATTCAGGCGGCCATTGATTTTATTGGAGATTCCGCAATCCGTTCCGTACTTATTACAAAGCTGAACAAAGACGGCACCTATGTGAGCGGTGGACCGGGTACGATGATCACGAAATAAACTGCCATTTTTATGGTAATAATAAGACTGAATCGATTGCCGAAAATAAATTTTTTTACGAGGAAAAAAGATGTTTAGAAAAACAAAAATTGTTTGTACTTTAGGACCTTCAACAGATAAGGAAGGTGTATTAAAACGCCTGATCGAAGAGGGAATGAACGTTGCCCGTTTTAATTTTTCCCATGGTGACCATGAGGAGCAGTTAGGACGCCTTCAGATGTTACAGAAACTTCGTAAGGAATTAAAGCGTCCAGTCGCAGCACTGCTTGACACAAAAGGACCGGAGATCCGCCTGAGAGATTTTACGGACGGAAAAGTCGAGCTTAAGGATGGACAGACTTTTACCCTGACAACCGATGAGATTATGGGAGATGCAAAACGTGTTTCCATTACTTATAAAAACCTGCCGGAGGATGTAAAACCGGGAGATCGCATTCTGATCGATGATGGTCTGATCGGAATGGAAGTAAAAGAAATCAAGGTGACATCTGGTGCAAAGGCAGATAAAGATGGCAATAAGCCAAAAGATATCATCTGCCAGGTGTTAAATGGCGGTGTGATCTCCAACAGAAAAGGCGTGAACGTTCCGAATGTAGAATTGTCCATGCCATATATCAGCGAAAAAGATTATGGTGATATCGTATTTGCGGTAGAGCATGATTATGATTTTATTGCTGCATCTTTTGTCCGTACCGCAGATGATGTGCTTGCAATCCGCAAGATCCTTGCAGAAAAAGGCGGCGAGGATATCAATATCATTGCAAAAATTGAAAATATGCAGGGTGTACAGAATATTGACGATATTATCCGTGTTTCCGATGGAATCATGGTAGCGCGTGGTGATATGGGTGTTGAGATCCCGTTAGAGGATGTACCGGTGATCCAGAAGATGATCATTAAAAAAGTATACGATGCAGGCAAGAAGGTTATCACAGCGACTCAGATGCTTGATTCCATGATGAAACATCCGCGTCCGACCAGAGCAGAGGCAACTGACGTTGCAAATGCAATCTACGACGGAACCAGTGCGATCATGCTCTCCGGAGAGACAGCTGCAGGTATGTATCCGATCGAGGCTTTAAAGACCATGGTGCGTATTGCAGTCCGTACGGAACAGGATATCAATTACTTACAGCGTTTTAAAATGCGCAAAACCATGAGCAACCCGGATGTGACCAATGCAATCTCCCATGCGACATGTACAATGGCGGGAGATTTGAATGCGGCAGCAATCATCACGGTAACAAAATCAGGACGTACCGCCCGCATGGTTTCCAAATATCGTCCAAACTGTCCGATTATCGGAGGATGTCTGACAGAAAAGATTTACCGTCAGCTTGCATTATCCTGGGGTGTGATCCCGCTTATGATCGAGGAAAAGACACAGGCAGAAGAACTGTTTGACTATGCAGTCGATGCAGCAGAAGCAGCAGGAATCATTTCCAAAGGAGATGTTGTTGTCTTAACCGCAGGAGTTCCTCTTGGTGTATCCGGTACGACCAACCTGATCAAGGTGCAGGTGGCAGGACATATCTTAGTGGAGGGACAAGGAATCGGAACACAGAAGATTTCTGCAAATCTCTGCGTTTGTCACAATGAAGAAGATCTTAAAAACTTTAAAGTCGGGGACATCATTGTTGCAAAAGATACCAGCAATGCCATGATGACACAGATGCGTGAGGCATCCGGACTCATCGTGGAAGCATCCGGTGAAAACTGCCACGCAGCAATCGCAGGATTAAGCCTTGATATTCCGGTTCTGATAGGTGCTAAACATGCGCTTGATGTCTTAAAATCCAGTGCATATGTAGAATTGGATTGTGAGAACGGACTTGTGACAGCAAATTAATTTGCAACAAATTTTGTTAACTGGAAATAGAAGATTAAAGTGAAAGAGAAAAGGATATGAAAGGCTCTAGAGAGGGTCTGCATATCCTTTTTTCCATATTCCGGTCCAGTATAGCAGATACAGGATTATGGCAGAGGTTCCATTACTGATTACAACGGAATACCAGACGGATGCCACTCCCATATGAAATACATTTGCGCATATCCAAAGAGACAAAAGACGGAATATCCATATCCGGGAAGCATCTACGAGCATTGTGATCAGTGTATGCCCACATCCCTGGAACAATCCCTGTGATACATTATAAAAAGCGTTTGTAAAGCACCAGAATGCAATAATGGATAAATAGTCTGCAGCCAGAGGGATGACTTTGGCATCTGTTGAAAAGAATGATACCATAGTCTGGGAAACAGGGTGTCTTGAAAAAATGAATCCCAGAATAAGTAAAAATAAGGTACACATTTTTAATGAATAATGGAAGGTTTTCTTCGCCCGCTCTGTGTTTCCGGCTCCCATATTTTGTCCAACTATAGTAGAAACGGCGGAACCGACACCACTGGCTGGCATTGTGATAAGACTGTTGATTTTGTTGCCAATACCATAGGCGCTGGTTGCAATATAACCATAAACATTTACATTTCTGGTCATGATCAGCGTACCTAGCTGCATGGTGCTGCCGCCAATCGCAGTTGGCAGACCAATTTTGATAATGGCGCGTATCATTTTTTGGTCAAAGACAAAATTTTTAAAAGAAATCCGTATGAGCTGATTTGATTTTGTAAGAAGGATCAGTCCAATGAGAGCGCAGGGGATTTTTGCTATAAGCGTGGCAAATGCTGCGCCTCCGATTCCAAAGTGGAACACAATGAGGAAAAGAGGATCTAATATCAGATTGATCATGATACCAAGCAGATTGAGAAGCATGGGTTTTACAGTGTCCCCCTGCGCCTGTTTCACGGCTGTGAATAAATTGATCATGAACAGAAATGGCATATCAAGGACCACAATTCTTAAATAAGTAAGACCGTACTCATAGACCACTCCCCTGGCACCGAGCCAGGTGACTAATGCCGGGGATATCAGCCAGCACAGTAATGCACAGATGAGGGAGAAACCAAGGGATGTAATACAGATATGATTTGCCATTTTGTTTGCCTGTTCATCTTTTCTGGCACCAAGGTATTGCGATATAAGAATTGCACCTGCGGTTGTTATGCCGCTGCCAAAACTGTTAAGGATATTTTGAAATGGTGATACGAGCGTTATGGCAGACTGGTTTTCTGTTCCGATCCGTCCAAGCCAGAATGTGTCCGTAAGATTATACATCGACTGGATAAAACTATTGATCATGACCGGAACGGCGAGCATAAGGATTGCCTGGGACAGGTTTCCATTTAGAATCATATTTCGTTTATTTTCAGATATTTGTTTTGGCATAGGAGCTCCTTGTGGATTTATAAAATATGTTGACAGGTTGTATTCATATGGTTCATAATATGACAAAAAAACAGTATATTCCTTGAAAAAAATGATAAAAACACATAAAAGTACAGAAAAATGGAGAATTATATGTTTCAGGATATGTCAAAAGATTTTGATATTAAGAAGATCAGAAGAAGTAATACGATATCTGAAAGTAACTGCGAGCCACATGTACATCCATTTCATGAAATTTTTTATCTTTCCAGTGGAGAGTGCACCAGCTTTATTGATCACAATATCTATAAGTTTGGAAAAGGTGATCTTGTAATCGTTCCGGGTGGCTGTCTGCATAAGACAGTATATACCGGGAAAGGAATTCATGAAAGGATTGTTATCAGTTTCCGGCAGGAGATTACGGATTGGATCAAAGAACAGATCGGAGCGGAATATCTTAAGAACTGTATGGTTCCGGGGGTAATCAATATACCGGAAAAACGCAGAAACTATGTGGATTCCCTGCTGGATAAGTTAATGTTTGAAAATGATACGCCGGACATATTATCAACGGCATTTATAAAAGCAGGACTTGTTGAACTTTTGCTGTTTATCATAAGATGCAAGGAGTATGAGGACAATGTTATAAAAGAGATTGATGTTGATAACCGAAAAATCCAGGAAGTTGCAACATATATTTTTGAACATTATACGGAAAATATTTTACTGGAAGATGTGGCGGATAAATTTGACATGAATAAGTCATTTTTGTCTAAGAGATTTAAGACAGCGACGGGGTTCGGGTTTAAAGAATATATTATTAATCTCCGGATACAGAATGCATGCAGGCTGCTGCTGGAAACGAATAAATCTATCACAGATATTGCTTTTGAATGTGGATTTAATGACAGTAACTATTTTGGGGATTCGTTTCGAAAGATAAAAGGTATATCACCACGCAAATACAGAAAAAATGAAACATTTTAGTTTGGGATACAAAAGAAGCCTTCATAAAAAGAAGGCTTCTTTTGTCAGGTAAAGACAGGCAGGGAGGTTAGCCCATCGTTACTTCTACATTTACATCTTTCTTCTCAGCCGAGAATGGAATCGTAGTTCCCTCTACCGGCTGTCCATCCACGATCATGGAAAGCACACCTTTTTCCACATGATTTGGATTCTTTACGGTGATATGGTAGCTGACACCGCGGAAATCACGTTTGGCGGTAAAACCATCTAATTTGGATGGAATACAAGGATCAACAGTCAGACCATCATAATCCGGGCGGATACCAAGGATAAACTGGGAAACATTGAGGAAGGTCCATGCGGCGGTTCCTGTCAGCCAGCTGTTCTTTGCCTCACCGAAGTTCGGGGCGTCTTTTCCGGCAATCATCTGGGAGTATACATAAGGCTCTGTGCGGTGGATCTCGCTGATATCCTCAATGTATGCAGGACAGGTTCTTGTATATACCTGCCAGGCACGGTTGCCTCTGCCAATTACAGTCTCCGCGATAGAGATCCATGGGTTGTTGTGACAGAAGATACCTGCGTTTTCTTTGTATCCTGGTGGATAAGAAGAAATCTCACCAAGTTCCACATGATATCTGTGGTAAGGCGGCTGTAACAGTACGATACCGTATTTCGTGTCGAGATATTTTTCGACGGATTCCATTGCCTTTAAGCAGCAGCCTTCCTCTAAACCAATCTCAGCCATAACACAGAAGCCCTGTGGCTCAATAAAGATCTTGCCATCTTCGCATTCTTTTGAACCGATCTTATTTTTGTAATGATCGTAAGCACGCAGATACCATTCGCCATCCCAGCCGGCATCCATAACGGTTTTTTCCATCTCTGCGATTGCTTTCTCTGCAAGTTCTGCTTCCTCCGTCATGCCCTGATGGCGGCAGATTGCTGCATAATCTTTTCCGTAGCGGACAAACATACCTGCGATAAATACGGATTCAGCATTCGGGCCTTCGGAAGGACCAAAAGTCTGGAAAGATTCACCCGGCTCAGTCGAGAAGCAGTTTAAGTTGAGACAGTCGTTCCAGTCGGCACGTCCGATCAGCGGTAAATTGTGCGGTCCCAGATGTTCCATTGTATAATGGAAGGAACGGCGCAAATGCTCCATGAAAGTGGTTGCTTTGGAAGCATCGCTGTCATATGGTGTCATCTCGTCGAGAATTGAGTAATCGCCGGTCTCTTTGATATAAGCTGCAGTTCCGGCGATCAGCCATAACGGATCATCGTTAAAGCCGCTTCCGATGTCAGAGTTGCCTTTTTTGGTGAGCGGCTGATACTGATGATAAGCACTTCCGTCCTCGAACTGGGTAGCTGCGATATCTAAGATACGCTCTCTCGCACGGTCAGGGATCAGATGTACGAAACCGAGCAGATCCTGACAGGAATCACGGAATCCCATGCCACGGCCGATACCGGACTCAAAGTAAGATGCGGAACGGCTCATGTTAAAGGTAACCATACACTGATACTGGTGCCAGATGTTTACCATACGGTCTAATTTCTCCTCACTGGAAGAAATGGTAAAATGGGACAGCAGTTCGTTCCAGTAATCTTTTAATTTGACGAGTGCTGCGTCTGCTTTTTCTGCGGTATTAAAACGGGAGAGAAGTTCATCGGCACGTTTGCGGTTGATGACTCCATCCTCAGCACGTCCAACCCATTTTTCCTCTATCGGATTCTCAACATAACCAAGTACGAAAACGTAGGTCTTTGTCTCGCCCGGAGCAAGAGATACTTCAAGGTGGTGGGAACCGATCGGTGCCCAGCCGCTTGCAACAGAATTCTTTGAAGTTCCGTTTACAACAACTTCCGGAGCAGAGTTTTCACCGTAAGCGCCTAAGAACGAGTCACGGTCTGTATCAAAACCGGCGATCGGAGCGTTGACAGCGTAAACAGCGTAATGATTTCTGCGCTCTCTGTATTCGGTCTTATGATAAAGAGCAGAACCGTGGATCTCAACCTCACCGGTGGAGAAGTTACGCTGGAAGTTGGTCATATCGTCCATTGCATTCCACAGACAGAACTCTACATATGAGAAAACAGAAAAATTACGGGTTTCATTGCTCTCATTGGTAAGGGAGAGTTTGCCGACTTCACATGTCTCACCGACCGGAACAAAAGAGGTAAGCTCTGCGGTCAGTTTATTTTTGGTTCCTTTAAATACGGAATAACCCATACCATGACGGCAGCTGTAAGCGTCCAGTTCTGTTTTGGAAGGCATCCAGCCCGGATTCCAGATCGTGTCACCATCTTTAATATAGTAGTAATGTCCATTGGAATCGAGCGGTACATTATTATAGCGGTATCTGGTCAGGCGGAGTAACTTTGCATCTTTGTAGAAACTGT
>OGPA01001848.1_pt1 | contig 16449 bp, 18 predicted proteins | sample 1552841 | NCBI WGS metagenome assembly OGPA01 (sample SAMEA2579916, study PRJEB22360) | human gut metagenome | reverse complement strand
AGCTTTCGATCTGCGGCGGAATGGGTAGACGCAGTGAAGCGGCAGTGAAGCGTCGCGCCAAACGCAAAGCTACCTCTGCTGTACCTGCTTCCTCACCGAGGAAGAGATGCGACGTCCCCTAGTGCGGGCAGCGCCCATGACGGCGGAAACGCCACCGAAATCGAGGCCAGTGATGATTTTGACAACCTGCAAGAAAACCATCAGCACAATAAGCGGTATAAGGCAGGAGGTCACAACCATCACGGCCACCGTGTCTATCATGTTGTTCAGCTGTTGCCCCAGATTGTCCAACGCGTCTTGAACGCCCTGCGTTATCGCGGTGAACCCATCTTGCATCGCGTCAGCGATTCCCTCCAGGAGGCCTTTATCCTCTTGCGTGTCCTCTTGGACGCTTTCTTCGAGTTCCTGAGTCGCTTGTTGCGCTGCCGCATTAGAAGCGGCGATGGATTCATCGAAGGTCTTGTCGATGTTGTCCGTGAGCCAAACACTCGCTGGCACCACCAGCGCCAGCGCCAAACCGAACGCCGTGAGCTTCGTGCCCAGTCGCTGAAGGTTCACTTTTGTCAAAGTGCCTCGTCTCAAGAAAACGGCTATGGCAAAAAGCACGCATGCCATCGGTATCAGTATCCCGAACGCCAGGAACCCAAAGGTCGTCAAAAGGAACTTCTCGAGGTAGATCACCGAAAGGATAACCACGAAATAAGAAGCGAAATCAGCAAGCTTGTTAGCAATTGCGGAGCCAGTATCATCGGGGAGCACAGAAATGGCAGGTTTGGCGCCAAAAAGGGCACCCGAAGCTGCCGTGGTAGTAGCCGCCAGCCCCATAACGTTGAGCTTCTTTTCATCCAGCGTCTCGTACATGCCCGAATACGTCGATGGCGATGAGGCGATGTTGGCCAGCAGCAGAAGGGAGATCAAAGCGGCCACCACCAAAACGCCCGCATTGATCACTTTGCTCTTAAGCGGTCGCTCCTCCAAATCCCGCTCTTCCCCTAGCTCCACGCGTTCGAAAACCAATTCGCTGGCGCCGTTTTCATCGATCGGCCGAATACCGTCATCCATTGCTATCCTTCCTCTATACTTGGCCTGTTCAGTATAGACAGCATTGCAAGCATCGACTTCGCTGGTCGGACGATTGGCCATTAGACGGAGCGCAAACGATAACCACGAAACTTGCAGGAGAACAAATGCCCGAAGACGAGAAGCTGAGCGAAACTATCCGCGAGCTGTACGCCATCGTCAACCAGCTCGAACGCGATTACAACAAGCATGATCGTCGCTTCACGCTCGACGGGCACCTCCTCGGAAGCATCGGTGAAGTTTACGCGGCTGAGCGCTATGGCATCGAACTAGCGAAATCATCGTCCGAGCGCCACGACGGCACCACTACGGATGAGCGCAAGCGGGACGTTCAAATTAAGGTAACCCAAAGACGCTCTATCGGGCTCAGCTCAGAGCCCGCGTACCTGCTCGTCCTGAAAATCGACGAAAACGGCTCGTTCAAAGAAGTGTTCAATGGCCCCGGCAATATTGTCTGGGAGCTAGTCAAAAACAAGAGACCTCCAAAGAACGGCCAGTATCAGATCTCGCTGAGCAAGCTACGCACGTTGAACGACAATATCGCCCCCGATGACAGGATCTGAACCTGCCGGACAAGAAGCGCAGGCATCAACTCATTAGCATGGTCTGGCGACAGTATTCCCGTTTCTGCTAAGCCTTCGCAGAAATGATGCCTATGACCGTGCTTCGGCATCGCGGGCGGCCTCGCGGGAAGGCGCCCGAAGCTTTCGATCTGCAGCGGAATGGGTGGAAGCCGGGACTCCCGGCAAGACGCCAGCGCTCAAACCGCACGGCACTGCCGACAACGGACTACCCGACAACCCCAACGCGAAACCGCAACGTCTACAGAAGGATCGAGGGTTTGCAAGCTAATGTTGTACGGCCACAATTGCCCCATGAATTCAAAACGAGGCAGATAATCATTCAGTCGGGAGCCAACGTATGGCCACACGAGATGAAAACGGCAGAAGCGCTTGCGGCAGCCGGCCGCACCGTAGAATTCATTCGGCGAAGCGAGGAGCAGCGCACAACATCAGCCGATGCGATAATCGACGGCATCGTCTGGGAGATGAAAGCGCCAAAAGCATCGAACCTAAAGGCCATTGAGAAGAACCTTCGCAAAGCGCTCGACCAATCCAATTGCGTTATTCTCGATTCCCGCAGGATGAAGGGAATACCCGACCATGCTATCGAGCGCGAACTTCAAGCGTGCGCGGCCGGACGCATCAAGAATCTCAAGCGTCTGTTGTTCGTGAATCGTAAGGCGCAGGTCATTGACATCAAGTGAGTTTGGTGTAACATTCAAAACGCAAAGCGCCCGAATGGTGAGTCATCACCTGCCTCCGGCGCTTTATTTTTTGGGATACCCCGAATATCCCGAATACCAGAGCCCGGGTTTCCCCGATTTCACCCTGCGAATATGTCAACTAGACACTTAACAAGGTGATGCCTATGACCGTGCTTCGGCATCGCGGGCGGCCTCGCGGGGAGGCGCCTGAAGCTTTCGATCTGCGGCGGAATGGGTGGAAGCCAGATCTTCCAGCAAGATGCCAACGCTCAAACCGCACGGCACTGCCGACAACGAACTACCCGACAACTCCAACGCGAAACCGCAACGTTCCAAAGTATCCTTTGCGGGGAAAAGCCACAGATCCGGAAAGTAAGCGAGCCCCTACAGCTCGACCGAGAAGACCTCCGTCTGGTTGACCAGGTCCAGCTCAAGCTGCAGCGCAGCGATCTCGTCCGCGACGGCGCGGTAGTCCGCCTCTGCCTGGGCGACGTCGTAGTTCGCATACCGGTACTCGATGGGCCCGTTGCTGCTGCCGAAGTACCGGTTGCCCAGTCGCTCCTGGGGCTGCCGCGAGGCGAGCCCGTTCAGGCGCTCCTTGCGCCCCGACAGCTGCGCGAGCAGGATGAGGGCCTCATCGATGGTGATGCCCCGCTCGGGCAGAACCGTCTTCATGTTGAATCGGTGCAAGGCGTGACGAATGGCCCGCGCCTGCCCGTCGATCTGCGCGACCTTCTCGCGCACGGCCCCGTAGTCGTAGGCGGGAGGCTCGGCCGCCTCCCCTTCCGCGAGCACGTAGGTGCTCACCTCCTGCTCGGTCCGCAGGAGCCGATCTTTCTCATCCTGCAACCTCCGCAGGTACTTGTTGGCACTAGCCGATGTGAATTCCACACGACCACCTCTTTCTCGCGCCGATCATTCGATGGCGTACACCATACCAGGTGCCAACAGCAGCATTCAACAGTCCCACTAGTCCGATTTGCGATTGATACTTTTACACTCCTTGGGCAGCGCGTCATTTCGCTTACCACATCACGCCTCGAAGCTATTGCATTCTTCAGACGCATCACAGTGCCTGCTTGCGAACGCCCTGGAGTGCTCCGCTTCCATTGATCCATCCGAGCGCCCATCCTACAAAAGTATTGTAGCTATTTGACGTTGAGTTTTACGTTAAATGATTCCAGCTTTCTCATAAATTGCTCAACATAATCTTCGGAAAGAAGGTGATTTACCGCATAGCCAGAAAAATCTATGCTGTGCACGTCGGTTCTTTCATCGTATTTTCCGGCTTCTTGCCCTTTCAAAGTGGCTGACAAAATCACTTGGTTTTGAAGCTCTTCGTACAAAGGCAATGCAAGGTCTTCTCTGCGCGTTGACAGTTCTTCAGCCCTGAATGAGTCAATCACTATGGGAAGCTGATGTTTAACATGCTTAGCTAACGAATAAACCCTTGCAAGATAGAATTCCGTTGCCTCACTTCCAGTATATGGCTTGTTGTTCGTAGTGAATAGATCATCATAGTCTTCGGTTTCTATCCCATCATTCACAACTTCCCTAAGATGGTTCATGGAAATGAGGACTTTCCGCATGAAATCGTTTCTGTCTTTTCGCAGCTCCGCATCTACGTTTTTTGAGAACTCTAATTTCTTGTCAATGTCTTCTATTTCATCAATAATCGCTGTCAGTTCACGATCCATTTCCTCAAGATTTCCATAGTCGTCTTTTACGGAAATTATATCTATCAGACTTATTTCTCTAGTTTCCGCAAGCGCATTAAAGCGTATCTGTAGTTCACGTATCTCTTTCTCAAGCCTCTCGACTTCCCCCACATAGTCATCAATCTTGTAATCTATCGTTCGCAATATTTCTTGCCTCATATCTTGTGTTGTTATATCAAAAGCAACGTTTGATTCTGGCATTGAATAGCCAATCGCTTTTGACCCACAATCGAGACAAACTATCGAACCGGTTTTTAGCTCTCTGTTCAATGACCCTAGTTCTCTGCGAAGTTGCTCGTTCTTCTTCATACGCACGTATGCATGGTTTCTTAGTTTCTGTCTTTCAGAGATATCGTTTTTTAACTTATCCAATTGTTCTACGAATCTACTGGTTTCTTCGCGGTCTGCGGTAGGACTTATCGCTGCAAGCGAAGTTCCACTCTCTCTTAAATCTCGAACCAATTTGGCAAGCTCTTTTCGCCTGGTTTTCAGCTTTCCTTTCCTATCTTTTAGTTCCCGTTCTGCTTGCGAATCTAGCTGCCGAGCATCCAATCCAACAATAGCAAACACCATTTCTTTAAAATCATCCTTTTTGTAGTAACTCCCGATTAAGCTGGAAGTATTTCTTGGAGTTTGGTTCACAAAGGATAATTGATTGAACAATGGCAATCCCACTCTTTGTAGCTTTCCGTCTTTGATTATTGAAGGCAAAGCACAAATGTTGTCGCTCCAGAACTCATCAAAATCTCGCTTGCTTTCTTCAAATACGAGCTCATCACGTTTTTTTATTGCAAATGTATCTCTACTCCTGAGTATCGATATTGCTTCTCCGTCAACATCCAAATCAATTATGAAAACGTACTCTTTCGGTTTGAAATTATGAGGAAACATGGCTTCCGAACCCATAGCGAACATGATTGATTGCATAACAATCGTTTTTCCAACATGGTTATCATCGCTATTTATGATGTTAATTCCATCAATAAAGTCGTCTAAAATATAGGCTTCAGCTTCATTCCCGAGGTAAATAGCTCTAACATTAATCATTTATATAGACCATCCTTTATAGTTGCGATGAAGTAGAGGCATGATCGCCTTTCTAAATGTGTGCACGCCTTACGAGTCTCAACTTTTAACTGATCGTATATTTCCTCAATATCTTTTTGATTACTATTGTCGATCGTTGTCACGACTTCATCCAAGAATGTCCAGAATGCTTCGCTGTTGTTTTTATCGAAGAATTGTCTGTAGATGGCATGTCGACAATCTTCTGTGATCGCATCTGGATCTTCTTCATCAGGTATTTGGTTTAAGTAATGAATAAAGCTTTTAGGCGTATCATCTCTAAGAAAGTCTCTATTCAGAATTCTTTGGATTACGAGCAATTCGATATCCCTGCGTTTTACCACACGCCCCAAATCAATAACCCTGTCTGGATGCGTTATCCTTTTTCCGGCTATACCTGCTCGGTTCTTAAGGGCTGATTGCTTGTCACGTATCTCAGTAAAGATTCTTTTAAGCTTCTTCGAATCCGGCATTATCGGGGCCGAAGTTCTTACTAAAGGTTTTATGTAATCCTCGCGATTTTCACGAAAGATAACAAAGTGAACCTTACTAAGAAAATCATTTATATTGTCTTCGCTAAGCAAATTATCATCAATGCCATTTTTTCGCTTCTTGCATTCTTCGATAAGGCTATCTTGGACTTTTTTCTGAGCCTTGGCTTCAATATCATGAAACCCAAACTCCACTAACTCAGGATTCTGCAGTACAGTTTTTGAAACGCCTCCAACAAACAGAGTCAAGCTATCAAAGAATTGCGAGAACTCGCTAAGATGATTCTCCAGAAGGGTTACAAGATATCTTCCCAGTTTTGCTGGAGAGATATTCTTTTCAGCCTTTGATTGTGCATCATGAAGCACAAAACAGGGATTGTCCATCCCTGTAACATCATTGAAGCAATCTACCGCAAATAACTCTATTCCATCTTCTGTAGCATCAAGCATATGCAATAAAGCTTTTGCCTCTGCTTCATTTCCGGAAGGCGTCCCTGTTTCTGTCGCTGTAAATACATATTCCATGCTTCATCTGCTGTTCTGCCCTAAGACTCAATTATTTCTCTTAACACCTCGGGCCATCTAGTTAGAACTTCATACCCGAAGATAATCTCGTCGACGCTTCCTTCATTCAGCATGTCTATCAACCTGCAGAAATACGATTTGCCTTGTTCCCACCAGGTTGAATATGAGTCAACAAACAAAATGTGCGTAGTCTTCCTTCCGGTTTGCTCTTCCGCATCGTTCAGTTCGTAACCATCCAAGCGCGTTTCGTATACGCCATCGGCAATCCTGCTGCCAAACGTCGTCGTATAGTAATACTCTTTGATTTCCCATACAGCCTCAGGATTTCGCGTTGATGGAAATGCTCCGTCCAAACGTCTAGAGGACACACTGACCAAATTATGATTGAGATCATAAAATTCAAGAAGACAGCGCGGGTCGTGATCGAATTCCAACCCGTAATCACTTAGGACATCAAAAGCGATGAGGTCGACGAGAGCGGTCAGAAAAGCTACATTCCTCTTCTCTCCTTTTTGCTTGTTCATTGGGGCACTGAAGGGCACAATTGCCCAGGATATCTTCTTCGATACTTGCGCGTAGACCTCTTCGGCCTGTTTGGCATCCATCAAATAATTTCGTGCTTCATGAACTGCTTCGCAACGCATCTCGCTATATTTGCTGAGCTCTTCTGCCTCAGCGATATCTATTTGATCGCCATTCTCTAAAAAGAGATTCACTATTTCGTCAACCGAATACGTCCGGATCGCGTCTGCTCTTCTTTTCGTATAACCGAGTTCTTGCGAAATGAATCTCACCTTCGCCCAAAACTCAGAAGGTTGTCCTTTGAAATAGTCGAATCTACGCATTCTCGGTCTCAATCTGCTCAAAAAGGACTGACAGAGGTGTATCCAAAGCTGCTGATATCTTCTCTATGTTCTCCAAAGATACATTACGTAATCCACGTTCAATATCACTGATATAGGTTCGATGCATTCCGCACAGGTCAGCCAGTTCTTCTTGTGAGTAGCCATGATTAACCCGTGCATCTCGCACCGCATCGCCGAATGCTATTTGGATACTTCTTTCCATGGGTTGATCATGGTACTATGTAGACGATAAGTCTACATGATATAAGTTACGGAGTTTCTAATGGTACCAGCCTTATTGAAGTGGATAGGCAACAAACAAAGGTTCGCAGAATACATCGTTGATTGTTTTCCTGAATCCTTCAGAAACTACCACGAACCTTTTTTGGGGAGCGGTGCTGTATTGGCTGAATTATCTCAACGTAATGCTTGCGGAGCAATGTGGCCTAGGTTTGAACGCGCATACGCCAGTGACGCACTTCCTTTTCTTGTCGATATTTTTCAATACGTCAAAGATGATCCCGATGTTCTCTGCGACTACTATCAAAGCCAGATTGATGATTACTATTCACATCCCGACGAATCATATTCCATGATTCGCGACCGCTTCAACAGTGATAAAAACTGCCTTGATTTTTGTCTGCTCACAAGAACCTGTTATTCAGGGATCGTCAGATTCAGGAAGAAAGATGGATTTATGAGCACCCCGAAAGGTCCGCACAAACCGATTTCCCCCGAATCGTTCAGAGAGCGCGTATATCAGTGGCACAACCTTGTTCAAAATGTTGATTTCGATACCGCTGATTATCGTGAGGCGATGTCACGCGCCAAGAAAGGCGATTTGGTCTATTGCGATCCGCCTTATACGCATTCTCAATCCATTATTTACGGAGCGCAGGATTTTTCCATCGATGGTCTTTGGGATGCTATAGCCGATTGCAAGTCGCGAGGAGTTTATGTCGCTTTGTCGATTAACGGATATAGGAAGTCGAAGTCAAAAAACATCTCACCACAACCACCTGATGGCGTTTTCGCGCGTGAAATAATTGTTAACTGTGGCACCTCAATGATAGATCGTCTTCAACAGAAGAATCATTCTATGCCAAATGACATTGTCCACGATAAATTATTGTTGACCTGGAATTAGGATTTATATTTTCAGATACTTCTTACTTCCATCAGCTGTACCTATGACCACATACTAGTGGCACCGCTGCAGGCTGTGCAGTGCGCCCAAACGCAGCCGCCTGCTTCAATAGTGCCGGCAGCGATGGAACAGATCCTGTCACCGTAGAATGTCTTGCAACAATTGACGCTGATCAAGCTTGGCGCACCACAAACGTCAAGCGAATCACAAACTACCTTGTAGGCGCCAGCGATCACACGCGCAACGCCAGTGGAGGCGCCATCAGCATTCGCCACGCCGTCCGAAAACTCGTGCCTATACGATGGTATGCGTGTCACCCAAGACAGCACGTCTCACATCACTTGCGTCATAGCGTCCGGCGATAACAGCACGCACCGGCGTATCCGCACCCTCCCCACACAGCAACCATGCTTTCGCCGCTCGACACAGCACGGCTCTGTTAACGCCTGCACTAAACCGCAGTAAATCCCACCCGGCGCTAACAAGCTATTTCTGGTATCTCCACGTACCTCCCTTCTTCTTAAAAAAACACTCGCGTATGTTCGAGTTCTCACGATAGATGCAGAGAGCCCCAGTCGCTATGCAGTTGAGAACAGGGTTGATCATCAGCTCGCCTTCGATACACAAATACTGCTCGGCGAGCTCAAACTCCGAACCGATAACAGTCGCGCTACAGTCCTCGCGCGTCTCCATGATCTTGAACAGGTCGACCGAGCCTTGCGTCGATATATTGTTAGGATCGTCCGGCAATCTTCTGGGCAGGTACCGCAAGATGAAGGCAACCTCAAACGAGATGATCGTGCGGGCGACGGGGACGTTCACCTTGTGCGCCAGCCAAATCTGGACGCCGGAGATGGAGGAGAAGCTCTGCCGCTCCGACGCGCAGCGCCAGGCGATGGCCTACGGTCACGGGTTCACGCGGATCATCAGCCCCACGGGGCAGGTCATCGCCAAGATGGAGCACGACGCGGAGGGCGTGCTCGCCGCCGACATCGACCTGGGGCTCATCCCGGTCGCCAAGTACTTCATGGACCCGGCTGGCCACTACTCCACGCCGGGGAACATGCAGCTTTTCGTGGACGCGAGCCGCCAGAAGCCCGTGTTCATCCTCGGCGAGGAAGAGTGCCCGAGGGCCTCTCCTACGAGGACATCCAGTTCGAAGTTCAGTAGAATCTCGCCACCCGGAGGGTGCGGCCCAGGTCGTCTTCGCGCGGCATCGGGCCGCACCCTCCGCAATTCCAACTTCCCTGGGCGCTAGGGCGCACCAGAACCACCTGGACAAGTTCCCCAACGACTACTGCCATATCCCCAGGGAGCTCATGAGGAAGTACTTTCAGAAGGTGGAATAGCTTTCTCCACTTGTTCCAAACGCTGCTATAGCTCGGCGAATCTTTCCATACGCTCGGTCTCCGCCTCAGACAGGCGGCGCAGCATGGCGGCCAGGCCGTCGTAGTCGCTGCGCGCCAGCAAGTCCATGTAGGCGGCGCGCTCTTCCACGGGGATCACTACCGGAGCGAGACCGGCTCGCATGAGCCCGCGGTTTACGAGGATGCGACCTGTCCGACCGTTGCCATCTTCGAAGGGATGAATTCTCTCGAAGCGGACATGGAAGCGAGCCTCGCGCAGGAAGGGGTCCCCTCCCTCGTCGTGGTTGTACTCGTACACGAGCTGCATCATGAGCTGGTTCACTTGATTGGCGGCCGGCGGCAGGTGCTCCGCCCCGCGGATGATCACCTGGCCGTGACGATAGTCGTCGATGCCGCTTATGTTGCGGTTGATATCCCGCGCTATAGCCTTGACAAGCCGCTCCGAAAGAGGGTCGTCCATGTTTTCCGATGCCGTGGCCAGGGCGTACTTGTGGTTGATCGCCTCGTACAGCTCGCGAGCCGTGGCCGTCACCTTCATGGTGTTGTCGTTCCAGAGGATGGCATAGGTCTCGGCAAAGGACAGCGTGCTGCCCTCGATGGCGTTCGAGTGGTATGTGCTGCGTGTCACGTAGTCTTCGAAATAAGCCTGGTGATCGCGCGTGAATTGCAGGGCATCCACGGGGCGCTCCTCATAATGAAGCGGGTGCCCTCGTTACGGAGAGCACCCGCTAGGGTGATCAAGCGTCAAAGGAAAGAGGAGAACCCCTACTCCCACTCAATCGTAGTTTTTGCCGTCAGGCGTACAATACGTATCAAATCATGTTATGTCGTCCAACCTGCATCATGACGTCCACCTAGTTAAGCAAATCAACAGTATCGTTTTGTACTCACCTTAAATCCCGTTTTACACACCTCGGAAAGGGAATAAATACGGCGTTACAATAAAGCACCTGTGAACAGGTGTTTTCTCCTATTTCGAAAATGCTGAGTACAAAAATGCCGAGATCCCGATCGTTTACTCCGCAAATTTATTACCAGGAATAACTCAGGAATAAATTCAGCATAGGGGTGTAAAGGCCTGAACAGGCAGAACGTGAAACGCTGAGTACAAAGTGAGTTCCAAGTGAGTACAGGGTCTTTATGAGCCGGTTCGCAGAGCAAAATCGCCCCAAACCGCTTAGCAGCATGCATCGACTGCCCATTTGCCGCCCAGATCCAGCATGCGGCGAAGGGAGGTCGCCAACTTACCTCTGCTCAACCGATAAAGGCACGACCTCGTTGATGGGGACATGCTTGTGAAGCGTGCCGTCATCGGCTCTCACATCGCAACTGGGGCAGACACCGAAACAAACGCCGCCGCCCCTAGGATCGACGACGAAAACGGTGCCGGAGACGAGGTTTCCGTCGAATTCGAATCGAACCCTGTTGCCCGCTTCTGGCAGGACCCTGGGTGACTCCATGGTAATTCTCCAATCTCAAGCACTCGTTTGCGAAGACGCGCGCTCCGGGTGGAGCTGCGGCGGTAATGCCACGAGAGGCTCGGTTCCCCCGTGAGCTAGCTCTTGGGAAACTCCAGTCCCTTCAGCGTCTTCAGGAACACTTTGCTGAGCCTTCGCCTGCTCTCAAAGAAGATGAGCTCGGACTTGCTCATGCCCGCGCCATTTTCAGATTTCTCCCGCATAAGCTCCAGCGTGCAGACCATGTCCGCCGTCTGGCTCAGCCTGTATTCGGAGGGAGCTATCTTGCGGACATCCACATTCGTCAGATACGCGCAAAGCACGGTGTTGATGAGGTCCGTGACAAGAGCCTGACCGTTGTCGTAGTACACGATGACCGACTCGAATCCCTGGAAGAAAGCAAGGTTGTCCCTCAGGAAAGAGCCCAGCTCGTTTGCGAGCCGCCCCCTCAGCGCGAACCGGTCGGCGCATTCCCTCTTCCTGACGGAAAACGTCTTGTAGCTGATAGGGCTAAGCCTCATGAACGAGAACATCTTGAAGAAGACTTTGCGGCGCTTTTCGAGATCGACGTCCTTCCATTCATCCTCTTTGCGGACTATGGGACCGGAGTGGACTGCTTCTTCAGGATGCACATCCAGAAGATCGAGCTCGTAGCAAAGCTTTTGTTCCTGCTGTTCGATGCTCGATGCTTGGTCATGGAGTATCATCGTGATCAGATAGAACTCGGAGTTCGACCCTACGTCTCCAGATTCGTCGATGAATATCCCAAGGTCAGACAAGGTATTGCTCCTAGATATAGAAATGGCGGGGAATATCCCCGCCGCAGGGTGGACCAAGATCTATTCGACCAGTCCGTTGCTGAACATTATAAGGCCTGCGAGCTCCTGCGACAACAGGCAATTCCGCCCTACACGAAATCGTGACCTCTCGTGGCTATACGCAGGCGTAGACCATGTCCCAGGTGATGATCTTTCGAATCGCCCCGCATGCTCGGCGATAATCTCCGGCACCAACAGCAGCCTCATATGCAATCTTCACGGTAAGCTCGTCTATACCGACAGCCTCGGCGATCCAGAGGAGCGAGGCAGCGTTCATCAGGCTGTTGCAGCATCGTCTCGCGCTGGAGTTCGGAGTCTGCCTGCTGTACGAACCGCTTCCCTTGGTCTCGTTCGCGCGAAACCATTCGACCATGTGCTCGCGCTCGGTCCTTCCCGTCTTGGTGGACGAGTCGTGAACCTCGCTTATGTACCTGTCTGAATATGGGTAGTGATCCTCTTTGGTTCTGAGAATGTCCGAGAATCTCCTGCATCTGATGTCGGCCAAGCTGTTTCCCTCGTTTATGGTTCCTTCACATGTAATTATAACGGCAGGCACGGAGAGCCACTTTTGCACACCCTATGGCCTATCGCCTCTTTCCGAAGATCGCATCTATGATGCCGTAGACGATCGAAGACCCGAGCCATAGAGGAACAATCAGTATCGAGGCGATGAACAGACCGTAGAGTAGCGGGTGCAAGACAGCTCCTCCAACCAATCCGGCTATTGCCAACCCGATGACAAGTATCGCTATTATCCAGCCCATCAAAAGACCCTCCTGAACCACTGTGACAAATTGTCACAGTGGCCCTGAGCAGGCGACACTTCGAGAAAACTAGAACAGGCAGGCATCTATGGCCTCCTTACCGCGAAGCTAGTGAAGCCAAATAGTGCCTCTGACCTGGTAATACTCACTCCCACTCGATAGTTTTAGGGGCGGATAATTGTTCGAGCAGAGTCATTTCGTATCACCTCATCATAGGATGTCCGACTAGTGTCGAGCATTCCTAGTACCAATTTGAACTCACTTATTTCGCAATCTCTAGTCTTAGCATGAGGGAGTAAATAAGAAAACTAGAAAACACTTTGTCTGACCAGCCGAAACTCTCTGCACATGTTTATGTTGAGTTCAACTACCCATTATACAGGACTCACATTTATACCCAGGAATAACGCAGGAATAAAAACAGACTATGGGTGTAAAGTCCTGAACTGCGCAAACGAAAAACCATGAGTTCAAAGTGAGTTCACGATGAGTTCAGTGTCTCCGAAGGCCAAATCACTGTAAAACATCACATCCAAGCCATTAGCCGCCATGCGAGAGCCATTGTTCTGCGGAGACTAGACTGACTTAGGTCAAGGCAGAGATAGCAGAGCATAAGAAAGGCCGAGGGATGCCCTCGGCCATTCAGCAGAAGAAAAGCCTCCAGCAGCTTCCATGAACTAGACTAGTCGCGAATTAGAGTGCCTATTCCGTTCGAAAACGCTGTAGGCACTCAACGCCCTTGTTGATTGCGTTCTCGCTGATCGAGTAGTGCATCCAGCGCCCTTGCTTCCTAGCGCTGATCAGACCGGCATCCTTCAATATCTTCATGTGATGAGACAAGGTGGGCTGGGTGATGTCGAGCTCGTCGAGAATACGACAGGCGCAGAGATCCTCTCCTTGGGATACAAGTTTTAGGATACGCAAGCGATTCTCGTCTCCGAGAGCCTTGAATAGCAGCGCTGTCTTCTCTGTCTCCATGATTCCAAACCTTAGAAATTGATGCTTATCTATATATTCAATCAGGATGTTACGGCTGTCAAGCGCAGAACGCACCCCGTCAGATAGCGGCTTCCGCCTACAGGAGCTCCTCGATCTCCGATTGCGCGAGCACCTTGCCCTGCGAGACGACCTTGCCGTTCACGAGAAGCGCAGGCGTAGCCATGATGCCCGCCTCGGCTATCGCTACCGGGTCGGTGACGTACTCCACGCTCACCGCGCCGCCCGCCTTCGATGCGGCGGCCTGCGCGTTATCGTTGAGCTGGTGGCAGCGCTTGCATCCCGGCCCCAGCACGGTCAGCACGACTGCATCCGCCCCAGATGAATCGCACTCGCATGCCGCAGGTGCCTCCTCGCCCTCGGGTACCTCCACGATCTCCATGTCGCAGCAGCAGCTATCTTTCTTGTCCTCTTTGCCGAACACCTTTCCGAACAGTCCCATCTTCCTATCCTTTCTCTAATGGGCCTTCATTGCTATATGCTTCTCATGCCGCTAGGGCATGACGAGTGTGAACGCGAAGCCTGTGCCTATGGCCACCAGCAGGATGCACAGCACGAACGTCACCACCATGGGCTTCTTGAATATGCTGTTCAAAAGCGACACCTCGGGGATGGAACAGCCCGCGCCGCCCAGGATGAGCGCGATGACGACGCCCGCTGACACGCCCTTCTCCATGAGGATCCCCGCGATGGGGATCATCGTCTCCACGCGGATGTACATGGGGATGCCGATCACGGCGGCAAGCGGGATGGCCCAGAGGTTGTCCGCCCCGGCAAGCCCTTCCAGAAGCTCGGTGGGAACAAATCCGTAGATGAAGGCTCCGATGCCCGCGCCGAGGAGCAGCCACCCGACGACCCCCTTGAACAGCCCTATGGCGTCCTTGAAGGCGTACTTGCATGCCTGAGCCTGCTTCTGCCAGAACGTCCCCTTCAGGTTCTCCCAGGTGACCTCGTCGCCTCCACAGCACCCGCCCTTGACGACGACGTTCTTGATGTAGCGGGAGAACCCGAGAGCGTCGAGCAGAAGCCCCACGCACACCGCGAACGTGAAGGTGATGACGGTGTAAACCAGCGTGGGAACGGGCCCGAAGAACACGAGCAAAAGCGCGATGATGGCCGGGTTGAGGATGGGCGATGTCATCAAAAACGATATGGCTCCCGAGAACGGAGCGCCGCTCTTGAAGAGCCCCACCAGCACGGGGATGGTGGAGCATGAGCAGAACGGCGTCACCGCCCCGAGCGCCGCGCCGAGCACGGCGTTGGTGACCTTGTGGGGACGAGAGAGGATGCGCTTGATGCGGTCCTTCGACACCCACACTTGCAACAGGGCCACGAAGAAGCTTATGGCGATGAAGAGCAGGAAGAGCTCCCCGAACAGGTAGGCGAACGTGCCCAGAACGTTGAGCAGGTTCTCCACGGTGAATAAGTTGTCGAACATCTATGCCTCCTTGGGTTCGCATGCCGATGGGAAGGGGTATGGCCCAAAGCCCATCGGCCGCAATCAATCGAATCAGCTATACGGTCGTCAATTGAAACCCGGGAGGCCTACACCGACCTGCATCTATGTCTTCTCTTGCACCTGCACATAAGAGCTCCTAAACGAACAATGGCTGCAGCCAGTTGAACACGTACCCGCTTATGATCATGCCGATAAGGCAGATGCCGACGAACGTGGCGAGCAGCTTCGGCTTCACCACGCGCGAGAGCATGGTGAGCGAGGGGATCGAGAGCACGGTGACGCTCATCATGAACGCGAGGATGGTGCCGAGTCCCACGCCCTTGCCGAAGAGCGCCTCGGCGATCGGGATGGTGCTGAAGATGTCGGCGTAGATGGGAGCGCCGATGAGCGTCGCGAGCACGACGGCAAACGGGTTGCCGTCGCCCAAGACCGCCTCGACGATGTCCTGCGGGATCCAGTTGTGGATGAGCGCGCCGATGGCGACGCCCAGGAGGATGAAGGGGAACACCTTCTTGAAAGTCTCCGCCGTCTGCCCGAGTGCGTAGGTCGCGCGCTCCTGCTTCGTCATCGTCTCGGCTTGCAAGGGCGTCTGGGCGTGCGCGGCGTCCACCGCCTCGCCGCGCACGAAGTCGGCCACCTGGTCATCCATGTGGAGGTGCTGAATGACGGTACCCCCCGCCACTGCGATCACGAGTCCCACCACCGTGTAGATGAGGGCCACGTGCGGGCCGAAGATGCTCATGATGAGGATGATGGAGGCGATGTCCACCATGGGAGACGAGATGAGGAAGGAGAACGTCACCCCGAGCGGGAGCCCCGCGCGCGTGAACGCGATGAACAGCGGGATAGAAGAGCAGGCGCAGAACGGCGTCACCGTGCCAAGCAAAGCACCTACGATGTTGCCGCCGATGCCCTTGAACCGCCCCAGGATGCGCTTGCTGCGCTCGGGCGGGAAGTAGCTCTGAATGTAGCTGATGATGAAGATCATCACGCAGAGCAGAATGACTATCTTGACGGTGTCGTAGATGAGGAAATGTATCGTGCCTCCCCATTGGGAGTTGACGTCCAAACCGAATGCGCCCACGAGCATGGTCACAAGATCCGAAAGCCACTGCATCTTGAGCACCTGATCCATAAGGTACGAGCCGACCACTTCCATTATAAATCCTTTACATCGATAACCGTCTATGTAATACGCTTAGTATATTCATACATTGAAATGTGTCAATGTATAGTCTATGAATCGCTGGATTCTTAAAACAATTCAAAGTTATAAAGCTAAGGAATCTGAAATCTAAGCGCATATTTGAAACATTGTCTCTAGGCACAGCCCTCCAGAAGCCGCCAATATACAGTATTGGAACCGGGAAAAGAAAGACCCGTCAAGGCTTTGACGGGTCATTTTCAATCAAATCGAAAGTGAGAGGATAATCGAGTGGCTTGCAAAATC
>OGPA01001844.1_pt1 | contig 16464 bp, 16 predicted proteins | sample 1552841 | NCBI WGS metagenome assembly OGPA01 (sample SAMEA2579916, study PRJEB22360) | human gut metagenome | reverse complement strand
AGGCGACCAGAAGCGTATTACCACACCATCTGATGCCATTAAAATTGGCGTTGACTATATGGTAGTAGGGCGTCCTATTACCAAAGCAAATAATCCAAGAGAAGCAGCATTAAAAATTGTAGAAGAAATCGGAGGCGTTACAAAATGAGTTTAAGTTATGATGAAACCTTGGCAATTTTAAAAGAAACCGGAGCGCTGAAAGAAGGTCATTTTCGTTTGACATCCGGTCTGCACAGCGACCATTATGTGCAGTGTTCCCAGCTGTTAAAATATCCTCGCATTGCCGAAAAGGTGTGCAGCGCACTGGCTGAAAAATTTGCAGACAATAAACCTGATGTGGTAATCGGGCCTGCCATCGGCGGCATTCTGGTTGCTTATGAAGTTGCGCGGGCATTAGATGTACCGGCTATGTTTGCAGAACGGCAAGATGGCGTTATGACACTGCGCCGCGGTTTTACTGTAGAACCGGGACAAAAAGTGCTGATTACCGAGGACGTATTTACAACAGGCGGCTCTGCGCAGGAAGTGGTAGAGCTGGTACAAAGTATGGGCGGCGATGTGATTGCAGCTGGCTCTATCATTGACCGTACCGCAGGCAATACTGTTAAATTAAAGGTGCCATTCCAGTCCTTAATCAAATTTGAATTCCAGACTTATGACCCGGAAGTTTGCCCAATGTGTAAACAGGGCATTCCAGCTGTGAAACCAGGCAGCAGACCGGAAAAAAAATAATCGATGCAGTAAACGATATGCTGGTATGATCCATATGGTTCTAACTAAGGATAAAGAATGGATTGCTGCATCAACGGAAAAGTTAGCTTTGGGAGAGAAATCTCTTGGAGCTAACTTTTTTGTTGCAAAAAAGAGTGAATGCTCATTATGAGTGGATGGTGTAAAGTTTTTGTAGAAGATTATGATAAATAAATTCGGTTAAGTATAAAGAACATGACGCTTTATCGGGCAATATCTGTTGCAGCGTCCACACGCTGCTCTGGACAGTAGCTGCACGTATTTTTGTCGCTTTGGACTCCGTCCAGCTCCATAAAATACCCTTGCTACAGTCCATCCAGAGGTGGACTTTCTGCAAAGAAATTGCCCTCTTGAGGGTTTGGGGAAGGTAAATGTAAATGGAGGAGAGGTATCTGCTGATAAAAAAGCGGATCATACTTTAGAAAAATTCTACCTTTTCTTTCTGACAGTCAATTTACACGATCGATCACTTAGCTGTTGACCAATATAGCGGCCAGGTTGTATAGTACAATATAACAGGAAAAGGGAGTGGTATAATGAATCAAGAGAAAATTTTCCGTTCGGTCGACCATACAGTATTGAAACAGACTGCTGATTGGTCTGCGGTGCAGAAGTTGTGTGATGAGGCTATGGCTGGCGGTGCGGCATCGGTGTGTATTCCGCCCTGTTATGTTGCTGATGTAAAAGCCTATGTGCAGGAACGTATACCAATCTGCACAGTGGTGGGGTTTCCCAATGGATACCAGACAACGCTGGTAAAGCTGGTGGAAACCAAGGAAGCATTGGCCAACGGTGCCGATGAAATTGATATGGTGATTAATTTATGCGATGTAAAAAATGGCGCATGGCAGAAGGTGCAGCATGAGATCAAGGCGTTGAAGCAGGCCTGCGGACAGCGGATTTTAAAGGTGATTGTGGAGGCTTGCTATTTAACCCGAGAAGAAAAGGTGACATTGTGCCATATTGTCACTGATGCTGGCGCAGACTATATCAAAACCAGTACCGGTTTTGGCAGTTCCGGCGCTGCCGTAGAGGATGTGCAGCTGTTTGCGCAGGAAATCGGAAATCAGGTGCAGATTAAGGCTGCCGGCGGTATCCGCACTTTGGAAACCGCTGCGCAGATGTTGAATGCCGGGGCACATCGGTTGGGCAGCAGCGCTTTGCTGGCGGAAAAATAGTATGGTTTAAGTCTGGTATATTGCAAGACAATGCATTGGAACTTGGCAGGAGGATTTAAAAATGGAAGGATATCAATTCATATTGCTATGTATCTTGGGAGTAATTGCATATATGGAAATTGGAAAATTAAAAAAGCAGGTAAAGCTTCAGCAACAACAGCTTGATCGCATATGTCAGCTGACAGGAAATCAGGAGTTAGCTGCTTGTTTTGTTCCTGATGATATAAAAGCATCTGTGCTGCAGCTAAAAAATAGTGGAAAAGAGGTTGAGGCGGTCCGAAAAATCAGAGAAGTGACTGCAATGAATGTGGTAGAAGCAAAAGAATATGTGGATAAACTATAGTACTTTGATGTTTTTATATGGCTGCATATAGAATATAGGATAGCAATTGTTTTATCTATTTTTTCACATGTCTGTTTTTGTATGTTGTATATTGTAATAAAAAGACGTTTCCTGATGGTTGGGTTCTTTCTGAACTTTGGGTATGACAAGAAAAAGCAGATACGAAAGTATCTGCTTTTTCTTTATCTATTATCTAACTGATTCTCATATTTGGGTATTTGTAGTATAATATAGTTATCAAAAGATGAAAGAAGATGAGAAGATTGAAGTACTTTCCGACACAAGATTATTCTTTCCTGTTAGATAACAATCACTACATTTATGACCATATTGAAAATGAAGACAGCTTACATATCTATATCAAATCGAAAGAACATGGCTGTTGCTGTCCTGTTTGTGGAAAAATGAGTCACAAACTTCATGCTACTTACAGAAGAAAATTTCAGGATACCCCTATCCGCTGTAAACAAACTTTCTTACATGCAAACGTGTATAAATATGACTGTGAGAATCCTGATTGCGATTGCAAGGTTTTTATGGAAGACCTCCCATTTGCGAAAGCTTCTCAGGTGCGCACAGATGCATTAAATACATTGGTTCTTGCTGTTTCAATGTTTCTGAGTAATGAGGGGGCAAGCAAAGTTTTGGCGCTGCTCGGTGTCCAGATTAGTAATGATACCATACAACGTCTGTATGACAGAATTGAATTCATAGATAATCCGGATGTAGAAGAAATTGGCATTGATGATGTCGCAATTCGAAAAGGCCAGACTTATGCTACGGCCATTTACGATTTAAAGGATCACCATCTAATAGCATTGCTGGATGGACGTGATGGCGAACCACTGAAAGAATGGTTGAAATCACATACTAAAGTACGCCTTGTTACCAGAGACCGGGCAAGTGCATATGCTTCTGCTATCAACGAAATACTGCCGGACTGTATTCAAGTAGCTGATAGGTTTCATTTATTGCAAAACCTTCTTGAATATATGAAAGACATTTTCAAAGAAGAAATGCCGGCTAAACTATACATTCAAAATGGAAAAGTATCTGAAAACGCACCAGATAAAATATTGAGAGAAAAGACACCAGATAATTCCTTACTTGATAGCCTGCACTATGATAATACTTCTCCAAGAGATTCTGATGGTAACGAGTTGTTTTATGATAATAAGAAACACAATTTAAACTCAACACAATACCGGCATCACGAAGAAATGCGGAAAAAAAACAGCAATTAATCCGAGACGTACAGGAGTATTGGGCTAATCAAAAGAAACCACGGCTAAAAGGCGTAGCAGATGTGTTTGGAATATCGTCATTGACAGTAAAGAGATATCTATCTATGACGCAGGAAGATATTTCCCGTCTGGATAATCCCAATAATTATAAAAAGCGGGAATCGCCTATGAATGCGTGGTTAAATGTCATTTATAAGATGATGGCTGATGGCTGTAGCAACGAACTGATTTACTTTTATATAAAACGTCAAAAAACATTTCACGAATCTGAGCGCAAACTTGCAGACTATATTTATCTTATCGGGAAAAATAATTTTCCAGACAGAACCCCGTTCAATGCAAAAACGGTTATGGAATGGGTGTTACCACCTGGAGTAATAATAATCACCAGGACAGATTTGCTCAAATATATTCTGACCTGTAATCCTAAGACGAAACGTGATCCAAATATTGAAAAATATATTGGTCAGATAAAAGGCCAATATCCTGTTGTAGAAAAAGTTGAAACTATGTTCAAAGAATTTCATGCATTATTATTGGGGAAGGACGAAACGAAACTGGATGAATATTTGGAAAAGTATAGTAAGAGCAAGATAGAATCATTTTGTAATGGAATAAAAAAGGATATCACTCCGGTCAAGAATGCGATATCCCTTTCTGTAAGCTCTGGATTTGTTGAAGGAAACAACAACAAATTCAAAGTCCTCAAACGTATTGTATATGGTAGAAGCGGATTAGTCAATCTGGAGAAAAAATGTAAATTGGCTTTTCTTCCTAAGAATCAGGATTTCTCTCTTTCTGCATTGCTATAAAACATTAGGTGGTATCAATTCGATACCACCTAATGTTTTATACAGTATACCCAAAGTTCAGAAAGAACCACAGGTCGAACCGGTCTTTTTTTCTATTTATTCAACAAACTATACATTTGTACTGCATTTTTAATTCCTGCTAAATATGCAGCGTCAGCATAAATTAAACAGCTACGCTCTTTTTGCTGTAATAATTCATCAATAATCTGCCGTTGTTCTTCATTCAAAAATAACCGTAAATACTCTTTTTCAGCTTCGTCTTCCATTTGACTGACTTCTTGATAAGTGGAATTCTGCTGCAATAAACTATCTGTTGTCCGTTCCCGCAAATAACTTGCTGCCTGCTGAAATAATTGAAGAAATTCTTGATCTTCCATCTCACTCGCTCCTTTACCTTACCGCCTAATCGGCTAAGGTATATCAAATTGGGTAATAACAGTTCGCCCCGTTTTCCCAATATGCCAAGAAAACGAGTAATACCAATTGTGCCCATAACAATATTGTTTCCAGCTTTCATTCAATTATTTCACGTTACAGAGTTTTAAAAATTATTTTATTTAGACAAGCGCAGTTCTTTCTAGGTTGTATTCAGCACATTTATTTCTTTCTAAAATCAATTGCTTGTGCATGTCAGCTTGATTTTGCAAACAGTTGCTTCATATTCCGCCAACTACATGTTATTCCCTAATTATTATCATATCATATTTTACGACAAAAGCAAACAAATGTTTTCATAAATATTCTTCTCACTTCAAATTTCGCTGATAACACAAAATATCCCCCAGCAAAACAATTTATATATTGTTTCACTGAAGGATATCCTTAACTTAACTATGAATACTGTTGTAAACTTACATCATACCGCCCATGCCGCCATCCATTGGCATTGGCTGTTCTTTTGTTACATCAGCAACTAAACTTTCTGTCGTCAGAATCATAGAAGCAATACTAGCCGCATTTTGCAAAGCAGAACGGGTCACTTTTGCAGGATCTACAATACCAGCCTGAATCATATCTTCATATACATCAGTTCGTGCATTGTAACCTTGCCCCAATGGTAATGCTTTTACTTTTTCTACGATAACAGAACCTTCTTTTCCGGCATTAAATGCAATCTGACGAACAGGCTCTTCCAAGGCACGTTTAATGATGTTCACACCTGTCTGTGCATCGTCCATATCCATTTTTAAACTATCCAAAGCAGGCAGAATATTAATTAAAGCAGTACCGCCACCAGGTACAATCCCTTCCTGAACAGCAGCCTTTGTTGCAGCCAAAGCGTCTTCAATTCTATGTTTCTTTTCGGTTAATTCGGTTTCTGTTGCAGCACCAACATGAATGACTGCTACACCGCCAGCTAATTTTGCAACACGTTCCATGTATTTATCACGGTCAAATTCAGAAGTGGTTTCTTCGGCCAGAACACGAATCTGCGCCACACGAGCTTCAATCTCAGCTTTATCACCAGCACCTTCCACGATAGTGGTATTTTCTTTACCAACAGTCACTTTTCCAGCACTGCCCAACATATCCAATGTGGTTTCTTCTAATTTGTAACCCAGTTCATCAGTTACAACCTGACCACCAGTTAAGATTGCAATATCTTTCAGCATTTCTTTCCGACGTTCCCCAAAACCAGGCGCTTTTACAGCAACGCAGGTAAAGGTACCTCTCAATTTGTTCAGCAGCATGGTAGTCAGCGCTTCACCTTCTACATCTTCTGCGATCAACAGCAATGGACGGCTTGCCTGTACAACCTGTTCTAACACTGGCAGGATTTCCTGAATGTTACTAATTTTTTTATCGGTTAACAGAATCAGTGGGTTATCCAATACAGAAACCATTTTTTCGGTATCAGTTACCATGTATGGGGAAACATAACCGCGGTCAAACTGCATACCTTTTACAACATCCAGTGTAGTACCAAAAGTCTGAGAATCTTCTACAGTGATAACACCTTCTTTGCCTACCACTTCCATAGCTTCTGCAATCAATTCTCCAATCTTAGGATCGTCACAGGATACAGAAGCTACCTGAGCAATTTCTTCTTTTGTTTCAATCTTTTGAGACAAAGAGCCAATTGCTTCTACAGCAGTTTCTACTGCTTGCTGAATGCCCTGACGAATTACCATTGGATTAGCACCCGCAGCCACATTTTTCAAACCTTCCCGTACCATAGCCTGAGCCAATACAGTAGCTGTTGTGGTGCCATCACCAGCAACATCGTTTGTTTTGGTAGCAACTTCTTTTAACAATTGAACACCCATATCTTCAAATGGATCTTCCAAGTCAATTTCACGAGCAATAGATACACCGTCGTTTGTAATCACCGGTGCACCAAATTTTTTACCTAATACAACGTTTCTTCCTTTTGGCCCTAATGTTACTTTTACTGCTTCAGCAACAGCATTAACGCCTACTTCTAAAGATTTTCTAGCTTCTTCTCCAAAACGAATTTCTTTCGCCATGATTATTTGCCTCCTAAAAAATTCCGTTTCTATATTTTAGATTTACAAAACCGTTTCATAAAAATATAGAAAAACTACTCCAGTACAACCAGAACATCATTTTCTGTTAACAGTACCAGTTCTTCTTCATCAAATTTTACTTCGATACCAGCATGTTTCCCATAAACAACTTTATCGCCAACTTTAATTTCCAGTGGAATTCTCTGACCGGTTGCCTGGGACACATAACCGCTGCCAACTGCAACAACTTCACCCTGATGAGGTTTCTCCTGGGCAGAACCTGGTAAAACAATCCCGCTTTTTGTTTTTTCCTCTACTGCTACAGGTTTTACTGCAATTCTGTCACCAATTGGTCTGATACTCATGATAAAAAGCCTCCTTAAATAATATACACATATATAATACCATCTTGTAAAAAAATGCAAGAGATTTTCAGAAAAAAATTTACTAAAACCAAAAATTCCTCTATAATGAATACAGTCTCATTCTCTCAAAATGGTATCCATAACCAAGAACACTTATTTATTCTGGAATACAAATAAAAAATCCTGCCAGAAAGGATGATATTTTTATGAAAGAACAACTACGGAAACAATATAAACAACTCCGTCAACAACTATCACAGGAACAAGTAGTACAATGCAGCAATCAAATTGCTTCTGCTTTGTTTCAAACTCCTTTTTGGAAAAACAGCAGGGTGATCATGCTTTATCTTTCCTTTCAAAATGAAGTAGATACCCATGCCATTTATCAACAAGGCTGGACAGAAGGGAAGACGATGCTAATTCCTATTTGCTGCCCACAAACCACAACCATGCAAATGAGCCGCATTTCATCTTTGCAGCAATTGATCAACAATCGGTATGGTATTGGAGAACTGCCCTTAGAGGCACAACAAATTATATCACCGAACCAAATTGATTTATGCTTAATTCCGGGCATTGCTTTTGATCTTGCCGGTAATCGCTTAGGATTCGGCGCTGGTTATTATGATCGATATCTCCCAAAAGTGAATCCACAGGCGAAACGCATTGCTCTTGCCTACGAATGCCAAATATCGCCCACCAGATTGCCTGTTACAGCTTATGATTTACCTATGGATTATATTCTAACCGAAAAGAATTTATACCAGATAAAAAATATTTGACAACGTTTCAGGCGATACAATATTTTATCCGCTCATATGGTTTCCAACCATTCAGTCTTCGCCGCAGAAACTCTGATAATCATATACACTGTCTCTTAACTCTGCTATATGAACAGCAGCTTGCTGCGGTTCATAGACTGTTTCTAAATACAAAGGACCATCCTGTCGGTAGTAATACTCAGAATCTTGTTCTAATAATCTCCCGCTGAACCACACACGCCGTTCGTATCGATTCTCATAATAAACTAGATCAGCGAAAATACCAATTCGCCCACTTTTATCCGGTGCAAAATCAAGTACCATATCTCGCACTGTTTCAAAATCGGCAGTCCACAATGGCCATTGTTCTGCCAATACATGCACCTTTCCCTGGTATTGCCGTTCATCCAAGTATCCTAAGAATACGTGTTTTTGTGTATCCTTTTGTAATTCATTATGAAATTCAACACGACCAAACACAAATACAACCCCAACGATTAAAAAAAAGAATGCACATAAATACCGAATTTCCTTTTGCAAATTTCTTCTCTCCTAATCAACAACCTTATTATGTAAAAAATGATAGGGCGGACAAACCGTCCGCCCTATCATTTTTTATTTCCTACAAATATTAATATTCTTTCGGCATGTTATTCAGCTGCGCCTGAGAGAATACAGGACCGTCTAAACATACATAACAAGAACCAATGTTACAACGTCCGCACTTACCAATACCACACTTCATACGCAATTCCAGTGTAGTGATGATATCTTCATCCGGCAGACCCATCTGAGATAAAATTGGCAATGTTAACTTGATCAAGATTGGAGGTCCACATACGGCAGCAATCTGTGCATTTGGCGCAATTTCTTTCACAAAGTCAGGTACAAACCCTACATGACCATCCCAACCTTCCTGTGGACGGTCAATGGTAACATGTACTTCTGTATTTGGAACTTTGGGCCAGTTTTCAAACAAATCTTCTTTGAAACACAAGTCATCTTTACTGCGTCCGCCATAAATAATGGTCAGTTTACCAAACTCTTCTCTATTTCTCATGCAATATAAAATCAAACTTCTAACCGGAGCCAAACCGATACCACCGGCAACGAACACAATGTCTTTCCCTTTGAACTGATCAATAGGGAACCCATTACCGTAAGGCCCACGGATACCAACTTCCTGTCCTTCTTCCATTGCATGCAGAACACTGGTCAATACACCATCGTTATACTTTTTAATGGACATATCAATATAGTCATCGCCATAATTTGTAACAGAGAACATCGCTTCCCCAACTGCTGGCAGAGAATACATTCCCAGCTGGCCTGGCATTGGAGTAAACGGTCTTTCTCCTTCCGGCGTACTGATACGGAAGGTTTTTACATCTGGCGTTTCATCCAGAATTTCCTTAACAACACCGATTTTTGGAACTAAATTGTTGATGCGTTTTACATCACTTGCCGAAGCTGTTTTCACAAAAAACCCTCCTCCTTAGCCAATTACCTGTCTAATAAATTTTGTAATATCTACGTTCACTGGACATTTGGCAACACAACGACCACATCCAACGCACAAAGACATATCATGTTTTTCATTGAAATACTGCAATTTATGCAAGAAACGGTTCCGCACCCGTTCTTTTTTGCCTGCACGCGGCTGAGGGCCGCCAGCCATCAATGTATATTCATTGAACATACAACTATCCCAAGTACGCAGTTTCACGCCCACTTCACCACGGATTTTATTGTTAATATCAAAGCAATGACAAGTTGGACAGATATAACTGCAAGTACCGCAATTCAAGCATTTAAAACTATATTCATCCCAAATAGGATCTTCAAACATGTCTTTTAATTTTTCCGGCAAGCCAGCAACATCAAATTTAAGAGTTTGCGGTTTCTGATCTGGCAACTTACTTGCAGTTTCACCCAAGCCAGTCAATTTATCCAAGCATGCTTTCCCTTTATCGGAAATTGCTTCAAAACCGAAACTATCACCAAAATCATATACTTGTACGTCAGCCACAGAAGCTTCTGCATGGGCACGATCCAGTCCCATGGACTCACAAAAACAAGTTGCTTTTGGATTATTGCAAGCCAAAGAGAATACAATATTCTGTTCTCTTTTATTTTTATATTGCGGATCTTCAAATTTTTCATCCAAAAATACTTTGTCTAAACATTGGATCGCTTTGGTATCACAGTGACGAACACCAAACAGCACCTGCTGTTTATCTAAACCAGCCATTTCTTCAATAGCCAGTTTTTTGCCCTGCGCACGGAATTTATACATTGCTTCAGACTGAGGCAGATAAGCTGTTTTTGGAGATACTGTTACGTTTCCATCTAAATACAACTGAGAAACGCCTTCCTGTACCTGACTATATGGAGCAAACTGTGTCAAGCCATTGTAATCCACTGGAACCAACAGACTATAATTCTGTGCCAGCTGTGCGAAAAGACTGTCTAATTTTGCTTTTTCAATAGTTTTCACAATAACCTGCCTCCTTTACATAAATTCTTCAGGGTCGGACACTTCGTAGTGACTCAGTGGAACAGGCCCTTCTGTTTCTAAACCAGCTTCATAAGCACCAAATAATGTGTCAATATCTTTAATGAATTTTTTATTCATTAACATAATTGGAACATCAGATGGACATACCATTTCGCACTGTCCGCATTCAATACAACGACCTGCTACGTGGAACGCTCTAGTTACACCATAGAACTGATTTTCAGAGGCATTAATATCTTTACTCTGCCAACCGGAAGCACTCTGATCAAAGATACAGTTGGTGCAGTTACAAGCTGGACAGATATTTCGGCAAGCATAGCAACGAATGCATTTGGTATACTGCTCTTTCCAGAATGCAGCTTTGGCATCCTGATCCATCGCTTCAATGGCTTCCACATCAGAGAAATCTTTTTCAGTACACCAAGGTGTTACATCCTGACCAATTTTACGATCAAACACAACCGGATTTGGGTAACGGCATTCTTTACAAGCTTTAGACATCGGTACTTCAGCACCTTCTGGCAGTTTAGCCGCCTCTTTGGCACTTTTCATACCGGAGCATGGAACACCAATAACAATGCATTTATCCGCACTGATACGTTTATCCTGAATCAAACGGTTATACGCTCTGGTGTCGCAGCCTTTGGCAAAGATTGCAACTTTATCTTCTGTATAGATAAAATCAATCAAGTAAGTGCTCAAATTTTGCTGGCAATACTCATCCCAAATTAATTTATCAACATCAGCAGCGGAACGAATCATAACCGGAGTAGAATTATACGGCATGGTACCTTTTTCCCATCCGATTACAACAGTAGCTTCTCCGGATTCTAACAACTGTTTTGCAGTTGCTCGCATTTCACTCTGGATATCACTCATTTGTTTCCACCGCCTTTACTTCAACTTTCATGTCATCACGCAATTTATCATTTGGACCAATTGCTTTTACTTCTTCGATCATTTCTGTTACTACCTGCTGGAATTTTGGACCTTCTGCACCGGAAATCCATCTGGTATGGAACCGTTTCGGGTCAATGCCCATATAGTCCATCATGCGGGTGATCAATAAGAAACGACGTCTTGTATAGTAGTTTCCTGTTGTATAGTGACAGTCGCCTGGATGACAGCCTGCTACCAATACACCGTCAATCCCTCTCTGGAACGCACGAATTACAAACTGTGGATTCACACGGCAGGAACATGGTACACGCAGCACACGAACATTTGGCGGATACTGCAAACGGCTTGTGCCAGCTAAGTCCGCACCGGCATAAGTACACCAGTTGCATGCGAAAACCAGAATTTTTGGTTCAAAATTTTCTACAGAATTGTTTGACATAATGCATCCACCTCCGCTAAGATCTGTGCGTTTGTAAAGTGTTTCAGGTTCGCTGCACCGGAACGACAGGTAACAGTACAAGCACCGCAGCCCTGACACAAACTGCTGTTAACATTGGCAACCAAACGCTCAATTGTTTTTCCAGCTCTCCGTTCCTGAATGGTTTCCAGTGTAATCGCTTTGTATGGACAAACCGGAACGCACAATCCACAACCAGAACAGATTTTTGTATCAACTTTCGATACGGTTGGCTCAGTTTCCAACTGATCTTTTGACAACAGGGCACATACTTTAACAGCAGCTGCACCGGCCTGTGCTACTGAGTCTGGAATATCTTTCGGACCCTGACAAGCACCGGCTAAAAATACACCAGCAGTATGGGTTTCTACCGGACCTAATTTTGGATGAGATTCTGTAAACCATCCATCTTTATCATAACCAATCCCTACAATCTGCGCCATTTTTTCGGAGTCAGTCTGTGGAATCATTGCATTTGCCAGAATTACCATATCAGCAGCAATTTCTACCTGATTGCCTAACAGGGTATCTTCCCCTTTAACCATCAGCTGTTCGCCATCTTGATAGATTTTGGATACACGACCACGGATATATTCTACGCCGTATTCTTCTCTGGTACGATTGTAGAATTCATCATACAATTTCCCTGGAGTACGAACATCCATATAGAATACATACACTTTTGTATCCGGGCAATGGTCACGAATCATAGTAGCCTGTTTTGCGGTATACATGCAGCAAGTTCTGGAGCAATAGCTCTTACCATGTTCTGGATCACGGGAACCAACACATTTTACCATAACAACTGTTTTTGGTTCTTTGTGGTCAGAAGGACGAACAATGTGACCCTGGGTAGGACCAGAAGCATTAACCAAACGTTCAAAATGTAAACCGGAAATTACATCTGGATATTTACCATAGCCATATTCCCCATAGATGCTGTGGTCAAACTGTTCATAACCAGTTGCCATAACGATAGCACCGTATTTTTCTGTTACTAATTCATCAACCTGTTCGTAATCAATTGCGCCGGTTGGGCAGAATTTAGAACAAATCCCACAAACATCTTTGCCATTTTCACGGCTTTTAAATTTCAAACAGTTCACACGGTCAATAACCGGTTTATTTGGAATAGCCTGTGGGAAGGGTGTATAAATTGCAGTCCGTTTCCGCAGATTCATATTGAATTCGTCATCTGCTTTTCCTGGGCATTTGGTCATACAAGTACCGCAGCCAGTACATTTTTTGATATCAACGGAACGGGCTTTTTTGCGGATGGTAACTTCAAAGTTGCCCACATAACCATCTACATGTTCCAGTTCAGAATAGGTGATCAGATTGATATTTGGATGACTGCTGGCTTCTACCATTTTAGGAGTCAAAATACAAGCAGAACAGTCAATGGTCGGGAAAGTTTTATCAATCTGAGACATTTTACCACCGATAGATGGAGTCCGTTCCAAAATGTCTACCTGATAGCCGTTATTGGCAATATCCAGAGCACACTGAATACCAGCGATACCGCCGCCGACAACCAAAGCACGTTTTGTTACAGGCGCATGTCCTTTCTGTAACTCCTCATTTTTACATACTTTGGAAACAGCCATTTTTACCAAGTCAGTTGCTTTTTCTGTTGCCTCTTCATTTTTACCAGCATGTACCCAAGAACAATGTTCACGAATATTGGCCATTTCAAACATATATGGGTTCAAACCCACTTTTTCCACGCAAGCCCGGAATGTTTTTTCATGCATACGAGGAGAACAAGACGCTACAACCACACGGTTCAGATTATGTTCTTTGATAGCATTCTGAATCATTTCCTGACCAGGTTCAGAACACATATATTTGTAGTCGGTGCTATAAGCAACACCAGGATAATTTCTTACGTTTTCTGCTACTTTGGCACAATCAACAACTGCACCGATGTTGGAACCGCAGTGACAGATAAATACCCCTACTCTTTCCACTATGCTTCACCGCCTTCACTGGTTTTTCCGATTTTTGTCAATGTAGCTTCCGCCGGAATAAAGTGTCTGTTAATACCCAAATCTTTCGGACTCATACCCAATGCAATACCAATTAATTCTGTCACAAAGTAAACAGGCACATTATATGCACCATATGCTTTGCTCAATTGCACCTGGCGCATATCCAGGTTGGAGTGACACATTGGACATGCAGTTACAATACAGTCAGCGCCGGATTTTTTAGCAGCGTCCATAATTCTTTTTGTCATATCCATTCCAACCTGCGGACGGCAAGCAGTCAAACTGCCACCGCAGCATTCAGTTTTGAATCCCCAAGGAATCACTTCTGCGCCTAAAGCTGTCATAATTTCATCCAAACTGATTGGATCTTCTATGTCATCACAAGCCAGTTCTGGTGGACGGGACATCAAGCAACCGTAATAGGTCAGAACTTTCAAACCTTTCAGACTCTTTTTCGCTTTCTCAGCAATAGCAGCAGGACCTAAATCGCGATAAAAAATATCAGTCAGGTTTCTTGCTTTGCTTTTGCCTGTGTAAGGACGGCCAATGATTTCTTCGATTTTTGCCTTTGTTTCTTCAGATTTATTTACTTCCACTTCAACCTGCTTACTTCTAGAATAACAAGCTGCGCAAGGAATTGCAACATCTAAACCAGCAGCTTCAGCAATTGCCATATTACGGGCAGGTAACGCCAAAGACAACCAATGACCTCTGGCATGGGCACTACTGGCACCACAACAGTTCCAGTCAGGTATTTCCACAAGATTAATACCTAAAGCTTTTGCTACAGCTTTGGTGGACATATGGAATTCAATCCCTGTGGACTCCAGGGAACATCCAGGATAATACGCATAATCCATTATTTATTGCCCCTTTCTTCTCGGTCCATCGCTTCCGCTTTGGCAATCAGAGATTTGATTTCATTCATATTTCCAGATTTATATGGAACCAATTTCAATTTTTGTTTTGCAATATATGGAATACCAAAGGATGTGTCCTGGAACAATTTCCCGGTAGAGAAATTACGCCCAACAATTAAACCTGGTTCATACATTCTGCCCATAGTTCCAATAATTCCCATCCATACACTATGGAATTTATCTACATTCTTCTCTGCCACATAACCATGTTCTTTGGCCATAATCCGTAAGGTTTCCATTACTTTCGCAACGTCTACCCCTTTTGGACATCGAGTTGTGCAGGTTGTGCAGGAAGCACACAGCCAAATTGCATGACTCTTCATAGCATCTTCAATCAGACCCATCTGTGCCAGACGCATTACCTTATTGGTTGGAATGTCCATATGATCGCCCACAGGGCAACCAGCAGAACATTTCCCACACTGATAACATTTTGAAACATTTACGCCACTGCGTCTGAGGAACTCACGATTCAGTTCTTCATTTTGCTTCTGTTTTTCATTCAGCGTCAACGGTACCACTCTCCCTTTATTTATTTACTTTAATAATACAATCTATCTCGTATCATATTAAGTTGATTTCATTATATAGTATCCAAAATTAAAAGTCTATAGTTCCTCGTGAACGCCAGCACAAAATTTATTGTACAGGCTTCATTACGCCACTTCCGGCTGTTAAACAATTTTAATTTTTCACATTAACCAAATTTATATGACTATAGTTTGTGACTATATCCAGAAATAGTGAAATCATTTTTTCTTTTTTACCAAAAAAATATTACACTATACTATAATATTTTACACTTACTTAACCTTTTTTTCTTTAATAAAACTATCATAACAATCTACATCTAGCTTTTCTTCTGACTTATCAGTACTTTATAATATGTGACACTTTCATTTGTGAATTCAGGTACAAATATACATTTTAACTACGCAGTATTTCATGAAAACTTTCTTTTTTAAAAAATTGACCTTCCGCCCATCATTGATATATGCCTATTTTTTTACAATTCTATCATTCACATACTACTTTACTCCATCAAATCGGTTATGGTTTGCAGCACAAACAAGAAATAGTTACCGATACACTATTTTATTACGACATTCTATTTTCATGACATCGTAATTCAATTTTATAGTCAATTTCAAACAATCAACTTCACAGCAAAAAGGGTGACAAAACCAACGTTTCATCACCCTAAAAATCAAATATTTCATTAAAAATTCATTCTAGTATTATTTCACTGCATTCAGACCAGCTTGTGCTACAGAAGTATCTTCCGCTACACTACCTCCGGATACCCCGATAGCACCAATTTGTTTCCCATTTTTATCATAGATTGGCAGCCCGCCGCCAAATTCCACAATACGTCCGGCATGTTGCACTGCAATCCCCTGCAGTTCCTGCCCTTCCTGAGCCAGTTTTTTCACATCAGCACTCGGCATTTTTAAAGCAACAGATGTGTATGCTTTATTTGGAGCGATTTCCAAACTTGCTAACAAAGAATCTTCCATACGGTGCAATAATACTAAATTACCACCCATATCTACAACAGAAATAACCATTGGCACTTTAATATTGACTGCTTTTTTCTCAGCAGCTTCTACCATTGTCATAGCCTGATCCAACAGTTCACCACCAGAGGCAGCTTTTATTTTTTTACCGGCTTTATAGGCATCCAAACCAGCTTGTGCTACAGAAGTGTCTTCCGCTACACTGCCGCCGGATACCCCGATGGCACCAATTTGTTTCCC
>OGPA01001841.1_pt1 | contig 16503 bp, 8 predicted proteins | sample 1552841 | NCBI WGS metagenome assembly OGPA01 (sample SAMEA2579916, study PRJEB22360) | human gut metagenome | reverse complement strand
AAGAAGTAAAATTCGCAGATGATGTAGAATCCTTTATCTCCTACAGCTTCAAACCACAGCTTCGTACAGTAGGACCGAAATACGGTAAACTCCTTGGAGGAATCAGACAGGCTCTCACAGACATCAATGGAACAGCAGCAATGAACGAACTGAGAACCAACGGTGTCCTGAAACTGGATATCAACGGAAACGATGTAGAGCTTACAGAAGAAGACCTTCTTATTGAAACAGCACAGACAGAAGGCTATGTATCCGAATCTGACGGTGAAACATCCGTAGTCCTTGATACAAACCTGACACCTGAACTGATCGAAGAGGGATTCGTACGTGAGATCATCAGCAAGATCCAGACCATGCGTAAGGAAGCCGGCTTCGAAGTTATGGACAAGATCGTAGTATACGCTCACGGAAATGACAAGATCCAGGATGTCATGAAAGCACACGAAGATGAGATCAAGTCAGAAGTACTTGCAGACGAAATGGTACTTGGTGAGACCGATGGTTATGTGAAAGAGTGGAACATCAACAAAGAAGCAGTAACTATGGGTGTTAAGAAACTGTAATTGACAACATTCGGTCAATTACTGACAAGGTAATGATAAGTTACAGGTATTTCACAGAAAACTCGAGACATACCGCGCGAATTTATGCGATTAGCATAAATTCTGTGCATCGCGAAGCGTGTTGCTGTGAACAGTAACGATAACAAAAAAATGTTATAAAATTCGGCAATTATACACATGACAGACTGTCGAAAAAAGAGTATCATTATCCTTGACAGTCTGATTTCAGAGAGAAAATTGGAGGCAGAGATTCTTTGCCCCCAATTTCTCTGATATGAGAAAACAGAAGAGTTGACGGAATGAAGAGGTTCACCGGCAATATCCGCAAGGTGTATTGCTGAGAATAAAGTGAACAGTGAAACCATTACGGGAGGTATGAAATGACAAACGAAATGTTCAAGAAAGAGGCATTCAAGAAAAGCGTAAAAGACAACGTAAAATTCCTCTATCGAAAAACAATTGAAGAAGCTACACAGGAGCAGATTTTCCAGGCAGTAAGCTACTCTGTAAAAGACGTTATCATTGATAACTGGCTTGCAACACAGAAAGCTTATGACGAACAGGATCCGAAGATCGTATACTATATGTCCATGGAATTCCTGATGGGACGTGCTCTCGGAAACAACCTGATCAACCTTTGCGCTTACGGTGAAGTAAAAGAAGCTCTCGAAGAACTGGGATTTGACCTTAACTGTATCGAAGATCAGGAACCGGATCCGGCACTTGGAAACGGTGGTCTGGGAAGACTGGCTGCATGCTTCCTTGATTCTCTCGCAACTTTAAATTACGCAGCATATGGCTGCGGAATCCGTTACCACTACGGAATGTTCAAACAGAAAATCCAGAACGGTTATCAGATCGAGGTACCGGATAACTGGTTAAAGAACGGCTATCCATTCGAACTGCGTCGTCCGGAATATGCCAAAGAAGTACACTTCGGCGGATATGTAAAAGTAGAGTACGATCCTGAAAAGGGCGGAAACAAATTTATCCATGAAGGATATCAGGCAGTAAAAGCCATTCCTTATGATATGCCGATCACAGGATATGACAATGATGTAGTAAACACACTTCGTATCTGGGATGCAGAGCCGATCGTAGACTTCGAGCTTGATTCCTTTGACAAGGGTGATTACAAGAAAGCAGTAGAGCAGGAGAACCTTGCCCGCAATATCGTAGAAGTCCTTTACCCGAACGACAACCACTATGCAGGTAAAGAGCTGAGACTGAAACAGCAGTACTTCTTTGTATCTGCAAGCCTCCAGGCAGCAATTGCCAAATACAAAAAGAAACATGACGATATCCATAAATTATATGAAAAAGTAACATTCCAGATGAATGATACTCATCCGACTGTGGCAGTAGCAGAGTTAATGCGTATCCTCATGGATGAAGAAGGACTTGGATGGGATGAAGCATGGGAAGTAACAACCAAATCTGTTGCTTATACAAACCATACTATCATGTCCGAAGCACTTGAGAAATGGCCGATCGAACTCTTCTCCAGACTGCTTCCGCGTGTATACCAGATCATCGAAGAGATCAACCGTCGTTTCATTCTCGCTATCCAGGCAAAATATCCGGGAAATTATGAGAAGATCAAAAAGATGGCGATCATCTATGACGGACAGGTTAAGATGGCTCACCTTGCAATCGCAGCAGGCTACTCTGTAAACGGTGTTGCACGCCTTCATACAGAGATCCTGAAGAATCAGGAATTAAAAGACTTCTATGAAATGATGCCTGAGAAATTCAACAACAAGACAAACGGTATCACTCAGAGACGTTTCCTGCTCCACGCAAATCCACTCCTTGCAGACTGGATCACAGAGCATATCGGACCGGACTGGATCACAGACCTTCCGCAGTTAAAGAAACTTGCAGTTTATGCAGATGATGAGAAAGCACTCCAGGAATTCATGAACATTAAGTTCAAGAACAAAGAGCGTCTGGCTAAATACATCCTTGAGCACAATGGCGTAGAAGTAGACCCGCACTCCATCTTCGATGTACAGGTTAAGAGACTTCACGAGTACAAACGTCAGCTCCTGAACATCCTGCATGTTATCTATCTGTACAACCAGATCAAGATGCATCCGGAAATGGAATTCTATCCAAGAACATTCATCTTCGGTGCAAAAGCATCCGCAGGTTACGCAACAGCCAAGAAGATCATCAAACTCATCAACTCCGTAGCAGATGTAGTAAACAACGACGCTTCCATCAACGGCAAGATCAAAGTTGTATTCATCGAAAACTACAGAGTATCCAACGCTGAGTGGATCTTCGCAGCAGCAGACGTTTCCGAGCAGATCTCCACAGCAAGTAAAGAAGCATCCGGTACAGGTAACATGAAGTTCATGCTCAACGGTGCTCCTACACTTGGAACAATGGACGGTGCTAACGTAGAGATCGTAGAAGAAGTTGGTGCAGAGAACGCATTCATCTTCGGTTTAAGCTCCGACGAAGTAATCAACTACGAAAACAACGGCGGATACGATCCAAACGTGATCTACAACACAGACGAAGAAATCCGTCAGGTACTGATGCAGCTCATCAACGGAACCTTCTCCAATGATACAGAACTCTTCCGTGACCTGTACGATTCACTTCTCAACACAAAGAACACAGACAGAGCAGACCGCTACTTCATCCTCGCAGACTTCCGTTCCTATGCAGACGCACAGAAACGCGTAGAAGCAGCATACAGAGATGAAAAAGGCTGGGCTAAGAAAGCACTCCTCAACACAGCATGCAGCGGCAAGTTCACATCCGACAGAACTATCCAGGAATATGTAGATGATATCTGGCATCTGGATAAGGTTATTGTCAGAAAGAAATAATACGCTATATTTATAGAAGTAATTGCTTCTGAATAAAAATAAAGCCCCTGGCAGTACAGTTATCAGGACTGTGTTGCAGGGGCTTTTTGCTACAGTAGTGACATAATACATTAATTCATTTGTACGGGAAATTTTGTGTACAGACATATAATATAAAGGAACAAAAAGTTCTTAAAAACAGAGATTTGACTGGAAAAATGAGAAGGCATCTGTTACAATAGAAAATACAAAACAGAGTGCAAAGAGGGTGATCGAAAACAAAAACACTTTGCACAAAAGATAAAATTTCATAGATGCGAAGCATCTGGAAATAAGAATACGTCCGAAAACATAATCAAAATACAAAAGCGAACGATAACTAACAGCCAGGAAAGGTGTATCAGATGGCAAATAACACCATATTTGATAATGTTTTCAGAACAATGCTGGAGAAAATGCCAGAGCTTGTAGTGCCGCTGATCAACGAGGTATTTGGCACAAATTATCCCGCAGATATAGCAGTTGAGCAGCAGAGAAACGAACACCAGACAAAGAACGGAGAAAAGATTACAGATTCCCGGTTAAAAATAGCAGACAAGATCTATCATATAGAATGTCAGAGCACCGGAGATGCAGAAATGGTAATCCGAATGATAGAATATGATTTTGCTGTCAGTCTGGAAACAAAGCAGATTGAGAATGGACGGTACAAAATATATTTTCCTCATTCCTGTGTATTATATTTACGTGGAAAAGGCAGAAAAGATACTCTTGGAATGGATATTATCATGCCGGATGGGCGGGTAATAAAATATGAGTTGCCGGCTATTTACATAGAAAGATATACACAGGATGTAATCTTTCAGAAGAAACTACTCTTTTTCCTGCCATTTTATGTGATAAGATATGAAAAAAGCAGAGAAGATATAGAGAAAGATCCAGAAAAACTTCAGAAATTGCTGGATGAATATGTGACAATATCCAGAAGACTGGAAGAAAGTCTGCTTGAAAACGGAAAAGAAGCACTGCATCGTTACCTTGTGGAAGTAATCATAAAAATTGCAGACTACATTTTCTCAGATTCAGAAAAAACAAAGAAGGGAGTTGACCGAGCCATGGGCGGAGAAGTATTAGAGCTGAAAACAGATAAGCTGATAAATGAAATAAGGCAAGATGTGAAAGAAGAAGTGAAAGAAGAAATAAAAACAGAGACGAAAGAAAAAATAGTAATCTGTATGCTAAAAAGAGGCAAAAGTACATTGGAAGAAATCGCTGCAGATACACAGATGCCGATTGAGCAGGTTGAAAGAATAAAAAAAGAACAACAGTTATAAAATGAAAAAATGGCAGAGAATTATAGAGGGTTCTCTGCCATTTGACCATACAGGGGTTGATACATCATCTTGTGATTAGAACGAACAACTCACCACATTTGTAACAAATTATAGATTTTTAGCATGAAAAATCAAGGAAAATAAATGCTTTTGAAGTGTATGAAATTTAAAAAAATCGTAAAATTCTTGAGCATTACCCTTGACAAAAAGTGGTGAAAGCACTATTATTAACCATAACAGACAGATTATGTCTAGGAATCTTTACCCAAAAAGAAATAGTTATATTAAGGAAAGGGGAACTATAATCATGACAAAGATTAAAAACACAAAGAAGGGCATGGCAAAAAAGACATTAAGTATGTCACTTGTTGTTGCAATGCTTGCTACTTCTAATGTGCCGGTATGGGCTGCTGAGTTCAGCGATGGTACTGACGCTTCCGTAGCTACTGAAGCAGATGCGTTCGCTGCAGAAGCTCCTGTTGTTGACGATACAGAAGACGCAGCTCCAGCATCTGTAATGGTAAATGAAGCTGATATTACTCTTAACTTATCTGCAGACAGCAAAAAAGTTGTTTGGGGAGGAGCATCTGTTATCAGTGGTACTGTAACTAAAACTGACGGATCAGAAGTAGAAGGTGGATGGCAGTATCGTTGGGTTGACGAAAAAGGTATTGCATATGCATCTTCTAACGGAAAAGTAGACGATGCAGCTGATATGAGTTTAAATACAACAGCTGACATGGCTGGAAAAACATTAACCCTTTATGTTTACGATGTAGACAGCAATCAGCAGACTCTTTATGACATTAACACAGGTATTTCTGTAGCTGTAGAAAAGAGATCTTTAAATTCTGTGACTGCTACACCTGCAACCACAACAAAAGCATACAACGGTTTTGCTCAGACTATTACTGAAGCTGACGGCGTTGCACTTACTGTTCTGGATTCTGAAAATGCAAATGTAGCTGCTGATGCTTATGAAACATCTGTAACTAATGCAACTAATAATAAAGAAGAATTCAAACTTACTGTAACAGCAAAAGAAGACTCTGCTTACACAGGCAGTGCTGAACTTGTAATCGGTAAGGTTACAGCAAAAGCATATGCAAAAGGAGATATCCTTGCAACAGCAACAAAAGGACAGTCCTATCAGTATACAGGTAAGGCTATTAAGATTTCCAAAGATAACATTACATTAAAAGAATCTGCTTCCAGTAATAAAGGCGCTGATGGAAAATTAAGCGGTGCTGATTTATCTGCTGCAGTTACAACTGCTCAGGTTGAATATACAAAAGTAGGTGATTACCCCGTTGTTGTATATGTTGACAAAACAAAATTAAAGAATTTTACAGGTGCAGATGAATATTACACAACAAATGAGACTGTTAATGTTGCAAAACGTGACCTCTCTACAGCAGGAACAAAGATTACTGTTAACACTTTAAGTGGTCAGATTCCAACAGATATTGCTGTAAGCAAATTAGCTGATTATCTGACATTTACAGGTGTAGAAGGCTCAGACCTTTCTGCAATTAAAAACTCCAGCAAAGAATATACACTTATTGTAAAAAATGCTGATGGTACAGACGCTAAACAGTTTAAAAACGGAAGTACATATACTGTTACAGTACGTGCAAAAGACGGTGAAAACTGCACAGGTGAGCAGACATTCACTGTTGTTGCTACTGCAGCTGCATTAAATGCTGTATCTGCAAAAACACAGTATACAACAGATTATACAGGCGATGAGATCAAACCTTCCAAGAGCGATTTAGGAGAACTGGTTATTCAGTATTTCAACGCACAGGGTAAACCCAAAACAGAAGATCTTGGAACAGACGGATACGAAATCACAGGATATACAAACAACGTAAATGCAACAACTGTATATGACGAAAATTACAATCCAGTAGCAAACGCTTACGTTAACATCAAGATTACAAGCGGAACATACAAAGATCAGACAGCATCTATTCCGTTCTTAATCAAACCACTGGTAGTTGAAGCTGATTATGTAACTGTACCGGATGATGTTTCTATTAATAAAGCACTTACAGAAGCAGGCGAATATAAACTTCCTGTAACAGTTGTAGCAAAAGACGAAACAGGCAAAAAAGTAGAAAAAACTCTCACAGACAGCGATTTCACAGTTAAATATGAATATGAAAAAGCTTTCGGTAATGACTTGTTTAACAACATCATTACAAAAGTTACTGTTACAAACACAAACTATATTTTAAAAACAACAAACGGCAAAACAAGAACTGTTACAGCAAGCGGTAAGACAGAAATCGTACCTAAGAAATTAACAGACGCTATGGTTGTTGCAACACCTTCTACTTATACTTACACAGGTGGAAAGATCCAGCCTACTTATGCAGTGCTTGACGGTGCTATTGCTCTTTACAAGAAGGGTGAAGTTAATGATAAAGATGCTGAATATGAGGAAGTAAGCATCAGCAATGCTGTAAATGTTGGTACTGGAACAATCACTGTACAGGGATACAACGACTTCTATTCAGGAAAAGCAACTGGAACATTTACAATCACAGCTGCAAACACAGCAGATGTAAAAGTATCCATCGCTGATCAGGATTACACTGGAAAACAGGTAAGACCTCGTAAATTTACAGCAACATTAAACGGAAACGATGTATCCAACCAGTTTGAAATCGTTTCTTATGGCGAAAACGTTGAAGCCGGAGTCGGAACAGTTGTTCTGAAACCATTAGATGGAAATAAGAACTTTACAGGTTCTAACATTACGGCAAACTTCAATATCGTAAAAGAAAAAGTAGAAGCTACCCTTAATGTTTACGACGGCAAAGGATTTGATGTAACAAACGCTTATACAGCAGATGTAGATAAAGATGCTGACGGAAATGTAAATGGCGTAATTCATAACAGCCAGACTGCATTTACATTTGATGGAAATGAGCATACTTTTGCAAAAGCATTATTAAGCAATATCAGAAAAGTTACTGATGATGGCGTAAAGACAACTGCAAAAGAAAGCGATTTCGAGATTAAATACGCTGATAATATCACAGGTAAGAAAGTAACTGCAGGAAAAGAAAACATTGGTTATATCTATGCAGTAGCTAAAGAAGGAACAGGATTTGCAGGAACCAAGACAATTGTTACTTCTGACGGAACAATTATCAATGGTGTTGTTGCTTATATCCCGTTTACAATCAAATCTGTTAAATTTGTTGCTAAGAATGTAAGTGTTAAAAATGCTACATATGCAGGTGGTCTTCCAGTTAAACCAGAAGTACTGATTCAGATTGGTGGAAGCACATTAGTTGAAGGTAAAGATTATACACTTAGATTAATTGACAAAAATGGCAACACTGTAACTCCTATTGATGTAACAGTTGGTGACATCTATGGCGTTGAGATCAAAGGTATCAACGGATACACAGAATCTGGTGTTGCAACATTCGATACAGACGATGTTGACAGTACAGCTTACTCCAGAGCAAACTTAACATGGGGCGTTGATAAGAAGAACATCAACGATTGTACTGTAACTGTAAAAGATGGCGTTACAACTGTATTAAATGGATATCTCCCAGTTCCGGCTACAGAATATACTTCTGAAAAGAACACTGACGGAACATATACAGTAAAAGCAAACAGCACATCCAAAAACTACACAGGATCCAAGACAGTAGTTGCAGACGGAAAAGCAGAAGATGAAAAACCGGATGCTCCGATGATCACTAAAGTAAATGTTACTGGAAACAAAGCAACAGTTGTTCTTTCTGGTGATACTGATGGCGCTGCAGGTTATGACTACGTAATCTCTACAGATCGCGATTGCATCACAAATAAAGACTATGATTCCATTAGCAAGAATCAGGTCAGCACATCCACTAACTTTAAGTATGTACAGCAGGGAACATACTACGCATACTGCCACGCTTGGAAACGTGACGAAAACGGTAAGAAAGTATTCAGCGACTGGTCAAATGCATATCCATTCGTTGTATCTGCAATCACACCGGATGCTCCGATCATCACAAGCGTAAAAGTAAGCGGAACAACTGTAAAAGTAACATATAAAGCAGCTGCTAATGCAACAGGATACGACGTAGTACTTGGAACATCCTCCAAGAAAGAAAACGGAGAGACTCGTCCATACCACTATGGCGATCACAAGATCCTGAACCTCAAAGAAGGTACAGTAACAGCTACATTTAAGAATGTACCAAAAGGAAGCTGGACAGTAGGAATGCATGCATTCAACAGAACTTCCGAAAACGGCAGGAAAGTATTCAGCCCATGGTCCAATCTTAAAAAGATCACTGTAAAATAATCCATTTGGGTAATTTTATATAAGATTCCAACAGGCAAGACGGGGCATAATTCATGATTATGCCCCATTCTTGCAATGCAAAAGAAATATGTTTTCCAGATAATGAAGGAGAAAAAGAATATGGGATTAAAAGAACGTAGAAAAAAAATCATGGCTTTAATGCTCGCTGCCTGCGTAGCAGGGACCAGCGTTGTACCTGTAGCAGCTTCTGACGTCAGCGTATTCTCTGATGGAACTGATGCCTCACCAGAAGCTTTTGATTCTGCTGATGTCGATAGTGCTAATGAAGCAGCTACAAAAACTGTAAAAATCAACTACTATTCTGAAGAAGAAAAAAAACAGATTGCAGAAGTAGATTTCACTGTTGATAAAGATGCTACATCTGTAAATACCAGCAAACTTACAGCACCAGAAGGTTATGAATTGGTATTATCTGGTGATCTTGCAATCAATGATGGTTATGTATACGCTGCTGTTCGCAAAGTAGCTACTACAAAAACTGTAAAAATCAACTACTATTCTGAAGAAGAAAAAAAACAGATTGCAGAAGTAGATTTCACTGTTGATAAAGATGCTACATCTGTAAATACCAGCAAACTTACAGCACCAGAAGGTTATGAATTGGTATTATCTGGTGATCTTGCAATCAATGATGGTTATGTATACGCTGCTGTTCGCAAAGTAGCTACTACAAAAACTGTAAAAATTAACTTCTACTGCCCAGACGAAAAGAAACAGATCGCTGAGCCTAAACTTAAAGTTGCTAAAGATGCTACTTCTGTAAATACCAGCAAACTTACTGTTCCGGAAGGTTATGAACTTGTTGAAGTTGGTGATCTCCCAATCAGAGATGGCTATGTATACGCAGAAGTTCGTAAAGCAGTTACAACAAAAGGAATTACTGTTGTATATCAGGATAGAAAAGGAAATGTCATCAAGACAGCTCCTATGACTGTTGATAAAGATGCTACTTTTATTAACACTGGCAAATTAACAGCACCAGATGGATATACAATTGGCATCGTTGGTGACATTAAAATTTCCCAAAATAACAAAGTTTATATTACTGTAGACCAGAATAAAAAATCTGTAACTGTTATTTTTAAAGAATCTGGTAACGTTGTCAGCAGTAAAGAACTTTCTGTAGTAGCTACTGCCAAATATGTTCATAAGAGCAGAATCACAGCACCAGCCGGATATCAGATTGCAACAACTGATACCAGATTTAGAATTCTCAAAAATAATATAGTAACTGTTGAGGTTAAAAGATTAGGAAAAACAATTAAAGTTGTTTATAGATTAGCAAAAACAAACAGAATTGTTACTACTGGAAAAATCGTTGTCGATAAAAAAGCTACATCTATTAAAGCCAGTGAAGTTCCGGTACCAGCAGGATACAAAATGGTAACAACAGGTTCCTGCTCTGTCAGAAGTAAAAAAATCGAAATCTATGTAAAGAAATAATTTATTAAGAGTCACGCATATCGATAACTTTCAGGTATCGTTAATAAACAATTTATTTACATACTCACAGATTCCTAAAAAGAAAGGGTCTGTGAAATAAGTCCCTAAATCACAACCACCGGCTTAGCCGGTGGTTTGCTTTGACCCTATAAGGGTCTGTTACCGGCACTGGAGTCTAAAGACTCATCGAAATAGATCATTTCGACCGAGGTTCTTCTTTGTACAAAAAAGAGCCTTTGACCAATATGATCAAAGACTCTCCGTACTGGTTTACCAGTATTTTTTACATAGCTGACAGTTCCGATTCTGGCATAAAGAAACCACTGGCTAGATTTTAAACTCTTTATATAATTGTTCTCTGTATGTTTCATCTTCAGATGCTCTGGTAACTCAGTTACCGAGTAATTCACAATCTACTAATATTTCTTTACATAACCAGAGGCTTTTTCCTGTGATAAGGAAAATTCTTCCATGATATTTCTGATTATATCCTCCTCACTAATGTTGAATTTTTTGCAGGTTCTTATCGTTGCACGGATTCCCTCAAGTCGTCCCTCACGCTGACCTTCAAGCACCCCTTCGCGTCTTAATTCTTCCAATGCATTACACATACTCATCGGCCCTCCTTCCTGTTCTGATCTTAAAGCATGGTCAATAAGCTGCTGCGATTCTGTGACTGCACCTATCACAAGTCCAAGACTTGCAGAGGTCTCCTGATCCTGGTACATTTCCCTGATCTTCTCATAATTTTTTTGCATAAATGCTTCTGCTCACATCAAATACTATATTTACATCTGAATTACAGAAGCGCAGGGAATCACTTGTTCTCACCTGAATCAAGTTCATCCTATAGTCCAATACCAGTTGCTTTATCTTCTCTGGGATTTCCAGCATATCCTTTAACGAAAGTGGACCATCCCATTCGTTTTCTCCATAGTATACGCACTATAGTGGTTCAGTTGTCAAGACAAAAATTTAAGCATTTTATAATGAACTGATATATGTAACTGGGTAGGGGAGAAAATCCCCCCTTAGGCTACATGATTATCCAGTAACAGGATTGGATAATAGCAGGATGAGTAGGGTCTCCCGAGGTAAGACACTAATCTTTCGTTCCATAACCTCTTGATTTACAATTTCGGTTTACGTTTATCATTATCCATACCGTTACTGATACCGACTTGTGGTTCGCTACACTTGGCGGTAAATACCCGTGGCTGGACTTACCCCAGTAAGATTAGTGCCGAGCAGTTTATGTCTGGCAATTTCACGCACTAAATCAACACAATCTGTCATAGACGTTGCAAAAGTTGTGTGCTATATTGATTATATAAGAATAATTCTTTCGATGTATCAGACCACTGATTTGGTACAAGGCAACTCCAACACAAAACCACCATTATTTCCAAGGAGGATTTGAAAGATGAAAAAGAAATTGTTAGCTTTATTACTGGCTTCTTCTATGGCTCTAATGAATGTTGCTCCTGCATATGGTACAGACATTTTTACTGACCCGGATAATGCGGTAAACGAAGATATAATTTCTGTTCCTGAGGAGCTTGATAACAATGGAGAGTTCAATGACACTGAAGATGAGTTTACTTCGGAACAGACAGATGATGATTTCTTTTCGGATGAAAAGGAAATGCCTTCTGTCCAGGAGGGGGACACGTTGGTTGCAAATGCAGGTCAGGGAATAACAGCTGGTACTTCCACCTATTCCTCAAAGTCTTCCTTTGGTCGGAGAAAGGCTCTTTCCCAGCTTCAGGGTATGGGAATCAACAGCGGATCTTACAGCTGGAACTGGGCAAATCCTGAATATACTTCTTATTATACAGATGAGGCAGGAAATCTTCATATTGTTGCCTGGAAAGATCAGACTTTATATGATGCTGCCTGCAATTCCGATCTTAATGTTACCAATGTAACAACAGTAAAGCTTCCTCTTCCATTATGGGGAGGATTCTATGCTGCACCGGACGGGAACTTTTATGTTGCAGCAGGACAGAAAAATCTGAATGAAGACAACAGCATAACTGCTGTCCGAATCCTTAAATACAGCCGTGCCTGGAAACTGCTTGGTGCAACGGACATTGGTGGCGGATATACAAATATGTTTGAAGGAATCTACATTCCTTTTGACGCTGCTTCCCTGCGCATGACCCAGATCGGTTCTACCCTGATCGTACACACAGGACGGAAAATGTATTGGATGGAAGGGATACATCATCAGAGTAATATCACTTTTGTCATTAACACTCAGGATATGACACTTATTAATTCAGATATGCCCTATTGCAGCCATTCCTTTAATCAGTTTGTTGTAAATGACGGCTCTCATGTGTATTTTCTGGATCATGGGGATGCTTGTTACAGAGGTCTGATTCTGTCTTCCTTCTCCGCATATTCCGGCGGATATATCGCTCAGGAGCGTGCGGTAAATATCTTTCCTTTTATGGGGGCTACAGGTGATAATTATACCGGATGTGAGGTAACCGGATTTTCTCTGGCAGGAAATAATCTGATCACAGTAGGCAAGTCTGTTCCCCATGGTTTTGCTGTGAATGGACAGACCGGATATGAGAATCTTAACAAAAATATCTTTATGATAATCACAGATAAGAACAGTATGGCTTCCAGATTTATCTGGCTCACTCAGTATTCACCGTCAGGAGCAGAAATAACTCTGACAGAACCAAAACTTATCCCCGTAGGAAATAATCAGTACGCAGTCCTTTTCTCAGAGGAAACCTCCGACCAGAGTATTCTGCATTATCTTCTTATGGATATGTCCGGAAATGTGATATTATCCAAGTTATATAAGAATGTAACGATCCAGACGGATTCCCAGCCGATCTTATGGGGACGTAATATTGTATGGGTATCCGGAAATTATGATAACGGCAACTATGACAGTTCCCGCACATACCTGTATGAAATCCCCGTAGTGACAACTCCACTTAATGGAATTGCTCTGAACCAGACAAATCTGACAATTGACGAAGGAAATACACAAAAACTCACACCTTCCTTTACACCATCTAACTCTGATGATGTAAAAGATGTGGTCTGGACAAGCAGTAATCCTGGGGTTGCGTCTGTCTCAGAGGATGGAACCATTCAGGGGAACGGTTATGGTCAGGCAGTAATCACTGCTTCTGCCGGAGATTTTCAGGCCCAGTGTCAGGTGACGGTAAAGGTATCTGAGAACAACACACCACTGACAAAACCTGTGCTGAAACTTTCCCAGAAATCTGCAGATCAAATACATTTAACCTGGAAAAAGGTTCCGGGTGCCAAAGGATACCAGATTTACTGCAAGACAGATTCCCAGTCTTCTTATAAGCGGATAAAAACCCTGAAAACAGGAGCTGTCAGTTTCGATGCAGCTGTAGTACCGGGCGTAACCTATTCATTTAAAGTCCGTGCTTATGGAACCAACGCAAGTGGAAAAAACAAATATTCTAAATTTTCAGCGGTGAAATCAAGAAAAGCTGCTGTCCCGGCTCCATCTAAGGTTTCATGTAAAATGAGTAACGGTGGTACAGAGGTTTCCTGGACAAAAGTAGCCGGTGCTTCCGGATATGTAATTTACCGCAATGGTTCCGCTGCCAAAACAGTGAAGTCCTCTGTCTCAACCTGGAAAGACACGAAAGCCTATGATTCCCAGACAGGCATGTACTGGGTTTATAACTATTATGTAAAAGCTTTTAAGACAGTAAACGGTAAGCGAATATACAGTAAGCCCACAAAAACAGTAAATCTTTACTCGTAAATTATAAAACTACAAAAAGCACTATCACTTGGGTAAATAAAGTATAAAACAGGGCAGTCTCATCGGCAAAATCTTTGCCGGGAGGCTGCCCTGAGTATTTGTCTTATTTCACTTCTACTAATTCAATCTTAAAGTTAAGTTCTTTTCCTGCCATTTCGTGGTTTGCATCAAATGTGATGTTTTTTTCATCCTTAGCTGTCACTTTAACAGGGAATGGCTGACCGAACTGGTTTGACAGGTATACCTGCTGGCCAACTGTCAGGTCTTCGGAACCTGGAAGCTGGGCGATTTCCATAGTGAAGATAGCGTTTGGATCTGCCATACCGTATGCTTCTTCAGGCATAAGGTGAACATCAATGATCTGACCAACTTCCATATCAGCTACAGCAGCATCAAATCCTCTGATCATCTGGCCTGCACCGCAGATGAATTCCAGCGGTTCGCCACGGTCGTAAGAAGAATCAAACTGTGTTCCGTCATTGAAAGTTCCTCTGTAATGTGTGCGGCAGGTTTTTCCTACATTGCGTCCTGTAAGCTGTGGCTGTGATCCGCCACATCCACCGCATCCGCCACCGCAGCTGTCTCCACAGGAGTGTCCCTCCTCATGGCTGCCACAGGAATGACCTTCTTCATGATGGTGATGGTCGCAGTTAGCTCCGGAAGACACTAATTCACCTTTTAAATAGCTTTCAACTGCCTGATCAGTATTTCCCTGGGCTCCGGCGCATAATTCGATTCCTGCCTCTGTGAGAGCTGTCTGAGCACCACCGCCGATGCCACCGCAGATCAGAACATTTACACCCTGCTCAGCAAGCAGACCTGCAAGTGCACCATGTCCTGTACCGTTAGAACCGATCACTTCACTGGAAACTACTTTGTTGTCTTCCACTTCATAAACTTTAAAAGACTCTGTTTTTCCAAAATGCTGAAAAATCTCTCCATTATCATATGTTACTGCAATTTTCATTTGAAAAATCCTCCAAATTATTTTTTATACCCATTCAGTCCAGTATAAACTGTCTGCGACACAAAAGCAAGGCTATTTGATCAGGTAATTCTCAATTCCATTTGCAATTCCCCGTACCATTTTTTTCTGATAAGAACTCTGTTGCATACGGCGGTCTTCGGAAGGATTACTCATATATCCCATCTCGATAATCGTTGTCGGAACTTTGCTCCAGTTATTTCCGGTCATAGAGTCTGTTTCCCAGACGTATTCTTTTCTGCATCCTGTAGCTGACACATATGCATTGAGCACAGCCTCAGAAAGAGCTTTGTTTTTTCTGTACATAGATGAAATATAAGGACTGTTTCTGGTTGTACAGATAGTCAGTGCTCCACTGATAGAGGAATTATCACTTCCATTGGCATGGATACGGATATACGCATCCGCGTTTGCCTTATTTGCCACTTTTGCGCGGTCAATACAGCTGAGAGCTACTTTACTGTTGGTTCGGGTCATTATTACCTTAAAACCTCTTTTCTGAAGAAGGGTTCTTAGCTGAAGACCAATGCTCAGGTTGAGCTTATATTCCTCCACACCTGTAGCAACACCCTGGGTTCCGGACGTATCTTTCTCTTTCAGCTGGCTGGAATCAGGCCCAAGAGGTTCATAGCCACCGGCAACAACAGCAGAATGCCCCGGATCCAGTACAATAACAGGAGTCCAGACACCTTTACTGTTGATCTTTCGTCTATTTACAGTCTGATTGATACGCATTCTTCCAGTCTGTTTGCCAAAATATCTGAAACGATTATGAATACGGTGCCATCCTGTAAGCATGGTACCGTCTGCTGCAAAACAGTAATAATACTTGCCGATTTTGTGCAGGTCTGTCAGCTTTTTGCCATTCTTATAATAGTATTTTTTTCCACCGAAGGTTTTCCATCCGGTGAAAGTACTGCTGACAGATGCTGCCTGGACATCTGTAAAATTTACAGAAGGTAAGGCTGTGACCAGGAGAAGAATGCACAAGAGCCAGATAAAACATGATTTTCTTTTCTTCATACGTGACTTCCTTTCATATAGAGATGTTTTGAGTAATGGTTTTCTGTATGTTGATTATATCATGTAATTGTCTGGGAGTGTGGAAAAAAGTTCCTAAAAAGAAAGACTCCGGTCGCAATGACCGGGCCTTCTTTTTAGGAATCTGTATTAATTACCCAAATGGATTATTTAACAGTAGCCTTTTTCAGGTTTGACCATGGGCTGAAGACTTTCTTT
>OGPA01001831.1_pt1 | contig 16556 bp, 10 predicted proteins | sample 1552841 | NCBI WGS metagenome assembly OGPA01 (sample SAMEA2579916, study PRJEB22360) | human gut metagenome | reverse complement strand
ATGATCATAAAGATGTTGTGCTTGAAGGAAAAACAAAAGGTGAGCCAGTTCGTTTCCCGAAAACAGATATTGCGTCCGGCGAGTACGCATTCTATCCATATAATATGAAGCTTAAAAATGCAGTTTTGGTGAGTGCACTTGCGACACCTCTATGCAAGCTGTCATGCAAGGACGAGGATGTATACGTATTCTACGGTGATAAAGATCCGCAGTTTACATGGGAGGGCACACCTGCTAAGGTTCTGCATCTTAGCCGTGCAGACGCATTGTCAGCAGCAAGAGTTACATTAAGGGATCAGCAGGAATATCTTGTATTGTCAGATGATTTTGTATGGGAAGAGAATGGTGCTCTTCGTGTGGTTGGCGGTGAGGAGACAATTATTCGTACATTCCCAAAGCTTTCAGAGGATGTATTGCCGGCAGATTTTAAGGAGATTGCAGGCGAGGGCGAGCTTACAGTTTATAAGAGAAGCCAGGCAAAGAATAATGCAAATGTACAGACAAGTGTTTCATTTGTACAGTCTACTAAGACACCAGAGGAACTTTCTGGAGAGCTTGTAAACAGCTGCGGTCAGCCAGAAACATTAAAAGGTGACGAAAAGATCTATGAGATCAGCGTGCAGTATGCAAAGGAAAATAGAAATGACCGTAAGGAAGGCTATGATTGTATTCTTTCCTTTGATTATGCATGTGAAAGCATGGAACTTTTTGTAAATGGCAGAAAGGTAAACGATTATTTCTATACAGGCCAGAGGGCACTCTTTAGTTTAGGATATTTTGACTTCCCAACAAAAATCACAGCAGTACTTCATCCGTTGCATGAGGGAGATCATATCTACTTGCAGGAATGGCCAAAAATGGATGATAAAAAAGCGTGTCGGATTGAGGCGGTTACGCTGATTGAACAGTTTAGTTGATAGTCAGGTTTAGATCTTGTCGACGATGCAGAGCAGGAAAAGTTGCAATAAAACTTGCACGAATGCAGCATTGAAAATAGAAAGGGCATGATTAGAAATATGGAAAAATATAGATTACATACTGGGTGGACATTCTGCCTGGATGAGAGAAATGAAAAAGATGAAACAGCACCATCTGAAGGATTTCGCGCTGTAACGCTGCCACATGATTGGAGTACAGACTATCCGTTTGATCCAGAATCAGATACATGTGGATCTGGCGGTTATGCGAAGGCTGGAATCGGCTGGTATCAAAGAACAATTACCATTTCAGAGAACGATATTAAAAACAGACAGATTATTTTGTATTTTGAGGGCGTTTACATGAAGAGCAGCGTCTTTGTAAACGGCACCTATGCAGGTGGTCATATATATGGTTATACCCCGTTTGAGGTGGATATCACTGCGCTTGTGCATGAAGGAGAAAATGAGATTCTTGTTCGTGTGGATAACTCCATGCAGCCAGGCTCACGCTGGTATTCAGGTTCTGGTATTACAAGAGATGTGTGGTTGGAAAAGCGTCATCCAATTCACATTGCCCGCTATGGCATGTATTTGACAACAGATGAAGGAAATCTTAATATCAGCACAACGCTTCATACATCAGAATGTATGAAAAATGATGATTCATTAAGTTTGAATTTTGTATTAAAGGATAAAGATGGATCAGAGGCTGCAAAAAAGAATATCGAACTGAAAAATGATTGGATGGAAGCTGATTTGGATGCAGCTATTTTATCTGGAATGGATGAAGATGTGCCGAAGACACTTTGTCAATTGCAGACGTCACTGTCTATTCAAGTTGAAAATCCAGTGCTTTGGGATCATGAAACGCCGTATTTGTATGAGCTGACAACCATTTTAAAGAAAAATGACACTGTGATTGATGAGCGCACTGATAAAGTGGGATTTCGTAAGATCGAATTTGATGCAAAGAAGGGATTTTTAATCAATGGAAAGCATGTAAAGCTAAATGGTGTTTGTCTGCATCACGATGGAGGATGCGTCGGTGCTGCAGTGCCACCGGAAATTTGGAGACGTCGCCTCGAAAAGCTAAAGGATATGGGTGTTAATTCTGTACGCTGTTCACACAATCCGCCAGATGAAGCACTTCTTGATCTTTGTGATGAGCTTGGATTTTATGTGATGGACGAGGCATTCGATGAGTGGAGATTGATGAAGGCAAAGGAAATTGGCTCAAATACTCATGAAAGTCATGGATATTCTATGTACTTTGATGCGTGTCATGAATGGGATTTAAAGACAATGCTGTATCGTGACCGCAATCATCCTGGTATCGTGCTTTGGAGTATTGGAAATGAGATCCCAGAGGAGGTCGTAGTGGGCGGCGAGGAGCTTGCAGTTGAATTGAGCGGCTACTGCCATACTATTGACCCGACCAGAAAGGTGACTCTTGCGCATGATCAGATTGCAGCAGAACCATATTCAGCTCGCGACGCATTTATGGATAAAATAGATGTAGTCGGCTACAATTATGTAGGCAGATGGAGAGAGCGCGCTGAGCTTTTGTACGATGCTGACCGCGAGGAGCATTTGGATCGCTGCGTGATCGGAACAGAAAATCCATCAGCCGGCTATATTCGAAGCGACTACAACTTTGAGGTGGATCCGGGATCTTTTTGGAACAAGCCATATTATACAGCGGCAGTGACTGTAGGTAAGCTGCTTCGCTATACGATGGTTCATGATTTTGTTGCCGGTGATTATATGTGGACAGGTATTGATTATCTGGGAGAAGCAAACTGGCCTCAGCGTTCAGCAGGCTGTGGATGTCTGGATACTTGTGGATTTGAAAAAGATGCATTCTATTTTTATAAAAGTGTATGGAATCAGAAGGAAAAATTTGCATATCTGTGCCCACATTGGAACTTAAAGCTGGAAAAGGGAACGGTGCTGCCTGTCATCTGTTATACGAACTGCGAGGATGCAGAGCTTTTTGTAAATGGCCGCTCTTTTGGTATGAAGTCGAAGGGATTTCCGTGTTATGGAATGACTGAACGCTATGGCCATTTTGACAGATATAGAAGACCAGCCAATACAGATGATCTGTTCTTAAGCTGGGATGTTCCATATGAGCCTGGAAAAATCGAGGTGGTTGGATATCACGATGGAAAAGAAGTATGCCGTTATAAAGTAGAGACAACAGGTGAGGCAGCGTCAATTAAGCTGACAGTTGATAAGACAAGTGTAGATGCTGATGGAAGAAGTATTGTTCAGGCCGAGGTTCGCATTGTGGATAGTGAGGGTCGTATTGTTTTCGACGCATGCCCAGAGCTTGATTTTACACTGGAGGGTGATGCAGAGATCATCGGAATTGATAATGGTGATCCAGCGTGTCATGAGCAGTGGAAGGAAACTAAGGGACGTCATGCATTTAATGGAATGGCTTATGCGGTTATTCGTGCAGGACAAAACAAGGGAGAACTGACACTGACAGTACAGGCATCAGGTGTTGATGCAGCTATTGGAAAAGCTAGTGTTACAATTAGTCAAAAATGAAAGACCGCAATATTTTGAAAGAGAAAAGCAAGTAAACGTAATGCTTTTTTTCTGATACGGTAGTATAGTCAAGGCAAAAATGAAGAACCTATAAAAGAAAGGCGGATAACATGGACACAACGTATGGTTTTACAAAAAAATATCTGACGAAGGATGGAATGCCATGGTTTCCGGTGATGGGTGAGATTCACTTTAGCCGCTACCGAGCAGATTTATGGGAAGAATCTCTTCGTAAAATGAAAGCAGGCGGTTTATCAATTGCATCCGCTTATGTCATTTGGATTCATCATGAGGAAGAGGAAGGAAAATTTGATTTTACAGGAAATAGAAATCTTCATGATTTTTTGGAAGCAGCAAAGAAAGTGGGAATTTCTGTATTTCTTCGCCTTGGTCCGTGGGTACATGGAGAGGCAAGAAACGGAGGATTCCCGGACTGGCTGCAAAAAAAACAGGATGAAATTGATTTAAGAAGCAATGATCCTGCATATCTTGCATATGTGAGACGTCTTTGGGAGAAGGTCTATGAGCAGGCAAAAGGCTTTTTGTATCAGGATGGCGGCCCGGTGATTGGCATGCAGATTGAAAATGAGTATGGTCATGTTGGCGGATATAATGGAGAAAAGGGTGAGCAGCATATGCGCACACTTACAGCAATGGCACGAGAGATCGGTTTTGACCTGCCGCTTTGCACGGCAACAGGCTGGGGCGGTGCTGCGACTGGAGGACTTCTTCCGGTAATGGGCGGCTACTGCGAAGCACCTTGGGATCAGCGCATTACCGAGATTGAGCCAAACACAAATTATGTATTTAGTCATATCAGAAACGATGCACTTATTGCAAGTGATCATCATGTGGACGATACAGTTACATTCAATCAGGATGATTTTCCATATCTTACAGCAGAGCTTGGCGGCGGCTTACAGGTGACAAAGCACAGACGTCCTATTGTTTCTGGAAATGATGTTGGTGCGATGTCACTTACAAAGCTTGGAAGCGGTGTTGGACTGCTAGGCTACTACATGTATCATGGTGGTAGCAATCCAGATAGCAAGCTTTCCACACTTCAGGAGAGCCGTGCGACAGGATATTCAAATGATCTTCCAGAGATTAACTACGATTTTAATGCACCGATTCGCCAGTACGGAACGATCTCTGACAATTACCGTGAAATTCGTCTGCTTGCATACTTTTTGCAGGACTTTGGCGCTGATTTAGCTGTTCTTCCAGCTGATATTGATCCAGACTTTGTTAAGCCGGGAGATACACATACACTTCGCGTGTCAGTTCGTCATGATGATACACATGGCTATGTATTTGTTAATAACTATCAGAGACGATTGACAATGGATGATCATAAAGATGTTGTGCTTGAAGGAAAAACAAAAGGTGAGCCAGTTCGTTTTCCTAAAACAGATATTGCTTCTGGCGAGTACGCATTCTATCCATATAATATGAAGCTTGGAGAGCATTTTCTTGTAAGTGCTCTTGCAACTCCTCTGTGTAAACTGACTGTCGACGGTGAGAATGTCTATGTATTTTATGGCGATAAAGATCCTCAGTTTACTTGGGGTACAACACCGGCAAAGGTATTGATGCTCACAAGAAAACAGGCATTATCGGCTGCAAGAGTTTCGTTAAAGAGCAGTGAGAATCAAGCAACACAGGAATATCTGATCTTCTCCGACAACTTTGTCTGGGAAGAAGATGGCAAACTGACCGTGGTTGGCGGTGAAAAAACGGAAATTCGTGCCTTTCCAAAGTTAGAAGAGAATGTGATTCCAGAAGGATTTGTAGAGTCAGGAGTAGAAGTTGATCTTACCATCTATACAAGAGACCTCACTCAGAGTGGTTCAAATACACAAGGTGTAACCGTAACCTTTAGCGAGTCTGCACAGACATCAGAGTCTCTTTCAGGAAAGCTTGTCAACAGCTGTGGAAAGCCACAGGCATTAAACGGCGATGAGAAGATCTACGAAATCAGTGTGCAGTATGCAAATGCTGGAAAAACACTGACGAAGAAAGATCGTGCAGATGGATACGACTGTATTCTTAGTTTTGACTATGCGTGCGAGAGCATGGAGTTGTATATAAATGATAAAAAAGTCAACGACTATTTCTACACGGGTCAGAAAGCTCTGTTTAGCCTTGGATACTTTGATTTTTCAACAAAGATTACAGCTGTGCTTCATCCTTTGCATGAAGGCGCTCATATTTATCTTCAGGAGTGGCCAAAGATGGAGAATGGAAGTGCCTGCCGAATCGAGGCGATTGAGGTAGACGAGCAGATATTCTAGTTAATTTGCCTTTTTCTTTGAAAATTTGTATAATGACCATAGCAATGGCAAAGTGCAAATTTTCGAGGAAAGGGGCTTTTTTTATGGAAAAATTTGAAAATGAAAAAAGATGTCAAACCTACGAGGTGACAGATTTTCAACATAATTTTGAGATAAATCGTCCGGTTACAACTGAGCAAGAGTGGGGACTACATATCCATTCTACTCACTATGAGGTATTGGTATTTATTCGCGGAAATGTAGATTTTTGGATTGAAGGAAGACGAAAGAAACTTGAATACGGTGATATAGTGCTTGTCAATCCACGTGAGATTCATAGGATTTTTCTTCTGGATAATTCAGAATATGAAAGAATTGTCATCCATGTATCAGATAGTATGTTAAAGGATATGTCAACCGCGCAAACTAATTTTTTAAAAGTCTTCCATAAAAACAAGGCTCATATTCTACACTTTTCAGAGGAAGAGATGGAAGTATTTATGCATCATCAAATGCAGATGAGAGATTTGTGGAATAAGAAAAAATTTGGTGCAGATGTTTTAGGTGCTGCATGGTTTCAGGTCCTTTTGACTCAAGTATCACAGAAAATGTGCGAAGCAGAGGGAGCCGAGGAATGGAGTGATGCAGATGGATTGATTGGAGCAACACTAGAATATGTCAATATACATATGACAGAAGATATTTCAGTACAAGATATTGCAAATGCGTTAAATATTAGCCGATCTTATCTAAGCCATGAATTTAAAAAGAGCACTGGATATGGATTGTGGAATTATGTAATAACAAAGAGACTGGTCTATGCGCAAAAACTGATTTTTGGTGGTGCTTCTGTGACAGAAGCATGTTATGAGAGTGGATTTCACGATTATGCACATTTTATAAAAAGCTTTACAAAGACGTTTGGTAGTTCACCAAAACAATACGGAAAAGAAGATTCGAATGCCTATATGGTGAGATTGAATCTCTAATAAATTGAAAAAACAATAATTACAGTTGTCAAAAACAATGGGATTCTCCATTTGCAAGAGCACAAAAGGACATATTTTACATTTAAAATGCAAAGTTTTATGAAAAAGAGTTGATATAATAAAATTATACAAAATGTTTCGAAGGAGTGAGTTTGTACTGTGAAATATACACAATTAAACTTGCAAGCGAACTAAAAATGATAAAAACATACAATAATAAACAGTCTGAAAAAACGGAAAAATAGAGAAAATTTCAGACGGGAAAATGGAGGGCTTCTATGAAAAAAATGACTGGACGAAAAGTATTGAGCTTTGCTATGGCATCCGCAATGACAATGGGAATGGGAACTGCGGCAATGGCAGAGGAGACCACCACCTATCCAATGGATACGGATGCAAAGTTTGTATACTGGGGCGAGATTAATGGAAGTGTATCTGCAAACTTTAACAGCCTAGGTGATACGGAAATTGGAAAAGATTGGCAGAAGAACACTGGTGTTACAATCGAATTCCAGCATCCAACAGCAGGACAGGCAACAGAGCAGTTTAACTTGATTATTGCAGATGGTGATTATCCGGATCTGTGGCATCGAAATTGGTCAAGCAGCAGCACTTATCCAGGTGGACCAGAGAAAGCAATGGCAGATGGTGTTATCTTGGATCTAACGGATTTGATTAATGAATATTGCCCGAATTTAAAGGCATATCTGGAAGCAAACCCAGATGTAGATCGTCAGGTAAAGACGGATTCCGGTAAATATTATGTATTCCCAAGTGTAAAGGAAATTGATGAAGGTTGTACCTGTATGGGACCAATGCTCAGAAAGGATCTTTTGGATAAATTAGGACTGGAAGTTCCAGAGACAATTGATGAGTGGCATGATGTACTGACTGCATTCAAGGAAGATGGTGTAGAGGTTCCACTTTCCTGGAACTATTCTGATAAGGGAAGAACTTTTGGCTATGCATATGGTACACCGGAAGCCTTTGTTGTAGATGACGGTGTATGTGTATATGGTCCGTCTAAGCAGGAGTATAAGGATTATCTGACAACGATGCATCAGTGGTATGAGGAAGGCTTACTAGATCCTGATATGTTCTCAAGTGGTGAGGATCAGACCAACACAAAGTTAGCATCAGGCAAGATTGGTGCAACAATTGCTTGGGCAGGTGGCACACTTCAGACTGTAAATACATTGGCACAGGGAGAGAATCCAGACTTTGATTTGACAGCAGCAAAGTGGCCAGTTGTTAACAAGGGTGACACACCTGAATATGGTTTCCGCAATACAAAGTTCTTTGATGGTGGTATTGCAATTGGTGGAACCTGTGAAGATCCTGTAACAGCAGCAAAGCTTCTTGACTATGGATATAGCGAAGAAGGATATTTGATGTTTAACTTTGGAGAGGAAGGTGTTAGCTACACAATCGAGGATGGCAAGCCTGTTTATACAGATGAAATTTTGAACAATCCAGATGGATGGCCAGTAAGCCAGGCAATCGCAAAGTATGCAATGGCATGCTACAATGGTCCGTTTATCCAGTCAGGTGATTATCAGATTCAGTATTTCAAGGATCCAGAAGCAAAGAATGCTATGTATACATGGAATGATTGTAATTCAAAGGAAACAACGCTTCCGACAGTAACACCTACTGAGGATGAGAGTTATGAGTATGCAACAATTATTAATGAGATGAGCACCTATGTAGAAGAGATGACAACAAAGTTCATTATGGGTACTGAGGATATTGAGAGTGGATTTGATTCTTACCTTGAGACATTAAATCAGTTTGGTCTGGATCGTGCAACTGAGATTATGAACGATGCACTTGCCCGCTATAACGCAAGATAACTGTCGTTACAGGATTGTAAAAATGAATGGGAAGAGGGCAGACTTCTTCCCATTTGTTTTTCAAAAGGAAAGTGAGGAAAAAGAATGAAACAAAATATTCACGGCTCCTTTGGGGTAAGGGTAAAAAGGGACTGGAAAAGAAATAAATCACTATATATTATGATTCTCCCAGTTGTGATATTCTATCTATTATTTATGTATAAGCCGATGTATGGTGTGATTATTGCATTTATGGATTATGCACCAGCAAAAGGCATTTGGGGTAGTAAGTGGGTTGGCTTTAAACATTTTGAACGCTTTTTTACAGGCCCATATTTTGGTCGTTTGTTAAGAAATACCCTGCTTCTTAGTCTATATAGTATTTTATTTTGTTTTACAACACCGATTATTCTTGCACTTCTTTTAAATGAAGTACATTGTAAAAAATATAAATCTGTTGCGCAGACACTTAGCTATCTGCCGCACTTCGTTTCTATGGTCGTTACTGCAGGAATCATTAAAGAGTTCTGTATGTCTGACGGACTTTTAAATGATATCATTGTATTGTTTGGCGGATCACGCTCTGCACTTCTTCAAAGACCAGAGCTATATCGAACAATTTATATTGTTTCTGATATTTGGCAGGAAGTTGGTTGGGGATCAATCATTTATTTAGCAGCATTGGCAGGAATTGATCAGCAGCTATACGAGGCAGCAGAGATTGATGGAGCAGGAAAATGGCAGCAGACACTTCATGTCACAATTCCTGGCATTACTCCAACAATCATTACAATGTTTATCTTGAGAGTTGGAAATTTGATGAGCATGGGTTATGAGAAGACCATTCTTCTTTACAGCAGTGCTACATATGAAACTGCAGATATCATTTCCTCCTATATTTACCGAGTTGGTCTTCAGGAGCAAAGCTGGAGCTATTCAACGGCAATCGGTTTGCTAAACTCTATCATCAACTGTATTCTTTTGGTGATTACAAATAAGATAAGCAAGCGGGTTGCAGAGACTAGTTTGTGGTAAGAAAGGAGAATGCGAAATGGCAAGCAGAAAAAAAATTAAGCAACCGGCTTCGGTTTATGTATTTCAAGTATTTAATTATTGTTTTCTGACAGTGCTGGTTTTGATGTGTCTATATCCGATGTGGTATTGTCTGATGGCATCTTTTAGTGAGCCAGGTAAAATGATGGCACATATGGGACCACTACTAACTCCTCTTGGATTTTCTGTAGAGGCATATAAGAAGGTTTTCTTAAATCCGAATATTATATCTGGCTATAAAAATACATTGTTTATTTTGGTTGTCGGTGTATTTCTAAACTTGATTATGACATCCTTAGCGGCATATGTATTGTCCAGAAAGAACGTAATGTGGAAAAAGCCGTTAATGATCTTCATTATGATTACGATGTTCTTTAGCGGTGGATTAATTCCGACTTATTTGAACTTAAAAGATTTGCATTTGAACAATACTCTTTGGGGATTGATTATTCCATGGTTGATTAATACGTTTAACATGATCATCATGAGAACTGCATTTGAGTCCATACCAGATAGCTTAATTGAAGCTGCGCAGATTGATGGAGCAACACACTGGAGAATTTTAAGAAGCATTGTGCTTCCATTGTCAAAAGCAACCATCGCTGTTATGGTTTTGTATTACGGAGTAGAAAAGTGGAATGGATGGTTTTGGGCATCTGCATTGATTCGTGATCGTGGAAAGTTGCCATTGCAGGTTATTTTGAGAGAAATTTTGCTTTCATCAACTCAGTCTATGCAGACAGGTGCAGGAAGCAGTGATACAGAAGCAATTGGTGTAACAATTCGTTATGCAACAACAATTGTAGCAACAGTTCCGATTTTGTGTGTCTATCCGTTTATTCAGAAGTATTTTACAAAGGGTGTTATGATCGGAGCCGTGAAGGAATAATTAGAAAGACGTATTAAAATATGAAACAATAAAAGGAGAAGAAGGAATGCTATATCCAGTTGATAATGAGATCCGTCAGGTAAAGAGCTTAGACGGCATCTGGCGATTCAAAAAAGAAAATCGCATGGAAGAAGGTTTTGAGGAAAAGTGGTATGAAAAGCCACTTTCGAATTTTATCGATATGCCAGTTCCAGCAAGCTACAATGATATCACAACCGATAAAGAGTTACGCGATCATGTCGGTTGGGTGTGGTATGAGACCGATGCTGTGATTCCTCGTGCGTGGACAAAGGATCAGCGAATTGTAATTCGTTTTGGCAGTGTTACTCAGCATGCAGTTGTCTATTTAAACGGTGAGGAAATTGCACGTCATAAGGGCGGTTTCCTTCCGTTTGAGGCAGATATCACCGATAAGGTGCATGAGGGAAAGAATCGTTTGACAGTAGCTGTCAGCAATCTTCTTGATTGGAGCTGCATTCCAAGCGGTGAGTACAAATTTGTTAAAAACTGGCTTTATCCAGAGGGACATTGGGAGCAGGAATATTTCTTCGATTTCTTTAACTATTCTGGTATCCATCGTCCTGTCCGTCTCTACACAACGCCTCTGTCATATGTATCAGACGTTACTGTAAAGACAACAATCGAGGGTACGGACGGAATTGTATCATATGAAATCGAAACAGCTGGAGTTTCTAGTGAGCAGCCAGTACATGTTGTGATTCGCGACGAACAAGGGGAAGTAGTTGCGCACGGTGAAGGTCAAAAGGGAAAAATTATTATTAACGATGCTCATCTGTGGGAACCAGGTGCAGCATATCTGTATCAGTTTGATATTACATATGGGGAAAATTCTGCTGAAAATACAGATCATTACACACTGCCATTTGGTGTGAGAACAATTGAAGTTACTGAAAAAGAGTTTAAGATCAATGGAAAGCGCTTCTACTTCAAGGGCTTTGGTAAGCATGAGGACAGCGATATTCGCGGAAAGGGTCTGGATCAGGTGCTTAACGTAAGAGATGCTGAGCTGTTAAAGTGGATGGGTGCAAACTCCTTCCGTACATCTCATTATCCGTACTCTGAAGAAATGATGCAGTTAGCAGACCGTCAGGGCTTTGTGATTATAGATGAGGTTCCGGCAGTTGGTATGAATCTGTTTATTCCGAATGCACCGGATGTCTTTACACCGGAGCGCGTCAATGAAAAGACATTGGAGCATCATAAGACCGTTCTAAGAGAGCTGTATCAGCGCGATAAGAATCATCCATGTGTTGTAATGTGGAGTGTGACCAATGAGCCTCATTCAAGTGAGGAGAGTGCGCGGACGTATTTTACAGAGGTAGTAAAGCAGATTCGATCACTTGATGATACACGTCCAGTTACAGGCGTTATGTGCGTAGATGTACAGGAAGACAAGATCTCTCAGCTGTTTGATGTTGTCTGCATCAACCGTTATTTTTCCTGGTATCTGCATACCGGCAGAATTGAAACCATCTATCCAATGATGAAAAAGGATCTGGAAGATTGGCACGCAAAATATCATAAGCCTGTTATTGTTACAGAGTATGGCGCTGATACGATTGCTGGAATGCATAAGCTTCCAGAGGTAATTTTCTCAGAGGAATATCAGGTATCCTATCTAGAGGAAAATAATCGTGCAATTGATTCCTGCGATTTCGTAGCAGGTGAGCATATTTGGGCATTTGCAGATTTCATGACGAGCTTCGGTCTTCGCCGTATTGATGGCAACAAGAAGGGAATCTTCACAAGACAGCGTCAGCCAAAGGCAGCAGCATTTGCAATTAGAAAGCGTTGGCTGGAAAAATAAACAGCGCAAGTTAAAAAGGAAAAAGAATAAGATATAAGAATGAATAAAAGAAGCGCCAAAGACAGGCAAAATCGTAAGGTTTTAGTTTGTCTTTGGCGTTTTTTGTTGCAAAAAGAAAGGACAGATGATAAGCTAAGAAAAAAGTGATTGTTTGAAGGAGAAAAAGAGTATGACAAAGCCAGACAGCCAAGAGTCAAAATATTGGAAGTTAATGAGTGAATTGAAACAAAAAATAGTAGATGGTACCTACCAGTCAGGTGATAAAATGCCGTCGGAGAATGAACTGGCAGTTGTCTATCAGGTGAGCCGTCATACAGTTAGAAAGGCACTCGCGATTTTGGAGCATGAAGGCTATATTTATGCTGTTCACGGCAAAGGAACATTTTGTTCGGAGATGGGACGTCATACAAAGACATCTCGCAATATTGCTGTTGTGACGACATACCTGTCAGATTATATTTTTCCGTCTGTTATTCAGGGAATTGATCAAGTTATGACAGAGAATGGCTACAGCATTATTCTAAAGAATACAAAAAATTCCTCCAGTGCGGAAGGAAAATGCCTGGAGGAGCTTCTCTCAAAGGATATCGAAGGTCTGATTATTGAGCCAAGTAAGAGTGAGATTTACTGTCGTCATATTGCTCTGTACAAAAAATTAGACGAATTCCATATCCCATATGTGTTTATTCAGGGAACAATGGAACAATTAAGTGACCGCCCATATGTGATGATGGACGATTTTAAAGGTGGATATTTAATCACAAAATATTTGCTCTCCTTGGGACATCGGAAAATACTTGGTATGTTTAAGGCAGATGACAGGCAGGGAATAGAAAGGCATCGCGGGTATGCAAAAGCGCTTCAAGAGTACGGAGTTTTCTACGATCCCGACAGGATCATTTGGTTTCACACAGAAGATCGTGCTGTTAAACCATTTGCAAGACTGCGTGCAATGGCAGCGTCAGGAATAAAGTTTGACAGCGTTGTCTGCTACAACGACCAGATTGCAATCAAGACAATTCAGACATTGTCTCAGCTTGGCATTCGCGTCTCAGAGGATGTATCAGTAACGGGATATGACAATTCCTTTCTGGCAGAAAATTATCAAGTTGGCCTGACAACCATCGCTCATCCACACGAGAGATTAGGCGAGATCGCAGCAAAGCTCTTACTCGATTTAATGCAGGAAAAAACACTCTCCCTCGCCGACCGTCAGATCGTCATCGAGCCGGAGTTAATCGAGAGAGAATCTTGCAAACCTAGGTAAAAATTTCAATACCACTTTACGCAAGCCGCGAAAAGTGGTATTATTGTATCTAACGGCATTTACTGATTTAAAGTGCAATAGTTTACTGCGTCAATGCGGCAATGAAAGGAAAAATAGATAAATGAGACAGCTAATGTTAGGAAACAAGGCACTCGCAAGAGGTCTGTATGAGGGCGGCTGCAGTATTGTATCAAGCTATCCGGGAACTCCGAGCACAGAGGTGACAGAGGAAGCGGTCAAGTTTGAAGAAATTTACTGCGAGTGGGCACCAAATGAAAAGGTTGCGCTAGAGACAGCGTTCGGCGCATCGCTAGCAGGAAAAAGAAGCTTCTGTGGTATGAAGCATGTAGGTTTAAATGTTGCAGCAGATCCGCTTTTTACTTGCTCCTATACCGGAGTAAACGGTGGATTGATTATCTGTGTGGCAGATGATCCAGCGATGCATTCATCTCAAAATGAGCAGGATTCCAGACACTATGCAATCGCAGCAAAGGTGCCAATGCTAGAGCCAGCAGATTCTGCAGAAGCCTGTGAGTTTGCAAAGGCAGCTTATGAAATTTCAGAGGAGTTTGACACACCAGTTATCATTCGCATGTGCACAAGAATTGCGCATTCACAGAGCATTGTTGATACGAAAGAGCGTGTCTGTCCGCCGACAAAGCCATACGAAAAAAATGTCAGAAAGTATGTCATGACACCGGCCAATGCGATTGCGCGTCACCCGTTTGTTGAGGAGAGAACGGCACGTTTGGCTGAGTTTGCCAATACCAGCTCGCTAAATCGCGTGGAAAAGGGAAGTGAGCCAATCGGAATCATCACTTCTTCAACCTCCTACCAGTATGTGAAGGAGATTTTTTGCGATCACGTCAGCATTTTAAAGCTGGGAATGGTCAATCCGCTTCCAGAAAAGTTACTATTAGACTTTGCCAAGGGAAAAGAGCTGTTGCTGGTTGTGGAAGAGCTTGATCCAGTGATTGAAACCTACTGCAAGAGCTTAGGTCTTTCGGTTCACGGAAAAGATGTACTTCCGATGACAGGTGAGTTTTCACAAAATCTGCTTGCAGAAAAGCTAAGTAAAGCATTTCCAAAGCTTGCTGAACTAATAGGAACAATTCCATCAGGAAGAAAACTTGATGAAGAGATTCCAGGTCGTCCGCCGGTGATGTGCGCTGGATGCCCACACCGTGGATTATTCTATACATTGTCAAAGAATAAATGTACCGTGCTTGGCGATATCGGCTGCTATACACTTGGTGCAGCTGCGCCGTTATCTTCCATTGATATGACACTTTGCATGGGTGCATCTGTCAGCGCAATCCATGGCTTTAACAAGGCGCTCGGAGAAGAGAGCGAGAAGAGAACAGTTGCAGTAATCGGTGATTCCACATTTATGCATTCTGGAATGACTGGACTTGCGAATATCGCATACAATCAGAGTAACTCCACCGTTATCATTTTGGACAACTCAATTACTGGAATGACTGGACATCAGCAAAACCCGACGACAGGCTATAATATCAAGGGTGATCCGGCCGGAAAGATTGATTTGGAAAGTCTGTGCCGTGCGATGGGCATTCGCCGTGTCACTGTTGTCGATCCATACGATTTGGATGCGTGTGACCGCGCTGTAAAGGAAGAGCTTGCAGCCACAGAGCCGTCTGTTATCATCAGTCGTCGTCCGTGTGCACTGTTAAAATATGTAAAGCATAAGCCTGCTCTTGTTGTCGATCAGGACAAATGTGTTGGCTGTCGCGCCTGCATGAAGCTAGGCTGTCCGGCAATCAGCATTAGAGGCAAAAAGGCAATGATTGATGCAACACAGTGTGTTGGCTGTGGTGTCTGCAGTAAGCTGTGCCGTCCGGGTGCATTAGGGGAGGTAACAAAATGACAAAGAATATTATGATCGTCGGTGTCGGCGGACAGGGATCGTTACTGGCAAGTAAGCTTTTGGGATGGCTTTTACTAAATGAAGGCTATGATGTAAAGGTTTCTGAAGTGCACGGTATGAGGCAGAGAGGCGGAAGTGTTGTCACCTATGTGAGATTTGGCGAGAAGGTGTATTCACCGATTATAGATAAGGGCGAGGCAGATTTGATTGTCTCCTTTGAAAAGCTTGAGGCAGCCCGCTATCTGAATTATTTAAAGCCAGATGGCACAGTGGTTGTCAACACACAGCAGATTGATCCGATGCCGGTTGTGATCGGTGCGGCGGAATATCCGCAAGGCGTATTGGATGCGCTCAAAGCGAGCGGAGCGAACATCACAGCGCTCGATGCGCTCTCAATGGCAATGGATGCCGGCTCCTCCAAGGCGGTGAATGTGGTGCTCATGGGCGTGTTGGCGCAGCATATGGATCTCAGCCGGGACGTGTGGGACCGAGCACTGGAAGAAACCGTCCCCCCAAAATTTTTGGAGATGAACAAGCTGGCGTTTTCCTTGGGTTATGATTACTGCGCATAAAACGGGAAGGGATGAAACAACAGATGGATCGTTACTTTAATCCGGAAATTGAAACAGCCTCACGGGAGTATCTCTGGGCGCTCCAGTCTGCAAGGCTTATTAAAATGGTGCACAATGCATATGATCATGTGCCCTTTTATCAAAAGAAATTTGATGAGATCGGCCTTTTGCCGGGCGATATCAAAACGATTGACGACATCACCAAGCTGCCTTTTACCGTTAAGCAGGATCTGCGGGATAATTACCCCTTCGGCTTGTTTGCTGTGCCCAAAGATCGGCTGGTGCGTATCCATGCATCCTCGGGCACAACGGGCAAACAGACGGTTGTCGGCTATACGCAGAATGATATCGACGTATGGGCGGAAGGTGCGGCGCGCGCGTTGACGGCGGCCGGCGCTACCAAGACGGATTCTATCCACGTTTCCTATGGCTATGGCCTATTTACGGGCGGTTTGGGGCTCCACTACGGCGCGGAGAAGATGGGCGCTA
>OGPA01001818.1_pt1 | contig 16645 bp, 10 predicted proteins | sample 1552841 | NCBI WGS metagenome assembly OGPA01 (sample SAMEA2579916, study PRJEB22360) | human gut metagenome | reverse complement strand
TATACTCCTGCCTGTCATTTGATTTTGAATCAGATCAAACCCTGAAAGCTTGTAATAGCTTGCAAATCTGAGTGATCAGCCGTTGCAGGTGGGTAGCGGCAAATTCGGGATGCATGGATTTTTCCAGAGTCACCGGACCCGGGGCGATGGAAAATATGCCACTGAATCCTGCGGTATACAAGGAAGGGGTATCTGCGATATGGCCGGCTACCAGAAGGACCGGAATGTTTTGTTTACGGGCTTCCCGAAGTATGCCGTAAGCTACTTTTCCCATAGTCGTTTGTGCATCGGCACTTCCTTCTCCGGTGATGATGAGATCGGCATTTTGGATTCGCTTACCGAACTGAAGATGGGTTAGGATCAAGTCAATCCCGGACATTAACCGGGCATTCGTAAAAGCCAGAAAAGCTCCTCCGACTCCTCCGGCTGCTCCGGAGCCGGGAATCCGGCCGATGTCTTTTCCGGTAGTTTGGGCGATAACGGCAGCTATAGCTTGCATGCCTGCTTCCAGATGCTCTGTCATTTCGGGGGTTGCTCCTTTCTGTCCGGCGAATATCCGGGTAGCCCCACGGGGACCGTAAAAAGGATTATCGACATCGCAGGCGATGGTGAAACTGGCTTCGGACAGAGCCGGATGAACCGCTGTGGTGTCAATAGCAGCGACTCGCGATAATATTTGTCCTCCGCTTCCTAAAAGCTTATTGTCGTGATCGAAAAAGCGGAATCCTAAAGCTTGTAACATGCCTAAACCGGCATCGTTCGTGGCACTTCCGCCTATTCCGATAATAAAGTGCCGGCATCCTTTGTTCAGGGCTTCTGCAATGATTTCTCCCAGACCATAGGAGGTCGTGAGCATGGGATTCCGCCGGGAGGGAGGTAACAGTGGCAGGCCGCTGATCCTTGCCATTTCTACCAATGCCGTGCGGCCGTCTTCCGAGATACCGTATTGTGTAGTTATTTTTTGCATAAGTGGGTTATGGGCGACAAGCGGAACGGTATGGCCGTGGAAAGCATCCGTCAGGATTTCCAGTATGCCTTCACCCCCGTCGGCTACCGGAAAATGCAGTACTTCACACTGCGGAAAGATTGTTTTGATACCTTGTTCTGCTGCCTCGTCGGCTTCACGGGAACTTAAACTTCCCTTGAAAGAATCTATTGCTACAACGATTTTATTCATGTTTGTGACGGATTAAATTCCCATATGTCCGGCAAATATAAGAAAAGTATTATTTGGGCCGTTATATACATATTAGGACTTATAAAAGTAGGTTTATTTCGTTAGTAATCCGTCTTCGGTGATCGTGTTTGGGGACCCGGTCGCTTCTGTCGGTCGTCTACCTTTTTCTATCACTGACCGGCGGACCGTTCCGGGCGAACCGGTCTGACGGCACAAAACCCGGAATCGGAATAGAATGAAAAAAAATTGAACCTACATTTTAGGATACACAGGAAGCTACCGATCATTTATCTGTTGATTTTCTTTCGGAAACATTTTTAACTTCTTGTATTTTCCCTTATATTTGTCACTTGTGGAAATGAACAGATATTTGATCGCTGCATTGTATGTTATGGCCGGTTGTGCCGTAACGATTCCTTTAAAGGCTCAGGGTTGTGGAGAGTCTTTGAGAGGGGAAAGGTGTAGATTGATCATAACCAATACGGTAAAGGTCGTATCTGTTTATTTGGAAGAAGAAGAAGAGGAACAGGTTTTTTGTTCCGGTTTGCCTCCGGATTATTTTCAAATCCCCGTCGTCGAGGCGCTTGCCGATGATTTTACTTTCGATAAAACGGTCCGTGTCAATATCGGATCCTTATGTCGTATTGCCCATAAGATCAGGGCTCCTGAGGTTTAATCTGCAAATTATAATTAAGATTTACGAGGGTAGTCTATCTCGGATAAACGAGAGGAAATTCAATTTTCTGAAAGGTTGACGAAGTGTCGTCAATTAAAATTTTACTGTTTACAATTTACAATTTATAATTAAATGGGTTTTAATGATATTTTAAAAAGCCTGTTCGGAAATAAATCCGACCGGGATATGAAAGAACTGATGCCGATTGTGGCCAAAGTGAATGCAGAGTGGGAGAAGCTGAAAAGTATCAGTGCCGATGAATTACGTGCAGTTGCTGAAGATATGAAAAAGGAAGTACGTGAATATATCGGAGAAGAAGAGAATGAGATTGCAGCACTCAAACGGAAAGTGGAAGAGGAAAGGCCTTCGATCGAAGAACGGGAGGAAATTTACGATCGTATAGATAAGCTGGAAGAACAGATCGACAAAAAGGTAGAAGAAGTTTTGACCGGATTGATGCCTAAAGCCTTTGCTGTGATGAAGGAAACCGCCCGTCGTTTTAAAGAGAATACTGAAATTGAAGTGACGGCGACCCAGTTCGACCGGGATTTGGCGGTTACTCACGATTTTGTCGAGATAGAAGGTGACAAAGCCATTTATTTCAATTCCTGGCTTGCCGGAGGAAATGAGGTGACCTGGGATATGGTGCATTATGACGTGCAGCTGATCGGTGGTGCTGTTTTGCATCAGGGAAAAATTGCAGAGATGGCTACCGGTGAAGGGAAAACCTTGGTGGCTACTCTTCCGGTGTTCCTGAATGCTTTGAGCGGACGTGGTGTGCATATGGTGACGGTAAACGATTACCTGGCCAAACGTGACTCGGAGTGGATGGGACCGCTTTATATGTTCCATGGGCTTTCTGTCGATTGTATCGATAAGCATCAACCCAATTCTCCCCAGCGTCGGCAGGCTTATATGGCCGATATTACTTTCGGTACGAACAACGAATTCGGTTTCGATTATCTGCGTGATAATATGGCTATCAATCCGGAGGATTTGGTACAGCGTAAGCACAATTTTGCGATTGTCGACGAGGTCGATTCCGTATTGATCGACGATGCCCGTACGCCGTTGATTATTTCCGGCCCTGTACCCAAAGGAGACGATCAGATGTTCGATGAATACAAGCCCCGGGTGGAGCGCCTCGTGAGAATGCAACAGGAATTTGTGATGCAGACTTTTAAGGAAGCGAAAGAGTTGTTGGCCAGCGATGATTCTAAAAAGAGAAAAGAAGGGGGGATATTGTTACTGAGGGCACATAAAGGGTTGCCCAAATACAAACCTTTGATCAAGTTTTTGAGTGAAGAAGGCAATAAAGCGATCCTGATCAAGACGGAAAACGAATACATGCAGGAAAATAACCGGAGAATGCCGGAGATTACCGATCCTTTATATTTTGTGATCGATGAAAAACTGAATTCGATCGACCTGACCGATAAGGGACATGATACCATCACAGCCGCAGGGGAAGATCCGAAATTCTTTATCCTCCCGGATATCGGCTCGGAGATTGCAGAGATCGAACGGGACACGAAGGATGATAAAGAAAAATTGGCGAAGAAGGATGAACTGATCCAGAATTATGCGATGAAATCCGAACGGGTACATACTGTCAATCAGTTGTTGAAAGCCTATACCTTGTTCGAGAAGGATGTAGAATATGTAGTACTCGATAATAAAGTGAAGATCGTGGATGAGCAGACCGGGCGTATCATGGAAGGACGCCGCTATTCGGACGGTTTGCATCAGGCTATCGAAGCGAAAGAAAATGTAAAAGTCGAAGCTGCCACTCAGACTTTTGCAACGATTACTTTACAGAACTACTTCCGTATGTATCACAAGTTAGCCGGTATGACAGGTACGGCAGAGACGGAAGCCGGTGAGTTCTGGGATATTTATAAACTGGATGTGGTGGTCATTCCGACTAACCGTCCGGTGATCCGTATCGATGCCAATGATTTTGTGTTTAAAACGAAACGCGAGAAATACAATGCGGTTATCGATGAAATTGTCCGTTTGGTAGATTTAGGCCGGCCGGTTTTGGTGGGAACGACTTCTGTCGAGGTGTCCGAATTGCTGAGCCGTATGTTGAAACTGCGTGGTATCAAACACAATGTATTGAATGCGAAATTACATCAACGGGAAGCCGAGATCGTTGCCGAAGCCGGTAAATCGAAGACGGTAACTATCGCTACCAATATGGCAGGACGTGGTACGGACATCAAATTGAGCCCTGAGGTACGTGAGGCCGGAGGTTTGGCTATTATCGGTACCGAACGGCATGATTCCCGTCGTGTCGACCGTCAGTTACGTGGACGTGCCGGACGTCAGGGAGACCCGGGGTCTTCCCAGTTCTTCGTATCGCTCGAGGACGACCTGATGCGTTTGTTCAGCTCGGAACGTATAATCCGGGTGATGGACCGTTTGGGACATCAGGAAGGGGATGTGATTCAGCATTCTATGATTACCAAGTCTATTGAACGTGCACAGAAGAAGGTGGAAGAAAATAACTTCGGTATTCGTAAGCGTTTGCTGGAATATGACGATGTGATGAATTCCCAGCGTACAGTGATTTACAAACAACGTCGTCAGGCTTTGTTAGGAGAACGTATCGGTGTGGCTGTAGCAAATAATACTTACGATGTTTGTGAGGCAATCGTTATGGAATACCAGCCGGTGAACGATCCGGAAGGTTTCCGGATGGAAGTATTGAGGGTATTGTCCGTCGATTATGAAGTGGATCCGGAGGAATTCCAGAAAGCCCGTCCCAATGAATTGGCCGAATCGTTGTATCAATACGTACGGGAGGCTTATCAGCGTAAAGTCGAACATATCGCTCAGCAAGCTTATCCGGTGATCAAGAATGTATTCGAAACACGGGGAGATGTCTTTAAGAATATTGTCGTTCCTTTTACCGACGGTCAACGGATGTACAGCGTGGTGACCAACCTGGAGAAGGCCTATCGTACGAATGGTGAAGATTTGATGCGTTCTTTCGAGAAATCGGTCATTCTGGCTCATATCGATGATGCCTGGAAAGAACATCTCCGCGAAATGGACGATCTGAAACAATCGGTTCAGAATGCTGCTTATGAACAGAAAGATCCTTTGTTGATTTATAAATTCGAGTCTTATAATTTGTTTAAGACTATGGTGGAAAAGATCAATAAAGGGATGGTGTCTACACTGATGAAAGGGCAGATTCCGATGCAAGAACCCGAGCATGTACGCGAAGCTGAAGAAAAGCGGACCGATTTGAGTAAACTGCGGGAAAGTCGTTCGGAGGCTCAGGCTGCTGCCGCCAACCGTGAACAGGTGCGGCACGAACCGGTGAAAGTAGGACCGAAAGTGGGGAGGAATGATCCTTGTCCATGTGGTAGCGGACTGAAGTATAAGAACTGCCACGGGAAAAATGAATAAACTGATTTTTGATTTAGGATTTACGATTTCAGATTTCAATGGTAAGTCTGAATCGTAAATCAAAAATCATAAATCGAAAATCATAACGTATGTTGTCTTTATTTATTAATTGGGATATTAGTCCCGAGATCTTCAATTTGGGGGGTATTTCCATTCGTTATTACGGGTTGCTGTTCGCTGTGGCCTTTATTTTAGGTTATAAGGTTGAAGAGAAAATGTTCAAGTCCGAAGGATTGCCTATGGCCTGGTTGGATAAATTGTGGTTGTATGTAGCGATCGCGACGATAGTCGGTGCCCGTTTGGGACATTGTATTTTTTACGACTGGGCTTATTATAGCCAGCATCCGCTGGAGATGATCCTGCCTGTACGGTTTTCGCCCGAATTTAAGTTTACCGGTTATCAGGGATTGGCCAGTCATGGCGCTGCAATAGGTATTATTGCCGGATTGTGGTATTATTCACGGAAAGTCAGCAAAAAATCTATATTCTGGATTTTAGACCGGGCTGTGATTCCGATTGCTTTAGCCGGCTTTTTTATCCGGACAGGAAATTTGATGAACTCTGAAATTGTGGGATTACCGACCAATATGCCTTGGGGATTCCGCTTTATGAATAGTGATTTACCGAATCCGGAATTGCCGCGCCATCCGGCTCAATTGTATGAAGCAATTTGTTACCTGTTTAGTTTTTTTGTTTTGATGTATCTTTATTGGCGAACGAACGTTAAGAAGAAAATGGGATTTATCTTCGGCGCTTTTTTGATCCTGATCTTCTCTGCCCGCTTTATTATCGAGTTCGTCAAGGAAGTACAGGAACCCTGGGAAGCTGGAATGGCTTTGAATATGGGACAGATTTTGAGTATTCCTTTTATTCTGGTGGGGATTTTTATGCTTTGGTATAGTAAGAAGTGGCCGGATGAGGGGGAGAAGAAAGGAAAAAAAGGGAAAGGCTAAAGACTGTAAGCTATAAACTAGAGGTAAAAAGAATAGAGGTTAGAGGTGAAAGAGAGAGGGGACGGGAAATATGAAATTTTAGTTGAGAGGTTATGTACGAAGAGAAGTTTATGAGAGAAGCTATTCGTTTGGCTGTAGAGAATGTGAAACAGGGGACCGGGGGGCCGTTCGGCGCTGTTGTTGTCAAGGAGGGAAAGATTATCGCAGCTTGTGCCAATACGGTTACTCCGGATTGTGACCCGACAGCACATGCCGAAGTGAATGCGATTCGCGAGGCTTGTCGTAAGTTAGATACTTTTCAACTCGGGGGATGTGAGATATATGCCAGTTGTGAGCCTTGTCCTATGTGCCTTGGTGCTATTTATTGGGCAAGACCTTCCCGGGTATATTATGCCTCTACAAAAGAAGATGCAGCACTTGCCGGATTCGATGATTCCCTGATCTATAAAGAGATTGCCCTCCCCGAGGCCGATCGGAGTATTCCCTTTTTGAATGAGAAAGAGGATACAGCTGGAGAAGAATTCAGCTTGTGGAAAGAAAGCAAAGACAAGACTGTTTATTAAGTTCGTTTCTTCAAAATAGAATGCAAAATGTCGGAAAAATCAACCTTTTAGGGAGATTTTTCCGGCATTTTGATTTTTCCAATAATTCCTGTCCTCTTTTCTAAGACTTTTCCTATTTTTTATTCTTTTATTTAATCTATTTGAAAATCTTCGATAGCCCATTCGCTCCCCGGACTTTCCATTAATAATCCTGTCAATTTCCGTTTTTTTACAGATGAGGTAATTTTTTTTCAAAAAAATGAAATTTCTGTCATACCAAATCCTGCTTCATGCATTTTATCATTGAATGAACCGAAAAAACGTTCGATTCTTTTTGCGGGAATCCGCAAAAAGAATAATTGCCAGCTGACCAATGACAATTGACAATTACCTGGAAGCTTCGCTTCCATTAGAAAATATTAAGAAAAGAAAAATGAGAAATAGGATGAAGAAAAAAAATCATTGATTATCAAACAAATAAAGAAGAAACCACAGATTGGAAAATATGTGGTCAATTGTCACGCGACAATTGTCAATTAACTAAGTGCCCGCAGGATCCAATAGCTTTTTAAACTTTATGAACTTTCAACTAATTTAATCGAACGTTTTTTAAGATGCAAAAAGATAAATTTGACCGACAGGTTACTCTTTTGAGAAAATATTATTCCGGGACATTGGAGAAAAGGGAAAAGCAGGAATTTCGGGAAATGTTGAACGATCGGAATTTGGAAAATGTGTTTCGGCAGTTGAGTCAGGGAAATATTTTGGCTGAAAAGCTGGAGGAATATAAACAATACGATGCCCGGAAAGCTTTCGGCAAATTCAGCAGGCAACAAAAATCGCTTCGTCATAAAAAGAGGATTATCCGGATTCTTACTGCAGCAGCAGTGGTGGTTTTACTTTTAGGAATGAGTTGGTTACTGAATCTTGGATTACCGGAGGTAGAAGTTGTTCCACCGGCACAGCAGGAGACGATTCGCCCCGGGAGTTACAAAGCTATATTACGACTGACAAATGGCGAGACGGTGAATCTCGAGCGGGATTCCATGCAGGTACTGGAAAAAAATGGGACTCAGATTAGTTATGCAGAGGGAAAGATTACTTACCGATCTACGCCTCAAATACAGGAATTGGCTTATAATGAATTGATTGTGCCCACAGCCGGAGAGTGTTACATCACGTTGGAAGATCATACGAAAGTATGGATAAATGCAGAATCGAAAATAAAGTATCCGGTGCAGTTCACTGCTGGGGAACGTAAAGTGTATTTGGAAGGAGAAGCCTATTTCGACGTGGCCGAAGACGGACGTCCTTTTCAGGTAATTACTTCTCAGGGAGAGGTGACCGTATTGGGGACGGCTTTCGGAATAAGTTCATACATGGATAAAGCAGAATATACCACCTTAGTGAGAGGCTGTGTACGTTATACTTCCCATACAAAGAAAAGCGTAATCTTATCGCCAGGTGAACAGGCTATCCTGGAAAGGTCCGGTGAATTAATCAGTCGTAAAGTCGAAGTTGAAGAATATGTAGGCTGGAAAGACGGGGTTTTTGTTTTCAGGGATAAGCCCCTGGAGGAAATTATGGAAACACTGTCCCGTTGGTACGGATCTGAAGTGGTTTTCCGGAATGAGGAAATGAAACAGCTGAAATATACCGGTAGTCTCGAACGGTATGATTCGATCAATACTTTCCTGCAAGTGTTGGAAAGACTCCAGGATATTCATTATGAAATAGATAATAATAAAATCCTGTTATCTCGAAAGTCTTCTTAATTACTTAACTAAATTACAATGGTATGAAAAAAAATCGTCTGATCCGATTTCCGGGCCTTTTAAAGAGGTTTAGGAAAAATTTGATGTTTATCAAATGTTGTATTGTTTTCATTTTTGTTTTTAGCCTGAATTTATCGGCTCATGTTTTTTCTCAAAGCAAGCTGGTGACTTTAGACTTGAAAGAGGTTTCTGTGGAGAAATTTGTCGATGCCGTGAAACAACAAACCGGTATGAAAATGATGTATAATTCCGGTGTGGTGCGGGAAGCTGGTCAGGTTTCCGTTCAGGTTAAAGACAAAGAATTGAGCGAAGTGTTGGATATGGTATTGAAAAAAGTGAATTTGGAGTATGAGCTGTACAATGATATCATTCTGATTCGTGCAAAAGGAGAAGTACCGGCCGGGCCGAAAGTACTGAAAGGGGTGGTGAAAGATAAAAGCGGGGCGGTCTTACCGGGAGTGACCGTCGTAATTAAAGGGACGACCTTAGGCGTATCGACCGACATCGATGGAAAATATTCGATCACCATTCCGGAGGATGGGAAAGAAACGGTATTGATGTTTACATTTGTCGGCATGAAGCCACAGGAGGTCAGATATGCCGGGCAAGAAACGTTGAATGTGATATTGACCGAGGAAGTGGCGGAAATGGAAGAGGTGGTGGTCAATGGTTACTTTACCCGGAAGAAGGAGAGCTTTACCGGTGTATCCAAGACCTTCTCCGGAGATGAACTGAAGACTATTTCTACGGGAAATATCCTGAATACCTTGTCTGTGCTCGATCCTTCTTTTACTAAAGTGGTGAATAATGAAATGGGTAGTGACCCGAATACGATTCCTGATTTTGAAATCCGGGGGTCCAGTAGTTTGAAGGCCGAGTATGAAAACAATCCGAATATGCCGACTTTTATTATGGATGGTTTCGAAGTAACCGCTCAGAAGGTGTTCGACCTCGACCCCAACCGGGTACGTTATATCACTATTCTGAAAGATGCATCGGCTACAGCGATTTACGGCTCACGTGCTGCCAATGGTGTTGTGGTGATCGAGACAGTACTTCCCAAAGCCGGAAAATTGCAGTTGTCTTATAACGGTAGTGCCAACTTCGAAATAGCCGATCTTTCGGATTATAATCTGATGAATGCAGAAGAAAAACTGGAATACGAAGTGCGTTCCGGATTGTATGAAAAATCTTCCAAACCCGGATGGACGGATGATAAGTTGGATGCATATAACCGGATTCTGAAATTGGTGAAGGAAGGAAATGATGTGGATTGGTTGTCCATTCCGGTACGGGAATTGGGGGTCGGCCATAAACATACCGTAATGGCAGAAGGTGGAAACGAATCGTTCCGTTATGCTTTCGATCTTTTCTATTCGAATAAAGTCGGAGTGATGAAAGGCTCGAAACGGGATAATTACGGTGGAGGGATCCGGCTTCAATATAACCTGAAAAACCTGAAATTCTCCAATTATGCTTCCTTCGATCATTTGAAGTCGGTCAATTCCCCTTACGGAAGTTTTAGTTCTTACCTCTATTATAATCCCTATTATAATCCTTATGATGAAAACGGGAATGTGAAAAAGGTCCTCTATTCTTATGAATATTATGACCGGGGAATTACCTCGAAGACCATGTATAATGAATTGTACAATGCGGTATTGCCTTCTAAAAATCAGCAGACTTCTAATAATTTTCTGAATAATTTCTCGATAGAATACGATATTATTCAGGGATTGAAATTGAAGGCCAATCTTTCGTTAAGCGTGGATAATGGAAAGACCGATGTTTATAAATCCTATGAAAATACCGAATTTTTGGACAAAGAGAAAAAAGGGAGTTATGCCCAGTCGACTTCCAATGATTTCAGTTATGATATTAACGTCATCTTATCATATTTTAAGAGCCTGAAAAAACATTTTATCAACCTGGGGTTTGTGTATAACCTTCAGGAAAAACAGTATGACAATACCAGTATCTACGTTGTCGGTTTTCCCAATGCGAACATGGATCATGTGTCGATCGGTTCGGGGTATCAGGAAGGGGCGAAACCCGGAGGTAGTTTCGATGTGACCCGCCTGGTCGGTTTTGTGGGTAACCTGGGATATACGTATGACAATCGTTTCTTGTTGGATGCTTCTGTTCGAAGCGACGGTTCGTCTATTTACGGTTCGAACAACCGCTGGGGTACTTTCTGGTCGGTCGGTGTCGGATATAATATCCATAACGAAAAATTCATGAAAAACTGGGGCGTGATCAACCTGTTGAAGATCAGGGGATCTATCGGGACAACCGGTGGCCAGAATTTTAGTCCTTACCAGGCTATGGCCATGTATTCCTATAACGATAGCCGGATCAATACCATTTCTTACAGCGGCTATCTGGGAGCCATTATGAAGGCTTTCGGAAATAAAAACCTGAAATGGCAGAAGGTAGAAAAACAAAACGTAGGGTTGGATTTCGAAATCTTCCATAGTCGTCTGACCGGATCTTTCAATGTATACCGGGATTTATCGAAAGATGTGCTGATCGACGTATCTATTGCTCCGTCTTTGGGTTTTTCTTCTTATAAAGAAAATTTGGGAGAAGTAGAAAACAGTGGGGTCGAACTATCCTTAAAAGGTACGGTACTCCGGGATGTCAAACGGGAATTGAACTGGGATATTTTCTTCAATCTGGCACACAATAAAAATAAAGTGAAGAAAATCAACAAAGCTTTGACAGCTTTTAATGCCGACCAGGATTCCAAAGTGGAAAACAAACCGATGATCCGTTACAAAGAAGGGTTGTCGCAGAATACCATCTGGGTGAATGAATCTTTGGGAATCGATCCGGCTACCGGTGATGAAATATTCCTGGATATGAACGGGAATAAAGTGAATAAATGGGATAGTAAAAATTACAAACCCTGGGGATCTTCCGATCCTAAAATTTATGGAACGGTCGGAACGATGTTTATGTATAAAGGCTGGGAGTTGAATGCGTATTTATATTATAAATACGGTGGTTATATTTACAATCAGACCTTAGTCGACAAAGTGGAGAATGTAAATCCCAACGAGAACGGAGACCGGCGCATTCTGTACGACCGTTGGAATGAACCGGGAGACGTGGCAAAATTCAAAAAGGTAAGCGATGTTTCGGTCACTAATCCGACTTCCCGCTTTGTGGAAAAAGAAAACTATATTCAGCTTCAGGCTTTATCTGTGAGTTATGATTTCCGGAGTGCGAAATTGAAAGAGTGGGGGATTCAGCGCTTGAAAATCTCCGCTATCGGAAACGATATTTTCACTTCTTCCACGGTGCGGATGGAAAGAGGTACTTCCTATCCTTTTGCAAGGACTTTTTCACTGGCTGCTCAAATCACTTTTTAATCGGACAATACTATGAAAAAATTAATAAATAAAACGATCATTCTTTCGCTCTTTGTGGCATTGACCGGCTGTAACGACTGGCTGGACGTTTCTCCGAAAGCGGATATGAAAGCAGAGGATCTGTTCGGTACTGAAGCCGGATTCAGAGATGCTTTGGTAGGTGTTTATGCATTGATGTGCGGTACGAATAGTTACGGCAGAGATCTGACATACGGCTACCTGGATGTATTGGCTCAATATTACAACAGTCCGTTGAAAACAACTTCTTCCGGTTATGAGCATAATTTCAAAAATGCAGCAGAATATAAGTATACCGAGAAAACAGAGGAAAGTCGCATTAGCTCTATTTGGAGTAATCATTTTTCTGCTGTAGCCAATATCAATCAGGCCATGTTGTTCATCGACGAAAATAAAGGGGTTTTTACTTCACCCGAGGTACATGATGTGTATAAAGGAGAATTTCTGGCTTTGCGGGCTTTTCTGCATTTCGATATACTCCGTTTATTCGCTCCTTCGGCTGCGATGAATAATAATAAAGGATTGGACGCATTGGCTATTCCTTATGTAGATGTTTTTACGAATATCGCCCAGTCCCAGTTGACGGTGAAAGAGGTTTTGAAAAAAATAGAAACGGATTTGTTGGCTGCAAAACAGTTGATGAAAGGGAAAGAAGAATTTAAATTTTCCGATACTTCCGATCCGCTGTATAACCGGAAACAAAGAATGAATTACTATGCGGTGACAGCACTTTTAGCCCGGGTATATCTTTGGGGAAACGATAAAGAGGCGGCTTTGAAAGAAGCAAAGGAAATTATCGGTGAAGCCGACGGAGAAAGTCCTGCTTCTTATGAATTGGCCAATAGTGCTGCTACTACTTCCGATCCGATGTTCAATAAAGAGTTGATTTTCACATTGGATGTGCAGAAATTGAAAGACAATAGCGATATTTATTTTACCGAGAGTTTTTCTTCTACTTCTAATATATTGACGATGTCTTCAAAAGGAAAAGCGACTATTTTTAATAGTTCCGGACTGGATAATGAGTTCAGAAATTATTGGATCACCCCGTATTCCGACGGTAGTTCGTTCGTATTGAAGAAATATACCGGAGTAAATTATATTCCGATGTTTAAAATTTCCGAATTGTATCTGATAGCTGCCGAATGTGCTCAAGGGAAGGCTGCCTATGATTATCTCAATAAATTGAGAAATCACCGGGGATTAAGCAGTATTGCGCCGACCGATGATTTAGCCGGTTATATCTTTCAGGAATATCGCCGGGAATTTATAGGTGAGGGACAAATGTTCTTCTATTATAAACGGAAAGCAATGGAAACTATCGGGGCTGAAAATAATATCGCTCATCAAGATGTGAATGCGGTGTATAATTTGCCTATTCCGACAGTAGAAATCGATTTTGGGAATATTAAAAATTAAGCGTTATGAAAAAGATATTTTTTCTTCTTGCTTCAGTGATCCTGTTAGCATGTAGTGAGAATGAACGGATGGTATACGATGAGCATATGCACGATATCTATTATTCCATTGTGACAGATACCCGGGATAGTCTGTATGTTTCCTTGCTGATGGCCGATCAGATTCTGGAGACGACCGTAGATGTGAAGATGTTGGGAAATGTATTGACCAAGCCGCAGAAATTTAAAGTCGAGGTGGTCGGGGAGAGAACGGATGCCAAAGAAGGTATACATTATGAAAAACTTCCTGAATTCTATGAGTTCCCGGCCGGAGAATTTATTTATAAAATGCCTGTGCGGTTGATTAAGGGGGATGCGGCTATTAAACAGAAACCGGTGACTCTTACGTTGAGGCTGGTTGCTACCGGTGATCTGGGTGTGGCCTATGCCGATAAGTCCGAGATTCGTCTGCTCATTGCCGATATGTTGAAAAAGCCTGAGGGAGAAGGCTATTATGGAGATATGACTGCGTTTAAGAAATTATTCGGCGAATATTCCCAAAAAAAGCATATGATGATCATCGAAATGACCGGACATGATTTTTGGGAAGATACCTATGGTAGTGGAAACGGTAATTATGGCATTTATTACGAGGAAGATTATTACACTCCCTATGCCAGAAAACTGTATAAGATCATTACCGGGAGTGAAATCAGGGATGAAACCGGTAAAGTGATGCAAGGATGGAATGTACCTTAGTCTATGGGTTGTTAATTAAAAAAGAAGATAGCTATGAAAAAATTGAAATATATAGGAATATTATTTTTGTTGATCCTGTTCTCTTGTGTGGATGATGAATCCAGATACGGAGATATCGATATCGATGAGATTAAAATTGAGGGGATCAAAGATTATCAGGAGATCGAAGTGGGAGGGAAATTGACCATCACTCCGGTAGTGACGACAAAGTTCGGCGAAAAATCGGATCTTTCCTATGTGTGGTATAAATACAATGAAGAACAGTCGGTCGCCGATACCTTGTCTTTTGAAAAAAATCTGGATGTGGTGATCTCGGATGTTTTACCGGGGGTGAAAACTACTTTAAAATTTAAAGTGACCGACAATAAAACCGGTCTTTATGTGATCGAAGAATCCAGTTTTACCACTATCGGTAAATATTCAGGAGGCACCCTGATGTTATGTAAAACCGGTGGAGAGTACGACCTGACGATGTTAAAGAAAGATGGTACCACCCTATACGAAAAGATCTATACTCAAATCAATGAGGGAGAGAAACTCAGTGAGCAGTCTCGAAAAATCATCCTGATCAAACCTTATGCCCGTAACCCGAGACCTTATAAGGCAGTCGTCGTTACTGCAAAAAATAATACGGGAGGCGTATATCTCGATCCCGATTTATTTGTGCGGAAGGCTTATATGAAAGAGAAATTCTTTTCGGGTGAAGACCTGACCGGAGACATCGGGATCGACGGTTATTGTACGGACCAGGGGAGTGATTATCTGGTGGTGAATGGGAAAGTACACGGGCGGGCCTATGGTTTTGAGGAAACAGCCGTATGGAATCCGGAAATTGTATTTTTGTCGGCTCCTCAGGATTATTCGGCAGCACTTTATGTTGCACAGCCGACAGGCTATCCGTTTTATGCCGCTCCCTTATTTTATGATAACCTGCACGGACGTTTTATGATCAACCAAAGCGGTGGGTATTTTAGTTTTATCGGTGGGGCGAATTCCGATTTTTCGAAATTTGATCCCAAAGCAATGGGAGAAGGGGTAGAATTAGTACTTTCAGGAAGTATGAATTCGACTCTGAATGAAGTATGGGCGTTGATGAGAGATAAAAATAAGAATGAATATTTTTTGATTACCTATAAATTTATTTTTAATGACGACTGGACGTATGATTTTATCTCTCTGTCAAAGCAGGTATTAACCGGAGCAGCCTATCCCGGATTATACAACGCTACGGCGATGATACCCGGAAACAAGGCCGAGGTAGACAATTACATGCCTTGGCATATGGATTCGAAAGGAATTTCGGATATCTTTTTCTATGTCAGCGATGATAAAGTTTATGCTTTTAATGTGAAAACGGCTTCTGAGGGAGTGATTATCGACGGTACGAAAGAGCATTATGCGATCGATGGGGTAGATTGTACAGAAGTAGCTGCTCCGACGACAGAGAATCCGAATGCTACCATGATACAGTTGACTATAGCCATTAAAGACGGGAATATTCCGGCTCCGAATGGGGGAATTGCTGTTTATAAATTGAATAATATCGGTGGACTTGCAGCACAAAAACTTTATACCAAAGCAGGATTTTGTGATGAGGTGGTAGCGACGGTGGAAAAACAAGATTAATATATGAAAGTGATGAAAATAATAAACTTAATCATTGGAATAGCATGCCTGTTAGGGGCATGCCATTCCAATCGCATGCGGATTGAAGGAGAAATCGGAGATATAAAGGAAAATAAGATCTATCTCGGGGAAATAACGAATACCTATTATGGGTTGTTCGATCCGATCGATTCGGCTGAAATTGAAGAGGGTAAATTTACTTTTACGGTAGATTGTGCGAAAAAACAAATGCTCTTTCTGGGATTCAGGCCCGGACAAGGAGGAATGGTATTTGCCGAGGCCGGTAATCTGAAGGTAAAACCTGCAACTGTTAAGAAGGGAGGAGTGGTATGGGAAGTTTCCGGGTCTGTCTTAAATAATAAGTATCGGGATTTTCTGAAAGCCTGTGCCGTTGTCAGAAACGATCGGTTGCTGGATTCGTTGGATGCCTTGTTTTTTACTGCCCGCGACCGGGAGGACCGGGAGGAAATGGCCCGGATCAAAGAGGAGTCTATGCCTTATTATGAGCAGGCACAGATGGCCGAAGATCAGTTGGTAAGACAAACGGTTGACGGAAATATGGAGAATCCGTTCGGAATTTATTTGTACTACAGTAAATTATTCGGACGGAAAGATTTCTCTACTAAAGAAAATATCGGTGCGGAAAGGGAATACCAGAAAAATTTTGGACCGGAAGCTCAGCAGACTCCTTATATCGCTTTGATGAACGCTCAGCTCGACCGTTATGCGGGATGTGCTATCGGTGCTGTCGCCCCGGAGATTACCGGCCGGGATACGCTGGGTAATCCGATCAAATTAAGTGATTTCAGAGGTAAATATGTTATTGTGGATTTTTGGGATTCTTATTGTCATTGGTGTCGCGAAGAAACACCGTGGCTGAGAAAAGCATTGGAAGCTTTTAAGGGAAAAAATTTTACCATTTTAGGCG
>OGPA01001814.1_pt1 | contig 16682 bp, 13 predicted proteins | sample 1552841 | NCBI WGS metagenome assembly OGPA01 (sample SAMEA2579916, study PRJEB22360) | human gut metagenome | reverse complement strand
AATCAGATATGTCATAGCCCTGATCCACAAATGGCGATTTATATATCGGAGACAGCCATATGATGTCAATTCCAAGCGATTTTAAATAATCCAGCTTTGAAATGATACCTCTTAAATCTCCTATTCCGTCACCGTTTGTATCCAGAAAGCTCTTTGGATAAATCTGATATGCCACCTTGTCATGCCACCATTTTCTCTCCATAATGTGTACCTCTTATCTAATCATAAATTTTGCACCTATTTACATCTTGAGAACTTTGTCTTGATGTATTATACTGCTATTATAGAAAGTGGTTAGTATAAATTCTTGCAATATTTTTTCATTTTATAACACAATACTGCTCTTATAATTTAAAGGGTATAATTTTAAAAGCTATGGAGAAACAACAATATGAAAAACAATAATCCGCCTGCCCTCGGGCAGAAAGAAAACGCAAAGCACGGAGAAGTATTTTTCCCCGTTCAGAAATATATAACAAGACTTACAGCAGATTACCCTGTCATCACTACACACTGGCACGATGAGGCAGAGCTCACACTGATTACAAAGGGCTCATGCTCCTATCAGATTGATTTGCTCGAATATGAAGCAAAGGAAGGCGATATCATCTTTATCCCGCCACTGCTGCTGCATTCCATTTCAATAAGGGACTGCGACGAATTTTACTCGGAAACGTATGTATTCCATATCAATTTTTTAGGTGGAAACAATACCGATATATGCTCTTCAAGATATCTGACTCCGCTAATCAACCATGAGTTCGCCATGCCTTACCTGATTGCACCGAAGCATCCGGCATATTCATCCCTTTGCAAATGCTTCATGCGCATAACAAAGCTATACTCCAGTCAGGAATTCGGCTATGAGCTGGCTCTAAAGGCATTTCTGCTTCAGGCAATATTTCTATTGCTGCAATACAGTGAAAAAAATGCTGATTTCGGTGTCAACACATCCTCCGATAAGCTCAAAAATGTGCTCGATTACATCGAGGTGCACTATGCCGAAAGCATCCAGGTTTCAGAGCTTGCCGGGCTTTGCTATTTCAGTGAATACCACTTCATGCGTTTCTTCAAAAAACACATGAACATGACCTGCGTGCAGTATATCAACAATGTGCGTCTTGAAAAATCCGTGGAACAGTTCGAGCGCGGCAACACCTCAATTTTAGATGTCTCACTGTCTGTCGGATTTCACAATCTGAGCTATTTTCACAGGGCATTTAAAAAGAGGTATCATATGACACCTCTTTCCTTTATCAAAAGCCTTGAATAAATATTTATTTGCACGCAATCACTCTGAGTATATACTCATATGACCTCTTTGCAGAGGATATGGAAAGCCTCTCCTCAGTCGTATGGATATCATACATGTCCGGTCCCATTGATATGCAGTCGAGTCCTTCAATCTTGCCACTTAAAAGTCCGCACTCGACACCGGCATGAATAGCCTCAACTGTAGGCTTTTTGCCATACATCTCCTCAAAAATCCGTACCATATCCTCGCGGAGCTTTGAATCCTTCTTGTACTCCCATGCAGGATAATCACCCTCAAATGTAACCTCTGCCGCAAAAGCGCCTGCTATGCATACAAGCTGGTTCTTAAGGCTTTTTTTAGCCACACCGACAGAGCTTCTGACTGCGTATCTTAAAGTGACAGCAGCATCGTCTGATTTTAAAACTCCCAGATTAAGCGAGGTCTCAACAAGCTTATCGATTTCCCGGCTCATTCTGATGATGCCGTTTGGCAGTGCCTCGATAAGTGCGATAACCCTTGCGCTATCCTTTGCACTTATAGCTGACTCACTGCAGTCAGTCTTCTCTGACACAGTAAGCTTAAGATCAGGATCAGATGCCTTAAACTCCTCCTCGATCTCAGCTGCTGCCTGTTCTATCGAAGCCTTCACTGCCGCAGCCTCATCAGGTGCTACAATAATCTGTGCAGTACACTCTCTTGGAATGGCATTATCCTTTCTGCCGCCCTCTATAGAAGCTATAGCTACAGGTGCCGATGCGTCGCGAAGCAGTCTGGACATAAGAGTATTGGCATTGCCCCTTCCCTTATCAATCTCTGAGCCTGAGTGTCCGCCGGTGAGACCTGATAAGCTCACAGTAAGCTTTGTTCCGCTCACAGTCTCTCTCTCTACAGGCAGCTTCACATCGGCTCTGCATCCACCGGCGCAGCTTGCGAGCATCACGCCCTCCTCCTCGCTGTCCATATTAAGAAGCTTCTTTCCCTTAAGCATAGACACATCGATGCCTGTAGCACCCTCCATGCCGACCTCCTCGCATACAGTGCATACAAACTCAAGGCGTGGATGTGACAGGCTGTCATCGTCCAAAATAGCAAGTGCATATGCCACCGCGATACCGTCATCTCCACCGAGTGTAGTGCCCTTTGCCGAGATAAAATCACCATCTATCAAAAGGTCCAGGCCTTCCTCGTCCATATCCTTATCACAGTCAGGTGCCTTCTCGCAAACCATATCCATGTGCCCCTGCAGTATGATTGGCTCCACATCCTCATATCCTTCTGATGCTTCCTTTATGATTATCACATTGTGAAGCTCATCCTGGTAATGCTCAAGGCCTCTTGCCTTTGCAAACTCCACCAGATAATTACTGATTTTCTCTTCCTTGTATGATGGATGAGGAATACTGCATATATCCTCGAAAAACGAAAAAACGTTCTTTGGCTCTAAATCTGTTAATACTCTCATTTTACTCTCCTTAAAAAAAGTCTGCCGACGAATCCGCCGACAGACATATTATAACACAATCCGGTATTTAATTGTATATGTATTATAAGTGTTGTAAAATACATTTCTTTACACTAAAGGCTTAATCTCGTCATCCAGCGTACTCCTAAGCTCTGCGAAAAACTTAGCATAATACTTGAATTTAGGTAAAGCACGTTCCACTGTATTTTTGTACTCAGGATAATCAATAGATGCCTTTATGGCGCTCTCATTAGGGATAACCCCATTGCGGTAATGTGTTGCCGCATACATTACATCATCCTTGTCTGCATGCCATAACAGGCAGAAATTACTCACAACCTGTTCTATACATTCATGTTTCATATTTTCAACAATGTTTAGAATTGATTTGCCCTTGAACCTGCTCTCATCAAGCTCTATCTCATTAATCAGATGTGACATGATATCTGCAACCTTCGGATTATCCTTACGCAGATCCTCTACATACTGCTTTGCCTCATCTATCTTCTTTTGCTTTTCCTCAGGAGTGATATCACCATCCTCCTCAGGATTGACGATATTCTGAATCAGACTAATGATATATTCATAATCAATCCTCGTATTACTGTATGCCATAAGCTCATAATCTGAGTCTATTTCCGGTTCTACTGGCGGATTAACCGGGTCCGGTCCCGGGTCTGGCCCAATCTCACTTTTTATGTTCAGGTAATGGCCTGCATAGTCTATATATTCCTGTTCAGTAATTCCATAATCATCAAGCATACTTTCATCATATCTGCTGAAGGATTTAAGCTGCGCAAAAAGTCTGTCAAAGCTCTGAAACATCTTCATGAAATGAAGCTTCTCCTCATCTGACATTGACGGAATGTCGTCCGGTGTCTGAGCTGCAATTCTAAGTGCCGCAAGCGCCTTTTTAAAAGCAGGCTCCACATCATCCCACTCTGCAATAAGCGGTGTATCCTCTGTACTTCCTGCAGAGTAAAGCTTGACAGCATCATCCACACATTTCTTGAAAAGTACCGGTGCCTGAAAAGTCACAATCTGTCCATACGGCTTTGATTTTTTGTCAAAAATACGATTAGTTCTGGAAAAGGCCTGTATTAAATCGTGAGGTCCCATCGGCTGCCTGTCAATAAAAATTGTCGACATGCATGGCGCATCAAAGCCTGTGAGCAGACGATCCACAACAATAACCAGATCAAGCTGTTCGTTTCTGCTCTTATACTTAGGATCTTTTCTAGAAAGTCGTTTATTTAGATTACTATTGTATGAAGTAATCTGTGAAATATCAAACTTTGTATCAAACATAGCGTTGTAGTCATCAAGAGACTGCTTCATCTTCTCCTGATTGACCTGCGAGCCGTCCTCATTTTCAGTCACAGAGTATGTGATGGCAAACTTAGGGAAGTCCGGTAAAACCTGCTTTATGCGTTCATCTATCTTTAATGGTGTTTCTCCGTTTTTCACCCTTGTGAGCAGCTCATAATATTTTTGTGCAAGCGAAATAGAACTTGTGGTCAAAAGCCCTTCAAAGGTCTTGCCTTTTCCATTTTGGAAGCCCAGCTTATGATATGACTTATTTAAAATAACCTCAAGCACCTTGAGCATATGCGTCTCATTTTCATATCGGCTGCTGTCAGTCTCATCCGTCACATCCTTTGGACCATCGTGCTCCACTTGAAATCCCAAAACAGCATTATCATGAATAGCATTCTGGATAGTATATTTGTGCAGACATGCTCCGTATAATTCCTCTGTTGTACGTGGCAAATCCCCCATCAACGGATAAGGATTCTCCGGAAAACGTGGTGTTCCTGTAAAGCCAAACCAGAGTGACTTTCCAAAAAAGCGTTCGATTATTCTCTTGGTAGCCGGAGATACAGCTCTGTGACACTCATCCACCACAAAAGCTATTTTTAATCCTCTTAACCTGTTATACTCAGGTGTGCCCTCCTTCAGACGCTTTGAAATGAGAATCTGCATCTTTTGAATTGTAGTAACAATCATCTGTCTGTCAGACGATTTAAGTTTATTTTTCAAATCAGTCACATTATCAGTATTATCCACATCAATTGAATCATTCTGAGAATATGAACTAAATGACGTATTTGTCTGCTCATCAAGATCTTTCCTATCTATAAGGAAAATAGCCTTATCCAACGCCGGAATATCCATAAGGAGATTTCTTGTTGCCTTATATGATGTAAGCGTCTTTCCCGAGCCTGTAGTATGCCATACAAATCCCGACTTTCCTGTTCGTGATGCTTCACGAATTGCCTCAATAGCATGTATCTGATATGGCCTAAGCAGAATAAGCCGCTTAGCTTCATTATCTAAAACCGTATATCTTGCAATCATCTCATGTGCCTGTGGAATCTTAAGGACATTTTTTGCAAAATCAATATAATCAGAAACCGGCTGATTGTTCCTGTCAACCCATCCGCTGATAAATTCTTTCTTTAGCTCCGTATCACTTGCTGCAGAAAAATACTTCGTGTCAACACCGTTGCTTATAACAAACATCTGAACAGCCGAAAAAATCCCCCTGAACTGCCCTTCACCAATGTATTTCTTTATCTGATTGAATGCTTCCATATATGAATGCTGTCTGTTTTTCAGCTCAATATGTATCATTGGAAGACCGTTTATCATCAAGGTCACATCAAATCTACGGTCTCTTGATGCGGCATCATCATCATCCTTCAATGCACTGTACTGATTTATAACCTCATACACACTGCTGCCACCTGCAATATGCTCATGATTCATCACAACCAGATGAAGCTTCTTAGTATCACGCTGTACATGCACCATGACCTTGCCGTTTTCGCCTACCAGCCACTCTCCAGCCTTATAAAATGTTGAAAACTGCAACTGATTCTTTACCTGCTCAAACTCTGAATCAGAAAGTGGCTCACCATCCAGCCTGTCCTTATTGTTCTGCTCTAAAATATATTTAAAATTGTTCCATAAATCCGCTTCTGTCTTTAAATCTGGTCTGTACGTCCACTGCGAATCCCCATATATCAACTGCTCAATCAATTTCTGCTCTATTAACGATTCCAACTCCGGCATGATAATTTCTCCTTCTTCAAAATCAAAACACTAACTATATTTATTATAGCAAATATAGGCATAAAATACCACAAAATTACTTATATCAAAATCAGCGCAAGCATATTGTTTAAAAAGCTACATTACAGTCCTGACAAAGTCCTCATTACCAGATCCACATCCTTATTTTCCAGTTCCTGAATGATATGCAGATATGTTTTCTGCGTTGTTGTCATACTCGCATGCCCCAATCTGCGCGCCACACTGGCTATAGAAACACCGGCAAACAAAAGCAACGACGCATGCGTATGTCTAAGTCCGTGAATGGAAATCTCCGATATCCCACAGGCCTTACAGTGTCTGGTGAGAGCATCATTAACGGTTGAATTATAAATCTTTTCCTCTCCTACAAATATAGGCTCGTCCTCCGGCAACCCTTTTACCAGCTCAGAAAACTTTACTACTATCTGCCAGTCAATCTGAATCTTTCTCACAGATGACTTATTCTTCGTCGGTAGAAAACCGCCTTTACCCTTATAATCCCACGTCTTACTTATAGAAAGAGTTTGCCTTCCAAAATCAAAATCCTTCGGTGTGATGGCAAGCGCCTCTGAGAAACGCATCCCTGTCTTTGCCACAAGCAAAATAAACCAGTCCCAGTTCGGCTCTTCCTTTATATCCAGATCAGCTATCAAAGTATGCAACTCAAACTGATTGAGATATTTAATCTTTTTCTCACGTGGTGTCTTACCCTTGATGATAGCCTTTCTGGTCGGATCACGCTCTATCAGCCCCTCATCCACCGCGTCCATTACCGCACCCTTTAGCTGATGATGGAAGTCAAGTGTTGTCTGTCTCTCATGCTCCTTTGCGTAATCATTTAGTATCTTCTGATACGCGGTCCTTGTCAGCTCACAAACCTTAAGCTCCGGAGCCAGCTTCTCCACCCACTTTTGAGTCATCCTGTACTTTGCCATAGTGGCTTCACGAATTGCATCTTTCTTATACACTTCTATCCACTGTGTGTAATAGTTGTAAAATAATGCATCCTTGCTCATATCCTCTAGCATACGCTACCTCCTTTATTAGTACTGCTTACGCTGATGTAACCATAATTAGGCTTGCTTTGTTTGAGGTTGGTTTATGTTTGATTCGTTGTCAAATTTATGGTAACCATTGTATAGATATGATGTTACTTACGATAAAAAACAGTTTATAAAAGCATGTTCAGATGTAATTTGTGCTGGCGCTGGTGAAGAGTGATGAGGTGATCAAGGTTTGCAAAATATTCGCCAATTTTCTGTTGTTCTTCTCCAGATGGAATCATAAATTCCATTTTTGAAAACATATAACCTGTAATCTGATTAATAGTTGCTCCCATATTCTTGGCAATCTCATTTTTAAATGCAGAAGTATCAAGTAGTGCATTTACAAAAGAAGAATGCTTGGAACGCATTCCACTCATAAATGCACCAATTACTGTATTGGGCATGGAAGCCTTAATTTGCGCATGTTTTCCAATAAGCGCACGCGAACCATTTCTTACTACAACAATAATATCGCCTTCCTGCACCTTTTCAGATATAGCAACTTTATCATTCACATATACATTGTCAGCATCTACTATTTCTCCATCTTTCACATTGGAAGATCTCAATACTAATGTTCCCGTTTCCTCCACATCGTCTGGCCTGTACGTCAAACCATTAAAGAATGAAACAAATTCTGGAAACTTACGCTGTTCCCAATCGTTTTCAACATTTATAATTTTTTATTGGCTTACGATGAGATATAGTAGAAACTGATTTTTTTATAAAAATCTGTCTGGCGCTGGTGAAGAGTGATGAGATGATCAAGGTTGTGGAAGTAAGAACCTATTATTTTCTGTTCATTTAATGAAGGCACCATTGTAATCAACTCTGAGAACTCTGTCTTATTCACGATTTGCATCGTTCCAGACGCTGCCATCCGTTTCATTTTTTCCGACCAAAGCTCACTCTCAGTAAGCAGAAAATATGAATCATTTTCTGCACTTGGTGTAAGGCTGTTTATCTGCTGATTAAAACTGCCTCTTACCGTTAATAGAGCGTTTTTTCCTATACTTGCTATGCATGTGCAAAGAATAGTATTAGCTGGAACAACACGCCCAACTTTTATTCCTTCTTCACTAAGTTTTTTTGGTGTATCCGATATAGTCAAAGCATTAATATCAGTTGGTGTAACCCATGGTATTCCGTCCTCAGAATAGTACTCTGGTTTCGATGTAGAAGGCGTAGAACCTGTCATTATTTCTCCAAGTTCCCCTAACTTACGCTGTTCCCAAACTTTTATTTTTATTCACCATATCACAATGGACTTACGCTAATAACGAGTGATGCCACTTTTCATCACTTATAATATAAAAGACGTGAGTCAAATTATCCCACGCCTAAAATTAATTAAAAGCACGGATGAATGCTCTTAAAAGTAATCATATTTTTTCACATTTTATATTTCATCTCTAACCATCATAAGTGAAAATCCAAGCAGATTCTGTCCTCTCCACTTTTCCATTTCCAGTCTTTTAGAATCTGTCATCGACAATCCAATCCCCCATATGCAGTCCCTCACAGCACATTCCGCTAAAACCGCATCTCCTGTAGCTTTTAGTTTGGATTTCAATTCGGGATTTTGAAATTTTGCACAAAGTCCATTGTAAACAACAATCTGTCGCTTTCCATTCCAGATTGTTTCATTATAATTTGAAACCTTTCTTCCCAAAGCCTTAATCTGTCCAACATCTGTAGTTTCAAGAATCTTCTCCGCTATTTTTGTATCACCAAAACAATTTGCTTTTTGATACATCATGTACTGTTCCATTGATGAAAATCTTATTCCATCACATTCAAACTCACTTAAATACCAGTTACTAAGGTATCCATTTTCCTCATTTGGATTATGAAAACAAACTATATTCATTTATACTTTACCTACCTTTTTTACCGCCAAATCAATCTCTAAATCATGAAGTCCACAATAAGCCTTCCTCAGAAAATCGACCGGTACTTTATTTATTACCTCTGCGCTTGGAATATCATAATACCACTGATAATAAGCATAAAATTCACCAATCCAATCAGGCATAAATCCTTCGATTGCTTTCCCCTGCTTTAACTTATATTTTTCTGTGTCTGAAAAGTATTTCCACAGTTCTTTTGCATCCATAGTATTAACATAAGCCATCGCATCATCAATGTTTTTTCTGGTTTTACTTTTCATATACGTATTTATAAAATCTTCTGTATCACTATCAGGATAAGACTGTGCCACAAAATCAAATAATTTTCCCTGATTTTCCACCACGTCACCCAGATACGCTTCTGAATATGCGCCCATTTTCTCACCTCTAAAACAATGTACTAAAAACATTCGTAACCTTATTTGCATCTGAATCTACTAAATTACGCATTTTTTTTCTTGCTTCAATATCTCTTTGATTATACTTATTGTTAAATTCATTGTAATCAACTTGAAGTAAATCACTTTCTATCTCGCGTAAATTTGCATATGCTTTTTCTGTCTTAATACAATACTGAATCCCCAATCCGCCTAACGAAAGCAATTCTTCAAGAATATCTATATCAATATTATCTCTAACAAATTCTTTTGCAATGTAAAAATATGATGCATTTGCACGCCATCCCTTTATCACATCATATGCATCGGTAGCAATACCATATTTATCAATAAACTTTGCTGCAAGCATCCTATAACGCTTGGAATCAGCAGCATCGCGATGTTTCATAAGCTCTGCAAGCCACGATAAAACATCTTTCTCCTGAAAATCAAAAATTTTTAGATTCCTTGTATTTAACTCATACTTATGAACCCATCCTTTCTGTTCATTAGGTCTACAAACCGCCCATTCTTTTGCTAAATCTATGTTTTCTGTCAGATAAAATCCACGACCATAATCATGTTTATCGTCTCCGCCACCAAATATTGGTGTTAATATTTTATTAGGGGAACCATGGTATAAAATTATTGTATCCATTTTAATTACCTGTGGCATTCTTAAACCTCCCTTCATTCAAGAAATCAATAATCAAATTGATATTGTAATTTGATAATTTAACATCATAAACAAATACCTCATGATTCTAACCTCAAATGATTATATAAACATATTTTGTAACATATATTTTTTCATTTTCTTAAGTTCATCGCACTGGCGCTGGTGAAGAGTGATGAGGTGATCAAGGTTTGCAAAATATTCGCCAATTTTCTGTTGTTCTTCTCCAGATGGAATCATAAATTCCATTTTTGAAAACATATAACCTGTAATCTGATTAATAGTTGCTCCCATATTCTTGGCAATCTCATTTTTAAATGCAGAAGTATCAAGTAGTGCATTTACAAAAGAAGAATGCTTGGAACGCATTCCACTCATAAATGCACCAATTACTGTATTGGGCATGGAAGCCTTAATTTGCGCATGTTTTCCAATAAGCGCACGCGAACCATTTCTTACTACAACAATAATATCGCCTTCCTGCACCTTTTCAGATATAGCAACTTTATCATTCACATATACATTGTCAGCATCTACTATTTCTCCATCTTTCACATTGGAAGATCTCAATACTAATGTTCCCGTTTCCTCCACATCGTCTGGCCTGTACGTCAAACCATTAAAGAATGAAACAAATTCTGGAAACTTACGCTGTTCCCAATCGTTTTCAACATTTATAATTTTTTATTGGCTTACGATGAGATATAGTAGAAACTGATTTTTTTATAAAAATCTGTCTGGCGCTGGTGAAGAGTGATGAGATGATCAAGGTTGTGGAAGTAAGAACCTATTATTTTCTGTTCATTTAATGAAGGCACCATTGTAATCAACTCTGAGAACTCTGTCTTATTCACGATTTGCATCGTTCCAGACGCTGCCATCCGTTTCATTTTTTCCGACCAAAGCTCACTCTCAGTAAGCAGAAAATATGAATCATTTTCTGCACTTGGTGTAAGGCTGTTTATCTGCTGATTAAAACTGCCTCTTACCGTTAATAGAGCGTTTTTTCCTATACTTGCTATGCATGTGCAAAGAATAGTATTAGCTGGAACAACACGCCCAACTTTTATTCCTTCTTCACTAAGTTTTTTTGGTGTATCCGATATAGTCAAAGCATTAATATCAGTTGGTGTAACCCATGGTATTCCGTCCTCAGAATAGTACTCTGGTTTCGATGTAGAAGGCGTAGAACCTGTCATTATTTCTCCAAGTTCCCCTAACTTACGCTGTTCCCAATCCTTAGTAAACCCTTTAAATCTAATCTTTGGATTTTCCATACAAATCACCCCTCAATCATATCAATATAACGATTCAACGATGCCATTATATTTTCATCGGACGATGTCAGGTCTTTTAACAAATTCACAAACTCACCTTCGACCTTTCCTATCTCGTCATCTGTTTTTTGCATATCCTCGAGCAGACCATTTATATCGACTTCCTCTTCCTTTTCAAAATTGTCTACATATCGCGGTATGTTTAGGTTGAAATCATTCTTTTCAATATCATCAAAGCTTGCCAGATAGGATTCTTTGTCTACAGTTTCTCTTCTGTTATACAAATCCATAACTTCATCAATATGTTCGTCTGACATTTCGTTTTGTTTTTTGCCCTTAATGAACTTCTTTGACGCATCAATAAACAGTACATCTCTGCCATCTCTATGCTTTTTAAGTACAACAATGCATGTAGGAATAGACGTATTATAAAATAAATTAGCTGGCAGTCCTATAACCGCATATATGTTTCCGGAACGAAGAAGCTTTTCTCTTATTTTTCCCTCTGCTGCACCTCTGAAAAGCACTCCATGTGGCAAAACGATGGCCATTGTTCCATTGCTTTTCAGATGATAAAGTCCATGAAGTAAAAATGCATAATCAGCCTTTGATTTTGGCGCCAAAACACCATATTCTGAAAATCTTTCGTCCTGTAAAAATCCTGATGCAGCGCTCCATTTTGCAGAATACGGCGGATTCATAAGTACCATGTGAAAGTCAGTTTCCTCACCAGTTGGCCAGTCTGCATCAAGAGTATCTCCATGATGCAGATTCTGATTCTCCGCAGCTACATCATGCAGGAACATATTCATCCTCGCCAGATTATATGTAGACATGTTCAGTTCCTGTCCATAATACTTTATATAGTTTGTATCACCTTTATAGTATCTCTTTGCGTTAAGAAGCAGCGAACCTGAGCCCATACATGGATCATAGATTGACAAACCTTTCACATTCTCCTGTCCTGTTATTGCTATTCTAGTAAGAATTTTTGATACTGCCTGTGGTGTATAGAATTCTCCCGCCTTCTTACCGGTCTCTGACGCAAACTGTCCTATCAGATATTCATATGCATCTCCAAGTATTTCACCATCGGAATTGAGCAAATCCGCCTGGTCTATTACTTTTATCAGTTCTGCAATTGTATCACTTTGTTTCTGGTCTCCCGCTCCAAGCCTGCTTGAATACAAATCAATGTCGGAAAACAAATCCACAAACAACTCTCCGCTCTGCTCAATATTATTGAATGCTTTCTGTAATTGCTCACGATTAAAGCAATTATTCCTTGCATCCTCTGCAAAACATGTATATGTAAGCTCAGGCTCAATTACATATTTACGATCCTGCTTTAATTCATCAAGCAAATCATTAGCATATTCACCCTTCAACTCATTTTTATATGCCTCAAGTGCCACCTTGAGCGATTCCGGTTTCTCATCATTTATCAAATCATATACTCTAATCAAAAATGAATCTGATAGGTATTTATAGAATACAATTCCCAAAAGATAATTCTTATATTCATTCGCATCCATTTTAGAACGAAGTACATCAGCGCCACTCCAAAGTACACTGATTAAATCCTTATTGTTTTCCTGCTCTGCCATTAATTGTTTCCTCCGAACTTCTATAATCTTTTGCTTTAATATTACACTCCACTTACCTCTTCCGCAAGCTTCCTAACCTTCCCTGCATCCGCACATTGATAGCAGTTCTTCATCGCTTCATCATACGAGAAATCCACTGCATTGCCCGCTGCTGTCACATCACACTTCCATGAGCCACACGAGCTGTGTACCTGCGTAATACCCGTGTATTCAATAAGTGCTCTCACATTGGTATCATTCACGCCGCTTCCTGCCAGAATCGTAATATCTTTTCCATATTGATTTTGAAGATGCTTAAGCTGTTTTCTGCCATCCCATACATTTGCTGCGCCACCGCTTGTGAGAATACGATCTGCGCCAAGCCTAATAAGCCTCTCCGCTGCACTGTCCTGATTATCTATGCAATCAAAGGCGCGGTGAAACACAGCTTCCCTGCCATACTCATGAATGAGCTCTATCATTTCCTTCGTGCGCTTTTTGTCAAGCATTTTTTCCTCTGTCAGAAATCCAAACGCAATACCGTCTGCTCCATGCTCTAAAAGAATTTTTGCATCCATAAGCATAATGTCGTATTCTTCATCCGAATAGCAAAATCCGCCGCCCCTTGGACGAACCATTGTCACTACCGGTATATTGCATTTTTCCTTTGCATATATTAAATTGGCGAGTGTAGGTGTCAGCCCTCCCATATATAGGGCACTGTTCAGTTCAACCCTGTCCGCACCATTTTCATATGCTGTTTTCACATCCGAAAAGCTGCCACAGCAGATTTCAAGCATCGGTTTCATCATACTTTCCCACTCTTTCCGCTAAAATAAGGCTTAACCTTCACACAATACATGTGTGACCGACAATAATTACATAAAACAGTTTTACGATAATCAATATTCATTGACCACAATCTCGAATACTCCGTCCTCATTAATTTTTAACCTCAATGACTTAACATATTTATTGTAAAAATCCTTCATTTCTCGCTCTGTCGATGTAATTTTAGTCCTCTCGTATATCTGTCTTGTCATCTCCCAGCCATTCTTTCCGACAATATCATTTGTCAGATTTTTCAATTCATTTATCATGACTTTTTTCTTTAAATCACTTGCATTTCCTGTATAGAAATCGTCTATTGAACAGTGAAAAATACATCGTTTTGTAAGTGCATCCTTGATTGACTGTCCGCACTTGCTATATTCGTACATCACGAGGAAATGAGCATCCTTTACAGATGAAATAAGTCCCCAGTAATCCGAATCACTTGAGCACAAAATAAACGAGTCTATGTTGTCCTTATAATATGCCTCACACACTCCCGCAGTCATCTTTATATCAACAAGCGACTTCCGGTCTGTCACACGCTCCACCTCCTCATGGAATACAGGGATATGTATGAATTTTTCCAGCCAGTCCCATCCACAGGATGTATGATAATCATCATAGAGTATAATTTTTTCTATTTTGGACATTTGCTCAGAATTTAAGTTTTTTAATACTCCATACAGCTTGTATACATCAGAATTTTCACAATCCACAACTATCACAACACGCATGCTTTCACGGATAAACTCATATATATTTTCCTTTGTATCTTCCACTGCATCCCTGTATTTTGAACCGTCGTTGAAATAATCACCATGCTGTCTGTATATTGTCTTTAAAATCCTTCCGTCAGAATTGAGCAAATTTCCCCTGCCATCCGGGCGCCAGTGGATATACATCCCATATGGATACTCTTTTCTGTGCTCTTTATAGACAGTAAACTCTGCCTTTAGCTTCTTTGGCTTTTCATAATCCACTATGACAAACAAATCCCTGATATACTCCCATTTTATCCAGTCTGGGAAAAGCTTTTTACATGCATCCACGTGCTCATTTATCAGCTTGTTAATATGTACGCAATACTTGTCAGCCGATGAATTATACAATATAATATGCACTTCCCAGCTCTCAAGCTTATTTATATTCTCTGCATCAAACCACTCCATCCTGTTTATATTACCCAGATTATATTTTATTTCATTGTCTGTTTTTTTATAGTTGCGCAGCAGACCTGTACGCGCCTTACACAGATATCTGAGTATCCTCGCATTTTTATTTTCTCTTAAGCTGTTTAAAAGCTCCACATACTCATCACTGCACATATGATCAAGTATCTCATTTCTGACACCTATAAGATACGACAGAATCGTCACAAGCTCATATTTCTGTACTGTTTTATATTCCTTTTCCTCTGTAAATTCAGAATCCAACGCATATGCTTCTTCATCTGTTTCTTGTATCACATCATTAACTTCATCAATATCTGATTTATTTATTTCAATATCTGCCAACTCTATTCCCCCTTCATTTTCAAGATATATTAAAATTATATCATATGTTGCACTCTTTGTATTGTTAACATTTACTTAAATCTATATTATTTGCCATTTTCTCCTACACATGCTACAATACCTTTGTCCGGATTAATGGTGATTATTATCAGACACTTTTTAGTAGACAGCGAAAATGTCAACGACAACTGGCTGATGCTGTTTGATATGGCAGATGAGGACGACGAAATCGTAGTTTTTTACACAAAAAAATCACCTCACATGTCATACATGTCAGTCATCAGGCTTATGGAAAATAACAAAATAAATATCCGATTTGAGAAATCCTATGAGGGCACGAATGCCCTTGATTTTCAGCTCGTATCATATATGGGATATCTGATGGGATGCACTGGTTCATTCAGTGAAAACAAATGTGATGCTGCATCAGCCGAGTCATGTGCTGATGAGTACATCATAATGAGCAATGACACAGGCTATGACCCTGCTGTAAGGTTCTGGAAAGATAAGGGATTCGCTGTACGCAGATTCAATGTAAATTTCTGCAAACAGGCTGTCCAGCGAAGAAAAAACATCAAGTATCAGGTAGTAGCAGATATTCCCTCCAAGGAAGATAACGCCAATAACAATATCAATACCGATACTGATACCGATGCTATCACCGCAAAGTCTTACAATCTGAATGAACTTATCGATGGCAATCATAGCAGCTATACAGACAGTGAACCGTTAGGTGATGAGCTTGCAACTAACGATGACTTACCGTCAAGTGATAAGCTTATGACTAATGATGACTTACCATTCACTGACGAACAGACACCTCATAACGGTTCTGGTAACAGCTCAAATAAAAACGAAGCAGCTGAGGCTAAGGCCTCAATGGACAGCATTGATACATCAGATATTTCTGAAGTATCGGCAGTATCCGAAGACTTCGACCATTTTGAGGTAGATTCTTTCCTAAACTGCATGGGAAAAGACAATCTGCTCAAGCTTCATGAGACGCTGGTTCATGTTTATGGTATGAAACAGGGTCAGACAATTTATAAAACCATAAAAGACAAATCCTACTCTTTTACGCCTGAAAAGCTCACGCGTAAAAAGAAGGTAGAGCGTTTTACAGGTATAATTTTCGCACACAGTGATATTAATGATCCCGGAAATTTTGTTGATTTTCTTGAAAAAAACAAGAATAAAACAAAGAATCTCAATGGCATAAGATCTGCCATCACAAAGAGCTACGGTGAAACAGATGGTCTGAAATATTACAGCCTTTTCAAGCCATATTTCAAAATTATATCTGCACTGAAATAACGCCCTTTATTTTACAACAGAAAGGTAATCCGGATAAAACAATTGAGGCACGGAATTAATACTCCGTGCCTCAATTATAGAAAGAGCAGGTATTACAACCTGCTCTTTCTATATTATATAACGTGCGTGAGAGGGCGCTGGAAGTCCGGTGGACTTCCGCTTAGCGCCGACCGCAACGAAGTGTAGAACGAACCCTGGGGTTCGAATCGTCCGCGGACGATTTGTAGTATAGAAAGAGCAGGTATTACAACCTGCTCTTTCTATACTATATAACGTGCGTGAGAGGATTCGAACCCCCGACACCTTGGTCCGTAGCCAAGTGCTCTATCCAGCTG
>OGPA01001813.1_pt1 | contig 16687 bp, 8 predicted proteins | sample 1552841 | NCBI WGS metagenome assembly OGPA01 (sample SAMEA2579916, study PRJEB22360) | human gut metagenome | reverse complement strand
CTGTGAAGCAAAAGTACTGTCACCCGACACCTTATTCGAAATCTCGGCCAATTGTTTCAATGAGGCAACGGCAAACATATTCGAAGGAATAAGGAAACCGAAAGTCGTTGCATCATCCGAAGGCCGGAAAGAAGAAACGATCAATCCCACCGGATTGACAGGGTTTCCCCAACCGTCATTATTCAAGGTATCCAGTTGTCGTTCGGTCTTCCGTTGGAATTTATAAGGTCCGTGTCCGTCTTTCCGCTGTTGTTCCTTAAACGTTTGCAGCACCAACGCCATCGATTTTTTCCATTCCTGATCGAAAACACTGGTATCACCGGTCACTTTCCAATATTGATAAGCCAGCCGGATCGGATAGCACAGGGAATCGATTTCCCACTTCCGTTCGTGCACATACGGCTTCATCTCGGTAAGGTCGGTCGCCCATTCGCTCGATTCCGCTCCATGAGTAAAACCGTTGGCATAACGGTCGATCTGGATTAACTTGGTCTGCCGATTAATCACTCCTGCAATCAACAGACGTAATTGTTCATCTTTCTTACACAAAGCTACATATGGCCACACCTGTGCTCCTGAATCCCTCAACCACATGGCATCGATATCTCCTGTAATCACGAAAGTATCGGGTTTACCGTCGATCATCTTAAAATTAACAGTAGTATCCAATGTATTCGGGAAACAATTTTCAAACATCCAGGCCAGTTTCGGATCTTTCAATTTCTTTTTTGTTCCGGCGATCACTTCTTCAACGGCCTTTGAAGTAAAATGACGTTCTTCGGGTTTCGGACGTTGGCATACATAACCGTCGGCAGCTGCAGAAGCACCGCTTCCCTGTCCGTTATTTCCCATCATAGCCTTCAAAGGGGAACCACTCATCGCCGCAGCAGCTATAGCCAAGCCGCTTTTCTTAATAAAATCTCTCCTTGTTACCATATGTAAAAATTATAATTCAAAATACACCAATCAAACGATGGCGAAAGATATTCAAAAAAAAGTTAGAAATACAATCTTTCTATATTTTTTAAAACATATTTTGTATATTCATCTCCCTGAACAACCACACCTCTACGGTTCTGATTTCCAAAATTATTCTACACTTATTCTATATTTCGCCCCCGACGTTCACTCATAAACCCGAAGGTTTATTCAAGCGGACAGAAAGCGGTAGAGGTACACCTAAATAAGGTATTCCGTCCTTATCCCATTCGATCTTTTGCAAACGGGGTGTTCTGGAATCCCGGGAACCGGCAGGGTCGTTTTCTACACTTCGGGCGTCGTATAAAAGATAATCCTCTTTCCCGTCAGGTGAAGGGATAAAACTGACATGTCCCGGTCCGTATACCTTATTTTCCGGACACTGTTTAAACACAGGGCGGGTTGATTTCGTCCAGGAATCCGGATCCAGCAAATCGCTGTCGGCATCGGCCATCAACATTCCTACCGCATAAAAACAAGTCCAGGTACCACTGGCAGAATAAAAGATGAAAATCTTATCCCCTTTCCGGCTTTTATAAAACTGAGGGGATTCGTTCACATAAATCGTATATGCCGTTTTACTTCCATCCGGATTGATCCATTGGCGTTCCCATTCGAACTCGGGCTTCGAAAGTAAAACCCGGTCGGATTCCAGGGTCCAGGGATTTTTCATCTTAGCGATATAAATGCATTGGTGTTCGGTACTCACCCGACGGGACTGCCAACCGGACCAGGTCATATACCATTCTCCCCGGTGTTCGAAGACATTCGGATGGATCGCCCAATTGTTATTCTTATCCGTACTGATCCGTCCTTTCAACTCGAATTCACCTTCGAAAGGATCTGCCGAACTATTCTCCAATACGAATAATTGATGATTATCCATATTATCGTCGGAAGCAGCATAATACACATACCATTTGCCTGCAATGGGATGAATTTCAGGTCCCCACAGATGATGAGCATTAGACGGATCTTTCGGTATCCAGATCACTTTATGCTCCGCATGTTCCAAATCCGTAATATCCCGGGTACGCCACAATTCCAACCGATCGACCGCCTCCTGCATGTAATAATACCAACCATCGTAATAATTCGCCCAACATTGAGCACCTTCCGTTTTCAGCGGATTTACAAATGTATTTTCTTGCTGTATATTCCCCTCCTCTTTTTTTTCAGACTTTTTATCCCGGCAAGCTCCTAGCATTACCATAGCCAGAAAAAAAATCAATACATTTTTTATTCTTTTCATCTTTTTACTAATTTTTATTGCAGCTATTGTATATTACAAAGTAATCTATTTTTTTTAAAGGAAAATAGCAATCTCTATTCTTTTTTTTACAAAATCTGACCATGCACACGTTTGTATAAAATACATAATCTACTAAATACCAACAGATTAACTAAATATATCCGACTCTAAAAATCAAAGAATAAATAGAGAACAATTTCCTGCTCTTGCAGAATCCAAAATCAATTGTTTACTTTGTAAAAACAGTTTTAAACCACTAAGATGTACCTATGAAAATCATACTTAGTTTGTTTTTCGTGCTTTTACATTCCGTACTATCTTATGCTTACAATCAATTTTCTTTTGTCAAGTATCAGGTAGAAAACGGACTGTCTCACAATACAGTATGGTATACAATACAGGATCATCAAGGTTTTATGTGGTTCGGTACCAGTGACGGTTTGAACCGTTTCGACGGGAAAAACTTCAAAATTTTCCGCCACATCCCGAAAGACAGTACTTCTTTGGGAAATAATATTGTCCGGACCATTTTCGAAGATGAAAGACAAAATCTTTGGGTAGGTACAAACCGGGGAATATACATTTTCAATTCACAGCTGGAAGAGTTTGAATTTTTCGACAATAAAACGGAAGACGGAGTATTAATCAGTAGTAATGTTTACGATATAGAGCAGAGCCACGACGGCTCAATCTGGATAGCTACTTTCGGACAGGGATTGTTTATCTATACTCCCCAGACCAACACTCTGATTCAAAATACACAACATTCTTCTTTTATCAAATCCATTACCTCCTCCGGTTCAGGGGATATGTACATCGGCACCCGGCAGGAAGGAATCATTTGTTTCGCCCCTAACGGAATCTATAAACGTTCCTTTTCTCCCGACCTCCAGACTACGGAGCAAAATAACGAAACCAATGCACTTTATTACTACAACGATACCTTATGGTTCAGTCTCGGCACCAACAGCCTGAACATGCTGGATTTGAAAAGTAATCGAATACATACTTTCCCCACTCAGTTCGGCACGACCAATGTGACCAATATCCGTAGTATTCTTGTGTATTCGGATACCGAATTACTCGTAGGAGCGGACAACGGGCTGTACCTTTTCAACCGGACGACCCACCAGTTTTTACGAATGGACGATCCTTCGAATCCGAAAAGTCTGAGTGATCAGTCTATTTTCAATATCTTCAAAGACCGGGAAGGCGGTATCTGGATTTCCACCAACCTGGGAGGGGTGAATTATCTGCCCCGTAACCTGAAACCTTTCCAATCTTATTTTCCCCGTTATCAATCGGGATCTATCTCCGGTAAAGCCATCAGTGAATTTTGTGAAGATGCACAGGGAAATATCTGGATAGCTACAGAAGACGGTGGTTTGAACTATTTGAACACGAAAACAAACCAGATTAAGAGCTATCTGCCGGGAGCCCGGGGAGCCAGTATCAGCTATCACAATATCCATGCTTTATTCCTCGACGGCCCGAAATTATGGATAGGCACCTTTTCAAGAGGACTGGACATCCTGGATCTTACCACCGGACGGGTCGTCAATCATCAGCATACGCGCGGAGATATCCGAACCATCAGTGACAACAGTATTTACTCCATATACAAAGACCGGGAAGGTACTATCCTGATCGGAACAGCCTGGGGATTAAACCGTTACAATTCATCCACCGGGGATTTTTCACTCATCACCGATGTCGGAACCACTTCCCACATCTACGACATCCTGGAAGACAGCAGAAACAATCTGTGGATTGCGACTTATAATACCGGCCTTTTCCGCTATCATTACCCGGATAAGAGCTGGACACATTACAACTATAACCCCGACCAAAAAGGATCTGTAACCAGTAACAGTATCATCACCATTTTCGAAGACAGCCGGCAGAACATCTGGTTCGGGACAGAAGGGGCCGGTTTGTGTACATTCGATTACGACACCGAAACTTTTGCTTCTTTCGATCCGGAAAACCAGGTATTGCCTAATCCGGTGGTTTATGCCATCGAAGAAGATAAAGCCGGAAATTTATGGATAGCCGGAAATGCCGGATTATTATCGATCAATCCTCAGACCCGGAAATGGAAACTATATACGCAAGCCGACGGGTTGCAAAGTAACCAGTTCAATTTCCATTCTTCCCTGCATGCTCACGACGACAAGCTCTATTTCGGCGGAATCAACGGATTCAACTGTTTCTATCCCGAAGATTTCCGGGAAAATACTTATATACCGGAAGTAGTCATCACCCGGTTCAGCCTTTTCAATCAGGAAATAGGGCCCGATACTCCTGACTCCCTTTTATCCCGGTCCATTACTCAAACTTCTGCGATTACGCTGCCCTACGATCAGAATACCTTCAGTTTTACTTTTGCTTCCCTCAGTTATCAGGCTCCGGACAAGAATGAATATGCCTATATGCTGGAAGGAGTCGATAAAGAATGGATCTATACCGATGGTAAAAATGAAGCTTCATACACCAACCTCCAACCGGGAGATTATGTTTTTCGGGTGAAAGGTTCGAACAACGACGGCTTATGGAATACCGAAGGTTCCTCGATCAGCTTACAGATTCTTCCCCCTTTCTGGAAAAGCAGCTGGGCTTATCTGTTTTATACCATTTTAATCTTGTTCCTGGGGATTATGACTTTCAGGTCCTGGTCCAAGCGGGTGAAGAGGCAACACGAAGAATTACTGAAACAATACAGACAACAACAGGAAAAAGAAACCTATCAAACCAAAATAAACTTTTTCACTCAAGTAGCCCATGAAATCCGTACTCCGTTAAGTTTGATCAAAATGCCTCTGGAAAGTATTATCCAATCCGGCGACGGCAATGAAGAGACGAGAAAATACCTCACTACCATGAATCAAAACACGGACCGTTTACTCAACCTGATCAACCAACTGCTGGATTTCAGGAAAACAGAGACAAACGAATTCAAGCTTAAACTGAGAAAATACAATTTAAACGAATTACTTCACAACATAGTAAGTCGTTTTGCCCCGGCAGCCCAGTTAAAAAATATCGCCCTGGATGTCCAATTACCCGTGACTCCTTATATCGGCTGTGTGGATGAGGAAGCGCTGACAAAGATCATCAGCAATCTCTTGAGCAATGCCCTGAAATATGCCCACGATAAGATCGGAGTGACATTACAAACCGAGCAGGAATATTTCGAGATCCGGGTATCCGACAACGGACCGGGCATTCCCCGTTCGGACAGGAAAAAAATTTTTGAAATCTTTTATCAAACAGACAACAGCCGGAGCGGAACCGGTATCGGCCTGCCCTTAGCCAAATTGCTGGCAGAAAAACATGGCGGCAGGCTTTACCTGGACGAACAGACACCGGAGACAACATTTATAACCCACATTCCTCTGTTACAAGAAAACACTCAAGAAGACGATCAGGTAAAACTGGAACTGCTGACCTCTCCGGTAAGCGATACGGACAAAGAACTCCAGACTCTTGAAGGAAAAGGCAGCTATAGTATTCTTTTAACAGAAGACAACACCGAGTTGCTGAGCCTGACAGCCGAACAATTGAATAAATATTACCGCATCCTGATGGCCCGGAACGGGAAAGAGGCACTCGTCATTCTAAAGGAAGCAAACGTCGATCTGGTAGTCAGCGATATCATGATGCCGGAGATGGACGGTTACAGTCTGTGTGAAAGCATCAAGAACAACCCTCAATATTGTCACATTCCGGTTATCCTTTTAACCGCCAAGACTACGACCGACGATAAAATCAAAGGACTTCAATACGGCTCGGATGCTTACATCGAAAAACCTTTCTCTGTACAACATTTGAAGACTCAAATAGACAATCTGTTGCAAAACCGTCAGAAACTACGGAAGCTTTTCGCTTCTTCACCTTTGGTTACAGCCGAAACGATGGCTATTTCGCCCAAAGACAAAGAATTTATCGAACGTCTGGATGCTGAAATTCAAAAGAACCTGCAGGAACCGACTTTCTCTATCGACACACTGGCAGAAATCATGTGTATGAGCCGTTCGAATTTCTATCGGAAAATCAAAGGGATCTCAGGTATGTCGCCCAACGACTACCTGAAGACAATCCGTTTGAAGATGGCTGCCGAATTGCTTTTACAACAGGAATACCGGATCAACGAAATCTACGAATTGGTCGGGTTCAGTTCTTCTTCTTATTTCACGAAATGTTTTAAAGAACAATTCGGAGTTCCCCCGAAAGAATTTTTGAATAACGCTAAAAACAATGCCGGAAATAAATCGTCAGAAATAGTAACACGGACATGAAAATCAGTTGATTTTCTATCGTTGCAATCCTTTTTTACAGTCTGCAGCCCATATCCGGCAGGATATTCCGGTCTATCTGTTCATCGGCACTTCCGGATACAACGGTCAGGTAGATCCGGAGCAAACCGACAGAGGGAAAAACTTTTACCCTCAAAGTCGAAGGCCGGCATTCCATAGAGGTTCCTATCCGGAAAATAGAACCGAACGGGTTACGAATCGACAATATCCAGCTCGAACATGCTGAAATTGTCCGGGGAGGAGAATTGATTTTTAAATATTAGGGCTATATTTGCACTACTAATTAAATCACAAGATCATGAAAAAAGACGTCGCTTTAGGGATTGACATCGGTGGTACCAACACCGCTTTTGGTTTTATCGACAGAGAAGGGAACTACCTTACAGAAGGGAACATCCCGACAGCTAAACATGAAGATATCAACGATTATCTGAAAGAATTATATCTGGAAATCGAAAAAGTACTGGATCCTATCCGCCAGGAAGTCAACTTTGTAGGAATCGGAATCGGAGCACCCAATGGTAATTATTTCAAAGGAGCGATCGAATTTGCACCGAACCTGCCCTGGCACGATGTCATTCCTTTGTGCGATATGATGAAAGAATACTATCCCGAACTGCCGGTTTATCTGAACAACGACGCCAAAGCTGCAGCCATCGGTGAAATGATTTACGGCGGTGCCCAAGGGATGAAAAATTTCATCATGGTCACTTTAGGTACCGGTCTGGGTAGTGGATTCGTAGTCAACGGCGAATTGGTTTACGGACACGACGGCTTTGCCGGAGAACTCGGTCATACCATCGTTTCTCCCAACGGCCGCCAATGTGGTTGCGGACGTAGCGGTTGTCTGGAGACCTATGTATCTGCCACGGGAGTAAAACGCACCGCTTATAAAATGATGGCTAAATATAACTATCCGAGCGAATTGAGATCCATTCCTTTCAATGAAATGAATGCGAAAATCGTAAGCGAAGCCGCACAAAAAGGCGATATGATCGCTATCAATACTTTCAAATATACCGGAAAAATGCTGGGTGAAGCTTTGGCCAACGCCGTTGCCATCACCAGCCCAGAAGCCATCTTCCTGATGGGAGGCCTGGCCAAAGCCGGCGACCTGCTTTTCGAACCGGTAAAAGATCATATGGAAATGAATCTTTTGAAGATTTATAGCAATAAAGTCAAAATCTTACCTTCTAAACTGACTAAGAATGTCGCCATTTACGGAGCTGCTGCTTTAGTCTGGAAAGAGCTGGAAAAATAAACTTCGAATCCTGCGGGTCAGGCTAAAACCTACCCGCAGGATTTTAATAATCAATCGAATAACCATAGCAAGGCAATTATAAGTAACCACTTCAACACCTTTTCCTCCCAATCTGTTTCCCTGCATTTCCCCCTATAACGATAGACAATCTGTATCTCTGTTATTGTTGAATTTTGCTTTTGTCGTTTTATTCCGGCCATATTCCTCAGACTTTGAATTGCAATTACAGTCGTCATTCTACTACTGTAATAATAATACAAAAATATACGACAAGTATAATCGTTATCATAGTGTACGGCCACATAATTTTCCCCTATATCCCCCCTATTCATTCTCAAAAGCTTACAATCAACCATTCTTCTTTCGCAGATAAGCGATCAGGCTTTGGCGTAATTCGTCCATAAATTTAGTCAGCTGTTCTCTCTCCTTCAATTGGTACATCAGCGAATCATAATTAGCCGGGAAATCGAGTCCCAGACAATCGGCCAAAAAACGCACCGTACCGATTTGTGTGACACTTTTACTATCACCTTCCAATTTTCCGGAAGCCAGCAAAGACAACGAAAGTTCCAACAATTCTGTCGGAGTCAATCTCAATTTATACTCCTGTTTCAGAAACGATTCGCGACAATAAAACAATTTTTGCTGACGTTCCAGGGAGGTATGCTGTAAAATCAGATAATGGGCGATCGTTTCCCGGGTAACTGCAGGCAAATCGTTCAGGACAAGCAGGGCTCCCTGCTCGCGGATTGTCAGATACCGATGGGTCCAGCCAAAATTGTCGTCATAACGATACAATTGATTAAACTGGTTAAAGCGTTCCATAATCACTTTCATCAACACCGGATCTTTACCGGCCCGTTCGACCCAATCCGCTAAAAACGAAGTGCACATAATCTCCCCGATCATCAAATGACTGTTAAAGTCACTTATACTCCGGGCTTCATTAAACCAAACCTGATCTGTTTCCTCTTTATGAATAGTCACATCGGCATGCATAAGATTCTGCAAATAGACCAGTACTAAATTTAAAACTTCCATCTGAGTGTTCCTGAATATTCTCCTGAGATAACTTATGATGTCGTTTACCGGGGTAAACGACATTGTCATACCTCCAAAAGAATTTAAATTTATCGTACCGGAAAGTTTAGTTTATAAAATCTATAAAGTTCATAGACCCTACGACACTTTTCAACAATCCCCAGCGATGTCATCCCGAACAAAATCCCGAAAGATACTATACCGGAGTCGATGAACTTTAAGTGCCGAAGCACAACTTTATAAACTTAAAAAACTAAATTAAAACGGCACGTTTTAATCATTTTTCAAGTAATCTTTTTGCCGACTTAGAAAAAACGCTTCCCTCCGAACTGATGGAATAAACACCCTCAGCCTACAACTATACAACAGTTGCAAATTTAATAGAAATATTCCTATTAACAATAAATAATATAAAATTCAATTACAAAATTTCTGATTCTCTCAAAATGATTTACACAACCTAGTGTAATTAGTATATAAAAAGCTTATTAAGTCTTTGAACCTTGCTGATACTTTTTTACAGCTGTTGAAACGAATGACCGGAACCGGAGGTTTCGTCAAGAGGATAGCGACAGAGACCAGAAACTTTATAAACCGATTTAAACCAACTTCTATTTCAGCTTCATTCCCCGGATAACAAAAGTTTTATCACACATTCTTCCTTAATTTACGGGTAATTGGAAATCTATATCTCGCTACCGATACATCGTTCGTACAATTACTAGCAGATGTCGGTATAAACAGAAAAAGGTCCCCGGAAAATTGCACCAATCCCCAGGAACCCTTTCTCAAATTAGGATAACACAAAAAGTTCTTTATTTCATCAGCTCCTTTTTCAACATCGGCATAAAATAACCACCGACAACAGAACGAGCCTGGAATCCGACCTGTTTAGCATCGGGTGTTTCGTGCCAATCGCTGATAGGCACACGGCTGCCCGTTTCGTTCGCATATTTATACACCGGAGCGATAAATTTCTGCATCGTCACAACATCCGGTGCCATCGTAGCCGTCCACATGATCCAATCGGATTTCGTATACGTACGGCGAGAATCCAAAGGTAATCCATAAAGATTCTGTTTGGTGAGATAATAAGCGATCTCTTTCTGAGCGACTTCTTTCGGAAAGATATTCAATCCCAGTAATTCATCCCATACCAGGTTGTATTTCTGACTCCAGGTACCGGCTTTATCGAAGGTCAATTTATAATGATCTCCGTCTGCAGCCATTTCCACCCATTTTCCGGCCATCTCTTTGGCTGCCTGAGTATATTTCTCAGCGATATCCTTTTTACCCAGCATTCCGGCCATTTTACCGTATCCGGCAATTCCCATAATCGCTTTGATCGAAAGATTGGCATTATGAGCAAAATGTCCGGCAAAGTCATCCGTACAAAGCTGATTTTCAGGATCCAATCCTTTTTCCAATAAGAAATCAGCCCAAGTAGTCAACATATCCCAATGTTTAGCTGCATAATCCGCATTTCCTTCTTTATGAGCGATAGCGGTAGTCAGAATCAGCATATTTCCGGTTTCTTCCACCGGCATATCTCCACCGTAAGTCTGGCCGTTAGCCAAAGGATAGGTCCCCACATCGTGAGCGGCAAAAGGTTTACTCCATTTTCCGCTTTCACTGTATTCGAAAATGAAATTCATCAAGCCTTTAGCCAATTCGACATTGTATTTTAAGAATAAAGGTGATGAAGGATAGGTAATATCTACCGTACCGATCGAACCATTACTGAAATTTTCTTTCGAGAAGAACATCAGTTCCCCATTTCCGTTCGCCACCAATTTATGGGCGGCAATAGCCTGACGGTAAACCAAAGCACACAGCTCGGCATACTCTTTTCCTCCACAGGCAGCAGCTTCGTCCATCAGTTCACGGTCGAAACGATCGCAACGACTCAGTATAGTCCGGTAGTCTTTCTCAGCTGCAGCAAACTCCTGTTCGATCGTTACCTGACCGTTTTTCTTCCAATAAGGCATCAGATTTTTACCGAAATACTGGATAGAATACAAATCATCGTATCCGATCAATACATGCCCGGCCACTTTATCGGTCCCTACTTTTCCTAAATCCTCACTATAAGCCAGAGCGATCATCTCTTTATTCATATTTCCGGACAAATTACGATCGGCGGTATTTTCCACTTTTCCGTTAGCAGCAAATGCTTTTTTAGGAGTATAATAATCGGCGATCATCATAGCCGAACGATCCGAGGTATTTCCTACAAGATAAAAATATCCCCAATCGATACGCAAGTCGTCTCCCCGTTTGGCAAGTACCGGTTGTTCTTTCGTCCCCGCTTTCAGGAAGGTCTGTCCGTTCTTTTCCAACCGTTCACAAACCACCGGCTGACCGGTTTCGTCAACCGCCCACTGCGGAGTGGCTTCGATATACACCTGCACATCGTGTTGTTGTCCGTCTTTCGAGACTACTTCATAAGAAATATAATTTACCGGCCGAGCCATCAGATACAGATCGTCACACAACAGAGGTGCGGTAAAAGTCACATCCAACTGCACAGGTCCGGCTTCGAAAGCATACAGAGTCTGAGTAGGTAATACCATAGCAGACACCTGTTCAGCCTCCTGATCAAAGAACGTCTTATCGGGCTCCTTCACATACAATCCGAAATCCACATAACCACCGCCGGTTTTGTTTTTACAATAAGCAGCGATCACATTCTTTCCCGGTTTCAGGGTTTTCTTCACTTCGTCTTTCAATTCGGCCACAACATTATTGTGCCATTCATATCCGGTTTTTACAACCTGTTTCCCATTGATGTACAGTTCAAAGGTATCGTCATGAGAATATTTCAGGAAAACATCGGCATCCGACAAATCCTGATTCAGATCGAACTCCCGGCGCACCCAGATATCTTTGGTGGTCCACTCGGTACCCAGAAACAACATTTCAGGCGTACCGAAAGCCGCTTTTCCTTTCGTCCATCCTTTGGGATTGAAATCGACTTTTTCCCAACCTTTCTTCGGTTCTTTCAACGTATAATTTCCTTCCCAAGCCTCTACGGAAGCCATATCCACAATGGGATACAAGGGCAGATTTTCTTTTCCCATAAAACGATAACTCTTTCCATCCACCCGTACCACTCCGATCAACGGATGATTTTTACCGGTCCAGTGTTTTACAGGACTATCATACAAATTATCGGTTGTCGACCAGGCAGAAGTATAAGGGTCGATAGTCACCAGCGGATAAGCCGGAGCACGCAAATCGCTCTTCGGTTTTTCAGCTTCGGTACACGCGGTAAGCAAACAACTTGCCCCCAACACTAAATACAGTAATTTTCTCATTTTCATTTCAATCATTTCAAAATTATAGCATATTTCTACTTTCCCTGATCTCACCATTCCTCGCGTATATTTCCATCTTTATCCCTGAAAACCGTGCGGTCATTCGTAAATGTACCTTCGAATCTTCTATGATAAGGATACCCTTCGGGAGAAGTGTAAGTATAGCTGTAATTCATCTTCAGGGTCGTCGTGATCACCGATTTATTCTGTACCAATAAATCCGGAGATTCCGAAATGCTAATCCTATTCTGTGAAGCGTCACCTTCAGCCATCAAGTTGATTTCCGGAGTCATGGCAGTATAACTCAATGTACTGTCGCTATTGACCGTTACCTGAATCACATACTTGTCCCGATCCGTATCCGTTTCGTAAACCCCACCGGCATACATACGGCAGGTGTTGTAATTCAAAGTCGACAAAGTCAGATCCGTTGTCCAAGCCGTATAATCATCATTGTCTCCGGAATTATACACCTTTGCACCTGAGGGCGTATAGACATAAGAAAAATTATTCAGAATATTCAAATGAAACAAAGCCTTTCGGTATTTCGGCTCACCTACTTCATAATCCGACACGGAAGAAACCTCCAAAGGCAATACATAATCCTTGAACATATCCAGTCTGGACAAATCAAACTGAACAGACAGCAAAGCATACTCATCCCCTTTCTTAATGGTCACTTTTCCTTCATTCTCCAAAGTATAGCAATCTTCAGGTAACAACGTATAATAAAGCATAGTATCCTGGACGAAACGCTCATAATTATAATCATCCAACGTATCCGGGCATACCTTTACCTGAGCCTCTACATCTTTCGACAATACGGAAGTTCCACTGATTGAAATCGTAATTTGAGTGTTTACCGTTCCATCTTCCGGATATTCCACCCGCAAATCCTGGAAACCGTTCTCCGCAATCACCACCCGCTTGACAAACAGCTCATCGGGAAGATCATTGTTGCAAGCAGCAACCGTCATTCCCAATATGTACAAAAATAACAGTCTGTATTTCATCATTTTCATCATATTTAAATTAAAAATTAGCGTTCCCATCCCGGATTCTGCTGCAATTTAACATTCCGGTCCGTTTCGTTCTTAGGAATCGGCCACAAATACATCTTATCCATCCATCTCTTCTGCACCCGGGATATGACAGTCTCTTTATAGAAATCCTCTCTCTTGCTGGAAGTGATATTGATATTGAAGCCCTTGATCGGTCCGACCTCCTCTGTAGGAGCATCTTTCCAGCGACGTAAATCGAAATAACGGGCACTTTCGGCGAACAGTTCGATCTGGCGTTCCCGTTTCAGAGTAACTCTAAATTGAGCCGCATCGTCATAATTGTCAGCATCCGGCAAACCGGCCCGGAAACGCACCTGACTGAAAGCACTACGCATTTTCTCCACATTCCGGCTCACGGTAACAGTCCCTCTCCCGTCGTAAGTCGGGAAAGAATACTCCTGAGTAAGTTCATTCAAAGCTTCGGCATACCATAACAATACATCAGCATAGCGAATGGTCGGCTCCACTTTATAAGTCTGATAGACAGCCCCGGAAGTCTGCCAGGTATCATCCGGATGATAATATTTAAACAGACCGATTCCCGTAAAAGGACAAAATTCGGGTTCGCTGGAAGTTTTCCCATTTTCTCCCCCCCGATAATAATTACAAGGCTTGTTTTGAATATCTACAGTGCCATTCTGGTTTTTATATGCATTTTCGCTCTCCCACACACAACCGTTAAAGGAAATCGAGGCATAGAAACGAGGCTCCCGGTTTCCAAAACGCCGGCTCACCTGATATTTTTCCTCAGAAGCGCGATTAACAAACTTATAAACACTATCTGCATCGTCTGCAGTAATAAAACCGTCTTCATGATAAGGATAGCCCTCACTGGCATTGTCCTTATCCCGGCCATCGAACATATAATAAGCATCTACCTGTTTCAGACTAACGGCATTCGTATTCCAACCGTCCCAACCGCTATTGTGGGGATAAGAATGTTTTACCAGATCGATCAGATCTTCCCCTCCGGTGGCTCCCGCATTATTAAACTGTCGGTAAAAGATAAATTCCCGATTATCTTTCATATCCCGGATTGCCCCATTAAACAACTGACGATAAGATTCATACGGATCGATTCCTCCGCATCCGTAAGGAAATTCCCGAGACCGCACTTCAGCTGGGGGCAATACAGTTTCTTCACTGACTGGCACCGTATAAAGTTCATACCATCCAGTATTGATCACCTCCTCGGCGGCAGCGGCAGCCCGTGCCCATTTCCGTTCATCGTAATTCTGATTGATCAAAGGATTTCCAGCCTCATCTTTCAGTTCAAAGAGATCATGATTACCGTTATACAAAGGGCTGGCTGCATACAGCAATACCTTTGCCCGAGCGGCCAAAGCCGCCCCTTTGGTCGCCATTCCCAGATAAGCAGTACTTCTTTCCTGTTCCAAATGGATGGCAGCCTCCTCAAATTCAGCTACAATATAATCCACACATTCGTCATATGTATTACGCGGAGTAGACAATTCTTCATAACTCAGATTTATATCCAATCCTTCATCCGGAAGCAAAGGTACCGGTCCCCACTGCTTGATCAGCATCCAATAAAAATAGGCACGAAGAAAACGGGCCTGCGCTTTATAATCCTCAATCTGATCGTTGGTCAACTCCGTACATTGATCCACATTCGATATAAATGTAGAAGCTTCACGAATACCGCAATACAGATTTCCCCAACGGTCTTCATTCAGCATTTTGGAAGGACTATACTCACAATTCTGATAAGACTGACATGGAACGGTAGCGGTCCGGTCGCCATAAAACAAATCATCGGAGGCCAAATTGAAGCCACTACTCATTTTATTGCAGATCTCCCGATTAGCATCCAGACGGGAATACACTTTCCACAACCATTGTTCTGTCGTACTTCGTTTGGTGAAGACGGAATCCAGCTGATACAAGTCGTTGAAATATTGATCGACATCCAGAAAACCGTTGCAAGAGGCCAATCCCCATGAAGCGATTCCGACAAGAATATATAAGATGTATTTTTTCATATTGTTCAATTTTATGTTAGAAATTCACCGTAACGCCGACGGTCAGGTTTTTCTGAAGCGGGTATTTGGCCCCGTCACTGCTATTCAGTTCCGGATCCCACCATTTGAACTTATCCCAAATCGCCAGATTATTTCCGATAAAATAGAAACGGACATTTTCCATCAGCCATTTGCGGGTCAACTTATTCGGCAAAGTATATCCGAATTCAACATTTTTCAGACGCAGATAACGGGCATTCCGCAACCAAAAAGTTGACTCTTGGTAATTATTGGCATTTCCGTCGTAACTCAAACGCGGAAATACTGCATTTTGGCGTTCGGTAGAGGCACTACCGGAAATATCCCGGGAAATCCAGCGATCACTTTCATTGGCTACCTGTTTCAGGATATTTCCATAATCTCCATCAACAAAGGGATAAACACCCGAGCCGTTAATAAAGAAACTATTATTTCCCGATCCTTGCAACAAAACACCCAAATCAAAGCCTTTCCACTGCAAATTCAAACCGAAACCGTAAGTCAGTCCGGGAGTTTCCGTATATCCGATAGGCACCTTGTCTTTAGTATCAATAATACCGTCCCCGTTCACATCTTTATATTTAATATCTCCTGGCATCAACGTTTCCCCGAAATCCTGTCTGGGACTATGATCAATATCAGCCTGGTCCTTAAAAAATCCAATGGCAACAAGCCCCCGGCGCTGTCCCAGCCGGTATCCCTTGGTCATCTGATAATATAAAGCATTAGCCGCTTCATCATAATCCAGCACTTCAGTTTTCGAATAGGTCAGATTACCACGTACCGTGAGAAAAAAATCTCCGAACTGATGACTGTATTTCAACGTACCGTCCACACCCTTATTCAACATCTTACCGACATTTGCCCAAGGTTGAATATTGGTATCCGCCACATCATATCCGGCTGTATAGGGAATATTCCCCCGTTTCATAAAAATTTTTTCCCGTTTGTCTCTAAAGATATCAATGACAAAAGTAAAGTCATCGGCTACTGTCAAATCTATACCAAAATTGTGCTTTCTGGCTACTTCCCAAGTCAAACCGGAAGTTCCCAAAGTTGCAATCCGGATTCCCCCTTTATTGGTAACTCCCAAATTCCCGAAATGATAGTTACCATCATTCTGCAAAGTAGTGATATAAGGGAAACGCTTGTCGTCACTCATCTTGTCATTTCCAACCTCTCCGAAGGAATAGCGCAGTTTCAACTGGTTCAACCAGCCTACATGGTCTTTAACAAATTTCTCATTGGACACCATCCATCCGAAAGCCACAGCCGGAAAAAAACCGAAGCGCTTATTTTTTTCGAAGTTTTCAGAACCGGTATATCCGAAATTAAATTCGGCAAAATAACGTTCGTCATAGGCATAAGTAGCCCTGCCGGAGAAAGCCGCATTACGGTATGGCACAGCCTTGAAAACATTTTCCGTAGAGTTCTCTGCGT
>OGPA01001809.1_pt1 | contig 16702 bp, 19 predicted proteins | sample 1552841 | NCBI WGS metagenome assembly OGPA01 (sample SAMEA2579916, study PRJEB22360) | human gut metagenome | reverse complement strand
TTCGATACACCAAACAAAACATATTCCTGTATACGATAATATCATATACAGAGTTTGACTTGTTCAGCTTTAGTGGACTAGGCGGGAATCGAACCCGCGTCCGAAAACCGGTTACCGGGGCTTTCTACGAGTGTAGCGGCTCTTTTGACATTCCCTCCGCGCACCGCCGAACAGCAGGCTTTGTGCATCAGTAGCCTTTAGATCATGACGGGCTTAAAGGCGTGGGCCCGTTCACGTGCACCGCTAAGTGACGCTCTTATCCCGTCCGCGGTCCTACGGGTAAGAACGGCTGCTTAATTAAGCAGCAACAGCAACTGTATTGTTGTCGTTTAATTTTAAGTTTGCGGATTTTATAGCGGTCCCGCACCGCTACTCGCTTACCAGAGCTTCCAGTCCCCGTCGAAACCTTTACATCCCCATATAAAAAGCGATATTGCTACCGCTTTTATCTGTTTTTCTCTTTCAGCGCACGCTGAATATCGCGTTGAGCATCACGCGCGGCCATATCGGCTCGCTTGTCGTAGAGCTTTTTGCCCTTGCATAGACCGACCTGCACCTTCACCCGCGAACCCTTAAAGTACACGGAAAGCGGAATGAGCGAATAACCGACGGTTTTGGAAAGGCCAAAAAGCCGCATGATCTCGCGCTTGTGCATGAGCAAACGGCGCACCCGCATGGGATCGCGGTTAAAGATGTTGCCCTGCTCATACGGGCTGATATGGCAGCCGTTTAAGAGCATTTCACCGTCCACAACAGAGCACCACGCGTCCTTTAAGTTGCATCTGCCCTGCCGCAGCGATTTCACCTCTGTGCCGCAAAGCTCAATGCCCGCTTCAAGGGTCTCCTCCACAAAGTAGTCGTGGTAGGCCTTTTTGTTCTGGGCAATCGTTTTAAATTCTGTTTTTGCCACTTGGCCTGCCTCCTTCTGCTTTGTGTGTGATTTACTATACACCACTTTCGCGGTTTTGTCAACGCGAAATCGATTTTACAGCTCCTGTCTGCCCTCAATGGCGCGGGAAAGCGTCACTTCATCGGCATATTCGAGGTCGCCGCCGACCGGGATGCCGTACGCAAGACGCGTTACGCGGATACCGAGCGGCTTTAACAGGCGCGAAATGTACATGGCGGTCGCTTCGCCCTCAACGGTCGGGTTCGTCGCCATGATGACCTCCTGCACGGTGCCGTCCTGCACGCGACGCAAAAGCTCTTTTATTTTGAGCTGATCCGGCCCGATGCCGCCAAGCGGCGAAATGGCACCGTGCAGCACGTGGTAGGTCGCGTGGAACTCATTTGTGCGCTCCAGTGCGAACACGTCGCGTGGGTCTTCCACCACGCAGATAACCGAGCGGTCTCGGCTTTCATCGCGGCACACGGGGCAAAGGTCGCCGTCCGTCAAATTGCAGCACACGGAGCAGTAATGGATCTGCTCGTGCGCGTCGATGATCGCCTGCGCAAAGCTTTCGGCATCCGCTTTATCCATGTTGAGCACGGCATACGCAATGCGCTGTGCGGATTTATGCCCCACGCCCGGCAAGCTCTCAAATTTATCGACGAGCCGTTCGAGCGGCGGTACGTGATAACCGGCCATTAGAGGATGCCCGGAAGGCTCATGCCGCCGGAGATTGCGCCAAGCTTCTCCTCTTTCTCGTTTGCGGCTGCGCGCAGTGCTTCGTTGACGGCAGCAGCGACGAGGTCGCCGAGCATCTCGGCATCATCAGGGTCGATGACCTCCGGCTTGATGTCGATATTCTTTACTTCCATTTTGCCCGTTACGGTTGCGGAAACGGCACCGCCGCCTGCGGCCGCGGTGTATTCCTTCGCTTCGAGCTCCGTGGTAATCTGCTCCATCTGCTCCTGCATCTTCTGTGCCTGGCGTGCAAGCTGCTGCAAATTTGCGGCTCCGCCGCCGCCCATACCCTGCGGTAAACGTGCTTTCATAGTTAAGACTCCTTACTGTGTAGTTTTTAAATTTATTTTTCTTCGATCTCCACGCCGGCTTCGCGCATATCGTGCAAAAAGGCGTCGAGCGGATCTTTCGGTTTTTCGCCGTCCGCTGCGGGCGGCTTATAAGGGCCGAGTTTATACACACGCCCGGTCACCTGCTGAATGGCCTCGCGGATCTTTTCTCTCTGGCTGGCACGTTTCAAGAGATCAAACGCAATCTGCGGCGCTTCGATGAGCATGTAGTCGCCGCTGATGTATGCCGCTGAGCCCTTGAATGCCGACGCCACCGACTTTGAGTAATTTTCCATATAGCCGATAATGTCCGACCAGCCGTCGAACGGCTGCGCATTTTTTGCAAGCTCCTCTGTGGACTGCGGCTTGTCCTTTACCGCGGGCTGCACAGGTGCGTTGTTCTGTGGTGTCTCGGGCTGTTGTACCGGTGCTGCCGGTGCTTCAGCCGCGGGTACACTCGGTGCCGGGGTGATGGGACGGCGCAGGCCGCCGCGCTCCAAAGCTTCAATGCGGCGCAAAAGTGCTGCGGGCGAGGTATCCATTTCCGGCGTGCAAAGACGGATAAACGTCATTTCCATTTCCGTGCGCTTATTCATAGTCTTCATGCGCGACTGCGCGGACTGGAACGCATCGAGTGCGTGCAGAATCGTTGAAAGTTCCATGGAAAGCGCCGTTTTGGTCATGGCTTCCAGCTCTTCGCCAACGGCATTTACAAGCCCGCTTGCGTCTTTCATCGTTTTGATGAGCATCAAATTGCGGAAAAAGCCCGCAAGCTCCTCGCACAGCCTGCCCATGTCTTTGGAAGACTTATACAGCGCGTCGATCTTTTCGAGTGCCGCGGTGCGGTCGCCCGTGCGAATGCACTCGGCGAGTTCAATTAAGTGCCCACGCCCCGCAAGGCCTGCCGTTTCCGCAACGAGCCCATACGTCACGTGCCCGTCGCTGCGGCCGATGCACTGATCCAAAATGGAAAGCGCGTCGCGCATGCCGCCGTCTGCCGTAACGGCGATGAGCATCGCGGCATCGTGGTCGATTGTCACATTTTCCTGCGTGCAGACCCACTCAAGGCGCCCTGCGATGTCCTCCGGTGCGATGCGGCGGAAGTCAAAACGCTGACAGCGCGATAAAATCGTCGGCAACAGCTTATGGACTTCGGTCGTCGCCAAAATGAAAATGACGTGTGCGGGAGGTTCTTCGAGCGTTTTTAAGAGGGCATTGAACGCCGAAACGGAGAGCATGTGCACCTCATCGATGATATATACGCGGTATTTCGCCGTAGTCGGCGTGAAGTTGGATTCTTCAATGAGCGCGCGGATGCTGTCTACGCCGTTGTTGCTCGCGGCGTCCAGCTCTACAACGTCCAAAACAGAGCCGTCATCCAGTCCTCTGCACACGTCGCACTTGCCACATGGATCGCCGTTTTGGGGATCCAAGCAATTGACCGCCTTCGCCAGAATTTTTGCGCAGGTAGTTTTTCCCGTGCCGCGCGAGCCGGTGAACAGATATGCGTGCGAAATGCGCCCGGCCATCAGTTCGTTTTTTAACGTGACCGTCACCTGCGGCTGACCGACGACATCGGAAAACTGCTGCGGACGATATTTTCTGTATAACGCTTTATACAAACGGCGGCGCTCCTTTCTTTGTGGGTGATAAAAGAAAAAGACGATTGGAACGTAGAATATGTGAACGGACAGGCAGCCTGCATCGCACCAGACGATCCGCTTAATGCTGCTCGGTTCCCCGCCTGACATGGTTCACGGTGTCTCGCCGCGCAGACCTGTCCGCTCGCATATTCCACGGTATATTCCAACCGCCTTGGCTTTTTCCGTGCGCGGAACATACTTGACCGCGTACTTTAGTATTATACACGTTTTCCCTTGAAAAGGCAAGCAAAAAATCGTATAATTTTGTATATGTTCATATTTGTAACGCGCACATAGGATTTTTTGCAGATTCTGCGCGGCAAAACAGGAAAGGATGAAAGAAAATGAAGATCAGAAATGCAGAGCTCTGTGACCTGCCTTATTTGCTTGAGATGCTGGAAAACGCGAAAGCTTCGCTGCGGGCGCTCGGCATCGATCAGTGGCAAAACGGCTACCCGAACGAAACCACCCTGCGTGAGGACATTCAAAACAAAATCTGCCGTGTTGTGATAGACGACGAAAACAATATTCTTGCAAGTGCCGCCGTGTATGTGGGCGACGAGCCGACATACCACGAAATTTATAACGGCGCGTGGCAGACAGAAAACAAAATCTACGGCATCGTGCACCGCATTATGGCGGCAAATCATGCGAAGAAGCGCGGCGCGGCATCGTTTTTGATGACCTACTGCGCGAAGCTCTCGCTTGAAGCGGGTGTCACCTCCATGCGATGCGATACGCATCCCGGCAACATCATCATGCAGCACACGCTCGAAAAGAACGGTTACATTCGCTGCGGCATCATTCACCTTACGGACGGCGCAGACCGCTTTGCCTATGAAAAAGTTCTGAAATAACGCACAACAGACACAGGCCCCGGCGAGCATGACAAAACGCTCGCCGGGGCCTCGCTCATTCTATTTTGTTATTTCTTTCGTCCGGTAAAATAACACCTTGCGGCATCATCGAAGTACGCGGCTTTCGTCGCGCCGGTCAAAATGCTTACATAGAGATCAGGCCGAATGCGTTCATGACAGAGCTGATAAGGATGATGGCTGCAAAGACCGGGCAAAGATACTTGATCATCATGACGAAGATCTTCTTTCTGCGGAACGTGCCGCCTTCTTGCGTCATTTCTTCTTCAATACGGTCTACACCGATCACGCGGGAAACGAGCAGGCAAGTCGCAATAGCCGCAATCGGCATCATAACGGAGTTCGTTAAGAAATCGAAGAAATCGAGGAACTGCATGCCGAGAATCTTTACGGCATCGAGCGGGCCGTAGCCGAGCGAAGACAGCGTGCCGAGCGCGAGCATGATGATGCCGATGACAACGGTCGACTTTTTGCGGTTCCAATGGAGTTCATCTTCAAACGTGGAAACGGCGCTTTCCGTCAGCGCAATAGAGCTTGTGACCGCCGCAAACAGCACGAGCACGAAGAACAGAATGCCAACCGCCGTGCCGAGACCCATGCTGGCGAACACCTTCGGAATCGTGATGAACATCAATGACGGGCCCGCCTGCAAGGTGTTCGGGTCGCCGCCGGAGAACGCAAAGACCGCCGGGATGATCATAAGGCCGGCCATAATGGCGATGGCGGTGTCGAAAACCTCTACATTGCGCGTAGAGTTCTCAATAGACGTTTCTTTCTTCATATAAGAGCCGAACGTAACAAGGATGCCCATGGCGATGGACAGCGAATAGAACATCTGTCCCATGGCGGAAACGACCGTCATCCAGGAGAAATTCTCAAGGTTCGGCACAAGGAAATACTGAATGCCCTTCAGTGCGCCGGGACGTGTGACGGAATAGATTGCGATGATGACAGACAACACGACAAGGATCGGCATCATGAATTTCGATACACGCTCAATACCGTTGCGCACGCCGGCAAAAATGATGGTCAGCGTGATGAGTGCAAAAACGATAAAGCAAATTTCGGCGGACACGCCGTCCGAGATGAACATCGAAAAATATCCGTCCTCCGCAAGCTTTGTTCCGTTGCCGCAAATGTACTCAAAAAGATATTTGATGACCCAGCCGCCGATAACGGAATAATAAGGCACGATCAGGATTGGGATAATGGCGTTAATCCAGCCGCCGGCTTTTAATGTGTGCGACTTTGTGAACGATGCAAATGCACCCACAGGGCTTTTGCGCGTCATGCGGCCAAGCGATGTTTCTGCCACGATCATCGTGTAACCGAACGTCAGCGCAAGCAAAATGTAGATCAAAAGGAAAATGCCGCCGCCGTATTTTGCCGCAAGGTACGGAAATCGCCAAATGTTGCCAAGACCGACCGAAGCGCCGGCCGCAGACAGCACGAACCCGAGCTTACCCGAGAACATGCTGCGATTACTGTGATGTTTCTTCATTACTTCTCCACCTATTTTCTGCGAATATTCAAACACAGCCGCCGGTGAAACCGTTTTCCCCCTTCAGTTTCACCGGCGTGCTGCATCAATACGTTCAGCATACCACATGGGCCGCAAAAATGCAATATCTTGCTTTCACAAATTCATTTTGTGTTTTCTGTTTATATTATGCCTTATTATGCTTTATCATCGGCGCTGCGCTTTTTTCACCCAGTCAAGCGCCACCCAGCCGCCGGCTTTGAGACGTCCCCAGCCTTTTGCAGAACCCACACCTGCGCTCTCCTCTACAACCGTATAGCGCTTCGTGTCTGTGATCTGCCCCTGCACGTCATAATTCGTGCCCGGACCCTTGCGGATATTGAGCGCGTCTGCAGCGTCCTTGCGCACTGTATACGCTTTGAACGGTTCATACACAATTTTGCCGTTTGAGGCATACACTTTATAACCCACAGGGCATGCGTTTTTCGCGTTTTCCAGCATTGCATACGCGCCGATCTGGCTTTTTGCGTCCGACCAGCTTGTCCGCACACGGTAAAGCTGCTTTGGCACGGGTTTCGCATCGGTCTTTGTCTCCTTTTTGTCGTCCTTCATTTCGCTTTCAATCATTTTTAAAAACCGCGCCCAGCCCTTGTCGAGCGTTCTGTGCGGACAATATTTTCCGTCGAAGTCCTGATGCTTCTTCACGTGCGAAATGTCCCACTTGCGCTCGGTGAGCAGCTTTGCGATATACTCTGCGGCGTTCTTTTCGGCCTTATCGAAACGCGTGCCGCCCGAAAGCGAATAGCAAATTTCAATGTGAATGCCGTGCGCATTGCCGTCGCGCTGCCCTGCCGCAAACGCACCTCTGTTCAGCGGGATACCAATGACAATCTCCTTGTCATCGACCGCCGCGTTGAACGACGTAGAGCTGTCGTTGCGAATCATGTATGCGACTTCATTCGCGGCGGAAGCATCGTTTGCCGTGTTGTGCACGACAATGTACTTCATGTCCTTTGCGCAGGACTCCACCGGGACTTTCAAATCGTATTTTGCAGAAGATAATAGATTTTCGCGGATCGGTACCATAAGATCACTCCTTCTTCTCATCACTTGCACCCGATTCATCCGCCACGGTACGACGGAGCCGCTTTAAAATGCGCTGCAAACGCGGAAACCCCGGTACGCCGATGGCAGCGAGATTTTCCATGACGGAAATGAGCTCGTTGATCGTAAGCCACACGGTGACGAGCATGCCGAAAAACAGCTTTACATCGAGCGTGATGCCGGCCCCGATGACTGCACCGCGCAAAAGATAATCCACCGCCGCACCGACTGCGACCATGACCATATAGCAAAGCTTTTTGAGTATCCCCTTAATACCGAACTTGGAATTTAACTCGGCGCGGATATACGCTTTGATCATGCCGGTGATATAATCGAGCAACATCACGCCGAGCAGCACGAGCATCGGCACCGCAAGCGTACCGAGGTACGATATGAGTCCCGCGCCGAGCACGGCCACCGTCGTCTTTAAAACCGTCTGTTTCATCAAATCTTTGCCCTCCTTCCCTGCATATTGGGACATGCACAGCGCTTTGTCCCGCGGCATACTATGACAGACGCGCCGCTTTTGTGCACGGCAATCAGAAAAAGCAATGAAACACGTTGCGGAATGTCAAAATCTGTGTTATGATTTCGGTGGACAAATATTCAAATATGCAAAGGAGATTTTTTATGGTCTGCAAAAATTGCGGTGCAAATATTCCGAACGGTGAGCTTTTTTGCCCAAACTGCGGCACGTGCACCGAAAACGCGAAATTCTGTAAATACTGCGGCGCGGTCATCGGTGCCGACTGCGTGGTTTGCCCCGCGTGCGGCAGGCAGGTAGAGCCATTGCAGTCTGCCCAACAGCCCCAGCCTGTTTATGTAAACAACAATGTCACTTACGGTGGTGTGGCAAAAAGCAAATGGGCAGCGTTTTTCCTGTGCCTGTTTTTAGGACTCATCGGCGCACATAAATTTTATGAGGGAAAGATTGGCATGGGTGTTTTGTATATCTTCACCGGCGGCCTGTTCGGCATCGGCGCGTTCGTTGATCTCATCGTAATTCTCTGTAAGCCCGGTCCCTATTATTACGTTTAACTTTCTCAGAAAGGCGGCGTACTATGCCAAGCATCCTTGAATATGCAGAAACCGAATTCTCGCTTTTGGCAGAAAAACCGTTTACGGATGTAGACAGCCTGCTTTTATCACAGTTTTCCTACATGAATCTGAGCGCGTTTGAAGACGAGCTTAAGGACGAAAACAAAATAGAAATTCGAGAGCTTTTAAAGGCAGAGCGCTTTGAAAAGTTGATGTTCCACGTACGCGATACCAAAAGCAACATGAGGCTTTTGTACGCTATGGCGTCAAGCCCGCGCTGGCGCAACATAAAAATCGGCAACTTCGTTGAAAAGCTGTGTGACCAGTCAGAGGAGCAGTTTGCGGCCATCACCGTATACCTCGATGACGACCACGCCTGCGCCGTATTCCGCGGCACGGACGCCACGCTCGTCGGCTGGAAAGAGGATTTTAATATGGCATTTCTGCCCGTCATACCCTCGCAGGCCGATGCGGCAGACTATGTGACAAAGCTCGGCAAAAGCTTTCCCGGCAAATTGCTTTTGATGGGTCACTCCAAAGGCGGCAACCTTGCAGCCTACGCGGGCATGTTCTGCGACCCGGAAATTCAAAAGCGTATTGAGCGCGTCTACCCGCTCGACAGCCCCGGCTTCATCGGCAACACGCTCGAATCCGAAGAATATGGGCGCATTCAAAGCCGCGTACATAAGGTCATTCCGAAGGGCTCACTCATCGGCATGCTGCTTGAAAACCACGGTGCATACTCCGTTGTGGAAAGCAACCAAATGGGCATTATGCAGCACGATCCGTTCTCGTGGCAGGTGACGGACGGTGCATTCCATACGCTGGAGGAAATTTCCAGCGGCGCAAAATACATGAACAAAACACTCAACAGCTGGATCACCGGCATGAGCATCGACGAGCGCATACGCCTTGTCGATGTACTCTATGGCCTTTTGACCGCCGGCAATATTGAAAACGTATTTGACGCTGGCGACATTCAAAAGAACATCGGCGCTATCTACAACGCCGCCGTGCACCTCGACCCCGAAACGCGGTCGTTCGTTTTGCAGATCATCCGTCAGCTCGCGGGCTTTGCGTTGCACAACATCCCCCACCCGAATGTCCCGGAAAACCTCAATATCCTGCCCGGCAATAAAACGCAGAATTAAATTTTTATAGAGTAAAAGCCACCGTTTGCGGCAAGCCTTGCGCTTTTCCGTTTCGGTGGCTTTTGATTTATGTTTACGAATTTGCAAGCTGGCGGCGATGAGATCCATGATCGTGATGGAATTGAGCTGCATCGTTAGCACATTCATCGTGATCTTGCGGAGTTTTTCAGATTCCTCTTCTGCATCATCCGTTCCCCTGTTTTCCGTTCCGCTTTATTTCACGTTTCCGCTGTTGATGCCCGCGCCTGTTCTATTAAGCGGCAGCCAGTCGAGCACCTTTTTGATGTACGTATCCCAGAATACCCAGTCGTGCTTGCCGGGGCCCTCCACATACGTGAGGTCAACACCGTTTTCGTTGAGAAAATCGCGGAAATCGCGGTTTGCGGTGACGAGGCCGTCCTCCGTGCCGCAGCACAGGTACATTTTCGGTACGGGTCTGCCCTCCTCCTTCAGCTTCAAAAGCAGCGCCTTCGGGTCTTTGTCGCTGCCCTTCACCTTGTCATACTCACCGAAAATTGCCTCGTAGTAGTTGCGGCGGAATGTGAAAATCGGCGCGGAGTTGTCCGCATCCTTCCACGTATCGTGCACGAGCGCGGCGGAAAGACCGATGACGCAGCCAAAGTTTTCCGCATACTTCAGGCCGTTGCGGATTGCACCGTAGCCGCCCATGGAAAGGCCCGCGATGAACGTATCCTCGCGCTTATCGGAAAGCGGAAACAGCTTTCTTGTGAACTCTACAAGCTCCTTGCCGATGAACTCGCCGTACAGCTCGCCGCTCTTTTCGTCGTCGAGATAAAAGCGGTTTTCACCGGAGGGCATAATGACCGCAAGGTCGTTTGCCTCCGCCCACGCCTGAATGCGCGTGCCGTTCACCCAGTCCGTATAATTGCCGAAAATGCCATGCAAAAGGTAAAGCGTCTTCAGCGGCTTCTGCTCCGCGTTTTCCGCCTGCGGGCCGAACTTATCCACCGGGATAATCGCATTAAACGTCACCGTGCGCATGAGGCATTTCGAGATAAAATTCACTTCAATAATAGCCATATCAACAACTCCGTTTCGATTTTAGTTTCGTTATATTTCATTATAATCAATAAAAACCCTTTTGTAAAGACTACTTTTATGCTATACTGTACGAAACGGTTTGAAAGCAAAGGAAGTTGAATACGATGAACGATTTTTCCGAGCGCGTGTTTCAGGTGGTGCGCGAGATCCCGCGCGGCAAGGTGACAAATTACGGCTTTGTGGCCTTTGCGGGGGGGGACCCGCCGTGCTGATCATTTTGCGGCGGGCAACCCGCGTGCCTCGCGCGGCGTGGGCTTTGTGCTGCACCGCAACACGGACCCCGTAAATACGCCATGCCACCGCGTAGTGTTCAAAGACGGCTCTCTGTGCAAGGGCTACGTTTTCGGCGGCCCCGATGTACAGCGCGAAAAGCTCAAAGCCGAGGGCGTGCGGTTCCTGCCCGACGGCCGCGTAGATATGAAAGCCTGCGGCTGGTTCGGCGAAAACGAAGAATAACAAAAAGGTGCCTGACCAAAATGATCAAGCACCTTTCGTTTTTACTTTAAAGATCAGCCGTAGTTCTTAAAGCTGACGTTAATATCGACTGCCGCGTCGATGCCCTGCACCTGCGCGTTGTCGGAATACTGCCACAGGCCGAAGTTATAGTAGAATGCCGGCACGCTGCGGTATTCCGCAAGCCAGAACTCAAAATCCTTGAGCTGCTCTAAGTCATAATAGTTATAGCCAAGACTGCGGTTGAAGTACACACCTGCGGTGTAGCCCGCTTTCGCGATTTTTTTGCAGAACGCCGAAGCATAACTCGTAATCTGCTCGCCCGTGGCATCTGCCGTGCGAGAGCCGTCTACGCTCGTCTGCTCCCAGTCAAAGACAATGGGGTAATCGACAGATTTATTCTGCAAAAGCTGGAGCACATAGCCCGCTTCCTCCTCCGCTTCGGTAACAGAAGTTGCCTGCGAGAAGAAGTAGATGCCCACCTTTACGCCTGCGTCCTTCGCACCGGTGTAATTATCGGCAAACTTGCTGTCTTCGTTCAGCTTGCCACGCGTTGCACCGCGGTAGCCTGCGCGGATCATCGCGAAATCGATGCCGCTCGCTTTGACGGCTGCCCAGTCGATGTCGCCCTGATAGTCGGAAACGTCGATGCCGAGGCTCGCGTTCGCGTCGTCATACGTCACAAGGCCGTTGTCATTTTTAAACTTCGACTGGTCGTATGTATTGAGCGGCACGTTAAACTTCGGAATGGTGATCTCACCCTCGTAAAGATCCTGAATGACAAGCTTGCCGTCCTCCGTCACCGCAGAAGACGTGCCGTTGCCGGTGCTCTGCCCGTCGGATTTCCCGCCGAACGCGGATAGGAGCGATAAAATGACCACGGCCAGAATGAGCACGCCGGCCGCGCCAAGGAAAATCAAACGGCGCATTTCAAAAGAACGCGCGTCGCTGTGTTTATTTGGAGCTTTATTATTCATAGTAAAATTACCTTTCATAAACGAAATCACAGCGTAAACTGCACACCGTGTTCGGATTTATTCTATTATACGCATTTTCTGTCCTTTTTGCAAGCCATTCGGCGAATAAAGTCTGCCTTGCCAAGTATTTCCCACTGCCATCTCGCGGTCTATCGTACCGAGTACGCGGATTTTATCGCGGCTCCACAGGGGCGCAAGCAATTTTGTTTTGTCACCGTCGCCCGTAATGCGCTCGATGACCGTTTCGGGCGGCAGCACCTCCAGTTGACGGATTACGACGCGCACATAGTCCTCAAACGTCATCGGCGTGTATGCGCCGCTTTCGTATAAGCCCGCAAGCTGCGTGCCGCGAATGACGTGTAAAAGATGAATTTTCACACCGTCCGGGCGCAGCTGTGCAAGGTCTTCGGCGGTCTTTATCATCTCCGCCTCCGTCTCGCCCGGTAAGCCGTCTATGATATGCACGCAAACGCGAATATTGTTTTCGCGCAGGCGCAGAAATATCTCTCTAAATACCTCGTATTTATATCCTCTGTGAATACGCGCAGCCGTCTCATCATTACTGCTTTGCAGGCCCAGTTCCACGGTGAGGTGCGTTTTGCCGTTCAATTCTTTTAAAAGCGACAAAACATCCTCCCCGATGCAGTCCGGGCGCGTGGCAATCGATACGCCGTAAACGCCGAATGCAAGCGCTTCTTCGTATAACGTCCTGAGCTTTTCAACCGGCGCGTAGGTGTTTGTGTGCGTCTGAAAATACGCGATGATTTTATTTTCCGGCGACTTTTTATGAATACGCACTTTTTCCGCTTGCAGCTGCTCCGTGACGGAAAGTGCCTTATCCTGCGTAAAATAGCCGCTGCCGCCGTCGCAGAAGATGCACCCGCCCACGCCGCACGTGCCGTCTATGTTCGGGCAGCTCAGCCCGGCATCGATCACAGCCTTTTGGGTCTTGCAATTCTGCACCCGGTTGTGATAAGCTAATGTATGATACCGTTTGTTGTCAAACGTATACGGAAATGGATTCAAAGTAAAGCTCCTTTGCTTGGTCCAAAATAATAATAGGAGTTGAGTATTTGTTACACATTAAAAAGCTGAATTTAGACGAAATTCGCGAAATTTACAACGCATATATGCACGAAGCATTCCCGCCGAGCGAGCTGCGCCCCTTTGCAAGCATGGAAATGCTCTACAATAAAAACTGCTACCCGTGCTACGGCTTTTACAACGAAACCGATTCACTCTGCGCCTACGCCTATTTTTCGTGCACGGAAAATGGCAAATACGCCCTGCTCGATTACTTTGCTGTCAGAAAAGACCTGCGCGGCACGGGCATCGGCAGCAAGACTTTTCCCCTGCTGCGCACAGAAATGAAAGACCGTGACGGCCTTTTGCTCGAAGTGGAAAGCGTTGAGAGCGCCGAAGCCGAAGAAGAAGCCAACATCCGTCGCCGCCGCATCGCGTTTTATGAGCGCTGCGGGTGCGAAATGACAAAAACAAAAAGCCTTTTGTACGGCGTGGATTTCAACATACTCGTGCTGCCTATCGCGCAGCCCGTGCCGGAAGCGAAAGTCGTGCTGCATGAGCTCGAAAACATTTATCACGTTATGTTCGACGACGAACTGTATAAGCGCGTCTGTCACCCGTTTATCGCGGAATAGGCGGATTTTTGAATTGACTTTTTCGTACAAAAGCCATATAATAAAGCCATAAACCATACGGAGGTGTAAGCATGCCGGAAGAACAGAAAACAGCAGAAACCGAACAGGAGCGCCTTGCGGATTTTCCGCGTGATCTAAGCCGCAGCTTCACCTATCTGCACCGCCAGCGTAAAAAATATATGGATGACCGTCTGCGCGGCTACGGCTTTGTAGGTGGTATGCCGATGATCCTGCTTTACATCAACCGCCACCCCGGCACCACGCAGGACGCCATCGTTTCGCACATGTATATCGACAAATGCACCGTAGCACGCCGCACAAAACGCCTTGAAGAGCTCGGCTACATTTCGCGCGAAACCGGCAAGGAAGATCGCCGCGAAAACAACCTCTACGTCACGGAAAGCGGCGAAAAGCTCGTGCCCGTCATCCGCGAGATTTTGCGGGATTGGGCCAAAAGCGTCACGCGCGACCTTTCCGATGAAGAGCGCATTTTACTCATCACACTGTTAGACCGCCTCATCCATACGGACGTGGAGTAAAATTTCACTTGATATGGACTACCCCGCAGTTTTAAAGCTGCGGGGTGTTTTTCATTGAAAAAGCTCCGGGAAACACGCCTTTTGTTCCGCCGAAAAATCCGTCTCGACCGTTTTATCAATGTCGAGCGCCGGACATAAAAGATGCACTGCACGGCAGCAGAGCATCTGGTGCTCCGTTCTGTCCAAATGACCGCCGTAAAGGTCGCCCCCCGCCACGGGATGCCCAAGGTGCGCCATGTGCACGCGAATCTGGTGCGTGCGCCCGGTTTTCAAATGGAAGTCAACAAGGCTGTACCCGCCGCTCGTTCTCACCGTTTGAAATTCCGTCACGGCTTCGTCTCCGATGCCCGCGCAGCGCTCCACCTTATGCCCCGGCTTTAACCCGATGGGCACATTCACACACCCGCTTTCGGGCGTTTCGCCCTCGCACACGGCGCGGTACGTTTTCGTCAGCTTTGCGTTTGCGGCAAATTTGTTTTTCGCCAGCACCAGTGCGCCGGTTGTATCCCGGTCTAAGCGGTACAACGGCCGAAACACAAAGTCCGGCGTATTTTGAAAATACCACGCCGCCGCATTTAAAACGCTGTCGCGGTCGTGCCCCGGCGAGGGGTGCACGGGCATATTGTACGGCTTATCGAGCACTAAAAAATCCTCGTCCTCATATAAAACCGCAAACGGCAGGTCGGCTTTTTCATACGCTTCGCCCGTTTCAAGCAGCGTCAAAGTCAGCGTATCGCCGGTTTTCAAAACGGCATTGCTGTGCACGGGTTCGCCGTTTTTAAGCATCTCTCCCTCGTATTTCAGCGCCGTTAAAATGCGTGCGGAAAACCCTAAGTACCGCCGCACGAACGTGCGCACGTCCATGTTTTCCTGTCCGCAGTCGATGACGAACTCCAGTGTGCGTTTCATTACTTGCTGCGCGTCGCGAGCTTTTCCGCAAACTCGTGCAGGAACGTGCTGTCCGCGTCAAACGCGTCAAGCGCATGAAGCGCCTTTTCGGTATGCTCATCGACAAGCGCCTGCGCTTTTTCCACGCCCAAAATGGAAACATACGTGCAGCGCGCGTTTTGTGCATCCACGCCGATGTTCTTGCCAAGCTCCTTGGCGTCACCGGTCACGTCCAGAATATCGTCGCGGATCTGGAACGCCAAACCGATGTGCAGCGCGTATTCCTTTGCTGCATTGATCTGCGTTTCGTTCGCACCCGCCGCAATGCAACCCATCATGCATGCCGCCATGATGAGGTTCGCGGTCTTGCCGGTGTCTTTTTCGCACAGCTTATCAAGCGAAACGGTGCGGTTTTCGGTTGCAAGGTCAATGCACTGACCGCCCACCATACCGTGCTCGCCCGCGCAGCGCGCAAGCACCGCCGCCGCATACGCAGCGCGCTCCATGCCGACATTTCGGAATGCTTCACTGCTCAGCGCCGTTTCAAACGCTTTTGTCAAAAGGCCGTCGCCCGCAAGCAATGCGTAATTTTCACCGTAGACCTTGTGGTTAGAGGGCTTACCGCGGCGCATATCGTCGTTATCCATGCACGGCAGGTCATCGTGGATGAGCGAATACGCATGTACCATCTCCACGGCACACGCAAACGGCATCGCCATGTCTTCATCGCCGCCGCACAGCTCGCAGAACGCAAGCGTTAAAACGGCGCGCACACGCTTGCCGCCGTTTAAAAGCGAATAGCGCATGGCGTCGGTCACGGTCTCGGAAAGCGAGCCCTTGCGCTCCGGCAAAAAATGATCTAAGGCTTTTTCAATGCGTTTTACCCTGTCTTCCATTTTTATTCCTCCGTTTTCGCAGCACTCAGCTCCGTAATTTTCTGTTCGGCCGTGTTTAATTTCTCATAGCAAAAGCGGGAAAGCTCCGCGCCCTCGCTAAAAAGCTTCACAGATTCCTCCAGCGTCACATCTCCCTTTTCGAGCGTCTCGGTCACCTCGCGAAGGCGCAGCATCGCGTCTTCAAAGGTCATGGTTTTTTTAGGCATCGGTCATTTCCCTCTTTTCTGTTTTCTGCACCTGCACGGTGATCGCGCCGTCCTCTACGCGCGCTGTCAAAACGTCGCCCGGCTTTGCGTCTTCCGTGCGCTTTATCACTTTCCCGTTTCCGTCGGACACGATCGCATATCCGCGTGAAAGCACCTTCAGCGGGCTCATTGCGTCTAACCGTGCGGAAAGCGCAGCAAGCTCGTTTTTCTCTTTCAAAATTCTTCGCTCGGCGCTGTGCGTCAGGCTCTGCACCGTGTTTCGGAGCGCCTGCCTACGCGGTGAAAGCCACGCGGACGGGTTTTGCAGCACGTTTGCGCTTGCAAGCGCATCGAGCATCTGCCGCCGATCGTCAAGCCCCGCCTGCACGCTGCCGCACAAACGGCGCGTCAGCTGCGCAAGTGCCGCACGCATTTCTTCCCTGTCCGGCACGGCAAGCTCTGCCGCCGCGCTCGGCGTTGGCGCTCTCAAGTCCGCGACAAAATCGCAAATCGTAAAATCCGTCTCGTGCCCCACAGCGGAGATGACGGGTATCTTCGACGCGAACACTGCCCTTGCGAGCGTCTCGTCGTTGAATGCGGCCAAATCCTCCGCGGAGCCGCCGCCGCGCCCGATGATGATGACATCCGCCGCCTTTTGGGCGTTCATCAATTTCACCGCCGCCGTAAGCTGCGCCGCTGCGTCCTCGCCCTGCACAAGCACCGGGCAAAACACGATCTCCGCCGCAGGCCAGCGCCGCGAGAGTATGTTGCGAATATCCTGCACCGCCGCACCCGTC
>OGPA01001796.1_pt1 | contig 16804 bp, 15 predicted proteins | sample 1552841 | NCBI WGS metagenome assembly OGPA01 (sample SAMEA2579916, study PRJEB22360) | human gut metagenome | reverse complement strand
GAAATTTTTTTGAAAAAGAGTTATGATAGTACTGTTTTAAAGACTATCTGCAACGCTACCGAGGAAAGACAGACGGAAGCGAGAGCAATTGCCAGGAAGGTTGATGCCATGTTTGTCGTGGGAGGCAGACATAGTTCAAACACGCAAAAGCTGTATGAGATATGTAAAGAAGAATGTAAAAATACTTACTTTATAGAGACACTCGTTGATTTGGAATCTAAGCCTTTTCAATCATTTGGTCGCGTAGGTATTACAGCTGGGGCATCCACCCCGAATAAAATAATTGAGGAGGTTCAAAAAATGTCAGAAATGAGTTTTGAACAAATGCTGGATGAATCATTTAAAACAATCAGAAACGGAGAAGTCGTTGAGGGTACTGTAATCGATGTCAAAGACGATCAGATTATCCTGAATATCGGATACAAAGCCGATGGTATTCTTACCAAAAACGAATATTCCAACGATTCTTCCATCGATCTTCACACCGTTGCACAGCCAGGTGACAAAATGGAAGTCAAAGTTCTGAAAGTAAATGATGGAGAGGGACAGGTCCTTCTTACTTACAAGAGACTTGCTGCTGAAAAAGGCAACAAGAGACTCGAGGAAGCATTCGAGAATCATGAAGTTCTGAAAGCAAAAGTAACACAGGTACTGAACGGAGGATTATCCGTAGTTGTTGAGGAGACCAGAGTATTCATTCCGGCCAGCCTTGTATCTGATGTATATGAAAAAGATCTGTCTAAATATGCAGATCAGGAAATTGAATTCGTTATTACCGAGTTCAACCCGAGAAGAAGACGCATCATCGGTGACCGCAAACAGCTCATCGTTGCTGAGAAGAAGAAACTGCAGGAAGAACTGTTCGCACGCATCGCAGTTGGCGATGTTGTAGAGGGAACTGTTAAGAATGTTACCGATTTCGGCGCATTCATCGATCTGGGCGGAGCTGACGGACTGCTTCACATCTCTGAGATGTCCTGGGGCCGCGTAGAGAACCCGAAAAAAGTATTCAAAGTTGGTGAGACTGTAAAAGTTCTGATCAAAGACATCAACGGCGACAAGATTGCTCTTTCCTTAAAATTCCCGGAAGAGAATCCGTGGCTGAACGCTGCTGACAAATACGCTGTAGGCAACGTAGTAGAAGGCTGTGTTGCCCGTATGACTGACTTTGGTGCATTCGTTGAGCTTGAGCCGGGCGTAGATGCTCTGCTTCATGTTTCCCAGATTTCCAGAGAGCATGTTGAGAAACCGTCTGATGCACTGAAAATCGGACAGGAAATCACTGCAAAAGTAGTTGATTTCAACGAGGAAGACAAAAAAATCTCTCTGAGCATGAAAGCTCTGGAAAACGAAGAGCCAGTAGAAGAGTAAGAATAATTTAACTTGCAGGTGCTGCAGTTGGATGATTAGAATGCCGTAGACAACCGGGTTTCCTGAACAGACAGGAAACCTGTTGCCTGCGGTATTTTCTTATCATCCTGTTTTTGGCACCAGAAAAGAAAAAGGGGATGAAAGTTTATGTGGGAGACGAAGATTCTGGGTGTGGATCTGTACCACGTTCTAGCATGGTTCTGGCTGTACAGCTTCTGCGGATGGATCTGGGAGAGTTCCTATGTATCGATCCGGCAGAAAAAACTGGTCAACCGCGGTTTTGTCAATGGTCCGCTGCTGACACTGTACGGCACCGGCGCTGTTATGGTATACTTGATCCTGCGCCCGTTTGAAGCGAACGTCTGGGCACTGTATTTCGGAGGTGTCATTGTAGCGACGGTTCTGGAATATGTAACCGGCGTGCTGATGGAGACCATTTTTCATGCGCACTGGTGGGACTACAGCAATCAGAAGTTTAATTTTCAGGGAAAGATCTGCCTCAGCAGTTCGATTGCCTGGGGATTCTTTACACTGGGGCTGTTCTATATTCTGCAGCCGATTGCCGTGAAAGTAGTGAATCTTGTTTCGGATACTACAGGAGAGATCATTGTTTCCGTTGTTACCGTCTGCTATCTGGTAGATTTTGGATTTTCCGCAGCCGCAGCATTCCAGCTGGGACAGAAGATGCGCAGTCTGGAGAAAACGTGGGGAGAATTTCTGAAATATCTGCAGAAATCCCGCTTTAACCAGCTTGCCGAGGAGATGAATGCGAAAGTACAGCAGTATCGTGCAGAGTATTCCAGAGATAAGATGAAAGAATATCTGGCCGAGAAGCGCCAGACACTGTCTGAGGCAATGGAGCAGATGCAGAAGCTGGAGAAGGAGCGGAAAGAAGCCGAGGGAAGAAGAAATCCGCTTTTCGAGTCGAAGAACCGCCTGATGGAGTTCGGAGCAGAGCAGAAGGAACGCCTGACCGAGTTCGGAGCAGAGCAGAAAGAACGGTTTGCGGCACTTGGATTTGATGTGCGCAGTGATAAGATGCCGGATCTTAAAGAGCTGCTGGAGCGCTTTGACCAGATGACAAAACCGCAGCTTCCGACCAACTGGCTGATGCGCCTGACAACGAAACGTTATCTGCGCGCCTATCCGCATCTGCAGGGAACGCATCATGCTTCTCTGAAAAAGGAAGAAAAAAAGGTAGAAGAGAAAGAAGAGAAAAAATAAAGGACTGCTTGGAAAGGACAGTCCCGGAAAAACGGCCGTGCATGCAAAAATGTGTACGGCTGTTTTATTTTCTGGTTTTGCTATCGTCTTTGAAAAAGAGCTGAAGCTCGGAACAGAGATACTCTTTCAGGAGATCTTCCTGCGAAAGAAAGGCATCGGACCACTCAAAATAGTAAGGGCGGCTTTTGAAATCCTCGCGGAAGGCCGGGGTGAAAAACTCTTTCTGCTGCGGAAGAAATGTACCGGTCCGCCGCTGATAGCAGTTGGCAGCCTTTGCTTTCTGACGGTGTTCCGGATCGACAAACGCGCCAACGCTCTTGTGAACAGCCTGATCCTCCAGCGGAAGATAATAGTAATTCTTATAGTCCGGGAAGAAATATTTCAGCTCCGCCGTATGCGTCTGCAGGGAGAGAGAAACCCGTGAACCAAAGGCTGTAAGAGAACCATCCGCGCAGACACGGGAGAGGAAAACCGGAACTTCCCGCTCGGGCTGCAGTGAAACTTCCAGTGTCTGTCCGGTAAAACGACACGACTGGACAGAAAAATCGCCGTGAAACAGAGCAGGAAGCGCGAGCAGTTCCAGAACAGAACCCATGCCGAGGACATCCTCATAATTGTGAAGGAAAAGCAGTTCCAGTTTCTTTTCATCCAGTGTCTGAAGATAGTCGTGGTAAACAGAAATCAACTGTTTTCCGTTAAGTTGATCCTTCCGTGGGAATGAGAGATACTGTTCCACATTTTTCTGTTTCATTGAAGAAAGTCCCAGGATTGACTGAAACGGGCGGAGTGCCTGATAAAGATCCAGGGATGCGATTGACGAAAGCGGATCTTCCATCTGATAAAACAGTGCTTTGTGTGTGAGGTAAGGAAGATCAAATGTCGTTCCATTAAAATGCACCAGCTGCTTCACGTCGGAAAGAAACGTGAAAAAAGAGACAAGCATCTCTTTTTCTTCGGTCGGTCGATCAAGAAACCACTGGCGCAGTGTGAAAGTATCCGCGGCCGGGTCAAAGAACAGCGCACCAATCAGATAGAGATGCGAGGTACGCCAGGAAAGGCCGGTCGTCTCAATATCGAAAAAGACATCGCCGTTTCTCAGATACATCTGAAGATCGGCAGAGAGAGCGGCGGGGGTAGAATCTATGATCTGCATAAGGTTTTTTGTCTCCTTTGAAAAACTTTTTTGAATCTAAAGATATTATAAGACGAAAAAATCTGACATGCAAGAAAGACAGCGACTAATCGTTGCGTGATGAGAAAAGTTCTGCTATAATAGAATGTGCGTTCGCTTTCGAAAAAAGAAAACGGCGCTTTGGAGGAAAAACATGATTGCATTTATCAAAGGAACTGTAGATTCTCTTTCGGAAGGAAAAATGATTCTCGAAAGCCATGGAATCGGCTATGAGCTGAATATTCCAGCGAGTATGTTCGACGCAGGCATCCGGGAGGGAGAAGAGTTAAAGATATATACCCATATGAGTGTGCGGGAAGACGGAATTTCCCTATTCGGCTTTCTGTCCCGTGAAGATCTTGAAATATACCGTATGCTGATCGGCGTAAGCGGCATCGGACCAAAAGCGGCGCTTGCGGTGCTGTCCACGCTTACTGCAGACAATCTGCGCTTTGCCGTCCTCTCGGAAGATGTCCAGGCGATTGCCAAAACACCGGGCATCGGAAAGAAGACCGCGCAGAAGCTGATTCTGGAATTAAAAGACAAATTCGACCTGCAGGAAGCGTTCGAGCAGAAGCTGGCAGGAAATCAGGCGGCTGCGGCGGTACGGCAGGCAGGCGAACCGGATGCCTTCCAGGATGCGGTACAGGCGCTGACTGCGCTTGGCTACTCCGGAACGGAAGCACTGCAGGCAGTAAAGAAAGTCGAAATCACCGAAGGCATGGACAGCGAGGCTGTGCTGAAAGCGGCATTGAAGCATATGTTTTAGCAGATGGTCCTAAATTGTGGAAGAAGGAAACCTTATAACGATGGAAAGAAGAATTATCACAACTGACGTTCTCGAGGAGGACGTGAAAATCGAAGGTTCGCTCCGTCCCCAGCACCTGGACGACTACATCGGACAGGAAAAGACGAAAAAGAACCTGAAAGTATATATTGAAGCAGCAAAACAGCGAAGTGATGTTCTCGATCATGTGCTGTTTTACGGCCCTCCGGGACTTGGAAAAACAACGCTGGCGGGCATCATTGCAAATGAGATGGGAACCCATATGAAGGTAACGAGCGGCCCGGCGATCGAAAAACCGGGTGAGATGGCAGCGATCCTCAACAATCTGCAGGAGGGCGACGTCCTGTTTGTTGATGAGATCCACCGCCTGAACCGCCAGGTCGAGGAGGTTCTTTACCCAGCGATGGAGGATTTTGCGATTGATATCATGATCGGAAAAGGCTCTTCGGCGCGCTCGATCCGCCTGGATCTGCCGAAGTTTACGCTGGTCGGCGCAACAACGCGTGCAGGTCTTTTGACTGCTCCGCTCCGCGATCGGTTCGGTGTCATCCACCATCTGGAATTTTACACGGAGGAAGAATTGGCCAACATTATCCTGCACTCCTCAAAAGTACTGAATGTGGAGGTGGACCCGCAGGGAGCGCTTGAGATGGCGCGCCGTTCCAGGGGAACACCGCGCCTGGCAAACCGGATTTTAAAGCGTGTCCGCGACTTTGCCCAGGTGAAATACGATGGAAGGATCACAAAAGAGGTCGCATCGTTTGCTCTCGATCTGCTGGAAGTAGACCGTTACGGACTGGATCAGACCGACCGGCTGCTTCTTACCACCATTATGGAAAAGTTCCAGGGCGGTCCGGTGGGACTCGATACCCTGGCAGCATCGATTGGAGAAGATGCCGGCACCATCGAGGATGTCTACGAGCCGTTCCTGATCAAATCCGGATTTATCAACCGCACTCCGCGCGGAAGAGTGGCAACGGAATTTGCCTGGCACCACCTGGGGCTGGAGGCACCGCGTAAGATCGAAGAGTAAAAGCCCTGAATCTTTCATTTTCTGTCGCTTTTTGCAGAAAAAGGTTGTTTTTCTTCCATTTTCGGTATATGATAGGTTATATTAGCCGGGAGTTTGGTCCGGTTAAATTCAGTGGAGGAAAAGCAAAAGAATGGCTGTAAAAAATACAACACAGGTTTTAATAGATGGAAAAATTATCACACTGGGAGGCTATGAGAGCCCGGAATATCTGCAGAAAGTAGCTGCTTATCTGAATCAGAAGATCAGCGAACTTTCTCAGTCAGCCGGATACAACCGCCTGTCGGTGGATACGAAGCACACACTGCTTGCACTGAACATTGCAGACGACTATTTCAAAGCAAAAAGCCAGGTAGATACCCTCGAAGAGGATATGGAAGCCAAAGACCGGGAAACCTACGATATGAAGCACGATCTGATCGCAGCGGAAATCCAGGCCGGCGATCTGAAAAAAGAGCTGGAAGAGAAACGAATCGAGCTGGAACATGTGCGCGGCGAGATGGAAGAACTGCAGCGGCAGCTTGATAAGGCAAATAAGGATCTGGAAGATTTATTAAAAGCGTAAAAGAAGGAAAAACGGGGGATTGCGGAACAGGTAATCGCCCGTTTTTAGGAGATAAAGATGAAGACAGAATTATTAGCACCAGCCGGTTCGATGGAAGCGTTAAAAGCGGCGGTTTCCGCCGGTGCGGATGCCGTCTATCTCGGCGGAGCCGCATTCGGCGCAAGAGCGTATGCAAAAAATTTGGATGAGCAGGAGATTCTCTCAGCCATCGATTACGTCCATCTGCGGAACCGGAAACTGTATCTGACGGTCAACACCCTCTTAAAAGAGGAGGAACTGGAAGAGAAACTGTATCCGTATCTGCGTCCGTACTATGAGCAGGGACTGGATGCCGTGATTGTCCAGGATATGGGCGTTTTAAAGGCGGTCCGCTCCTGGTTCCCGGATCTCGACATTCATGCGAGCACACAGATGACAGTGACAGGATCTGCGGGAGCGCGTTTCCTGGAGAGCCTTGGCGCAACGCGTGTGGTACCGGCCCGTGAGCTTTCGTTTGCAGAGATCCAGAAAATCCACCGGACGACCAACCTTGAAATTGAATGCTTCGTCCACGGGGCGCTCTGCTACTGCTATTCGGGACAGTGCCTTTTTTCCAGCCTGATCGGCGGAAGAAGCGGAAACCGCGGAAGATGCGCGCAGCCGTGCCGTCTGCCGTACGAAGCGTACGATAAAGACAACCACCGCATGGGGGAGCCGGGCGACCGCTATCCGTTAAGCCCGAAGGATATGTGTACGATAGAACTGCTGCCGGAGATTGTAAAATCCGGGATTATGTCCCTCAAAATCGAAGGCAGAATGAAAAAGCCGGAGTATACAGCGGGCGTTGTCAGCATTTACCGCAAATACCTCGATCTGTACGAGAAAAAGCCGTCCCGTTTCCACGTTCTGCCGGAGGACATGAAAAAGCTGCATGAGCTGTATAACCGTGACGGTTTCAACAAAAGCTATTATACCGTAAGAAACGGACGCGATATGATGGCGCTGAAGAACGAAAAAGAGCAGGAAAATAAAAAGAAACAGCGCAGAAATGAGCAGCTCTTTTATGAGATCCAGAGAGATTATATCGAGACTGAGGCAAAAGAGCCGATTTCCGGCTTTCTGACCCTGTATCCGGGCCAGCCGGCGTTCTTAAGTGCAGAAAGCGGAAAATACAGCGTAACAGCAGAGGCGGGCATGGTAGAACCGGCAAAGAAGCAGCCGCTGACAGAGGAACGCGTAAAAACACAGCTGGAAAAGACAGGCGAGACACCATTCTATTTCAAAGAACTCGATATCTGTATGGATGACAACTGTTTCGTGCCGATGCAGACGTTAAATGAGCTGCGGAGAGGCGTTTCGGACCAGCTGGTGAAAGAGATGACAGAGCCATATCGCAGAAAAGCAGCGGAAAAGCCGGAACAGGAAGCAAAAGCATCTGGAAAACCGGACCAGGAGAGCAGGGCAGAAAAGAAAATGGAGCTGACCGCATCTGCCGAGACGAGAGCCCAGTGGAATGCGCTGCTCGAGATTCCGGAGATCACGACGATCTACGCCGGCATGGGATGCTTCAAACGGGAAATCTTCGAAGAGCAGGCGGAAAAAGGCATCCTGCAGGCGAAAGAACTGGGAAAACAGGTTTATCTGATGCTGCCGCACGTTGTACGTGAAGGCGATCTGAAGGAATACCGCGACACGTTCCGCTGTCTGAAGGAGATCGGTCTTGGCGGTTTCCTGATCCGCAATCTCGAAAGCTTTTCGTTTTTGAAAGAGATGGGAATGGAAAAGGATATCCGGCTCGATTACAGCGTTTACACGTACAACAGCCGTGCGCAGGCATTCTGGCAGGAGCAGGGCGTGCAGCGTGATACCGTTCCGTATGAGCTGAACGAGCGGGAAATCGGAAAACGTGACAATACGAACAGCGAAATGGTGGTCTACGGCTGCCTTCCGATGATGGTTTCCGCCCAGTGTGTCCAGAAGAACCTGAACGGCTGTAATCACAGTTATTCCCTGGTACGCTTAAAAGACCGGATGGGAAAATACTTCCCGGTGAAGAGTTACTGCACCTCGTGCTACAGTGTGATCTACAACAGCCTTCCGCTCGGCCTGGTAAAAGAAGCCGATGAGATCCGGTTCATGCATCCGGCTGCGGTGCGGCTGAATTTTACCATCGAGACACTGGAGGAGACAAAAGAAATCGCCGCTGCGTTTGCTGGAACGTACTGTAAAGGAATCGCAGTTCCGGCCGAACAGGAATATACCAAAGGCCATTTCCGCCGGAAAGTAGAGTAAACGGTGAGAAAAAATAAGGGGAATTTATGGAAAATACCATTGTTCAGTTATCAAAATATGTGATTACCTTCCTCATGATCTGTTTTACCGTGCAGTCGTTTGCTGCACTCAAAGAGCGGGATGAGGATGAGCGCCATTACATTCTGATGCGGCAGATCATCATGATCATTCTGATGAATTTCATCTGTTTCTTCGTGATGTTCCTGCAGGAAGGCGAAGTATCAACGATTCAGATGTTTCTGCTCACGATGGCGTATATCCTGGGCGTACAGATCCTGTACCGCCTGATTTACCGGAAGGCATCGATGATCCTGGTAAACAACATGTGTATGCTGCTCTCGATCAGCATGATTATTCTGACGAGACTGAGCGTGTCAAAGGCGATGTCCCAGTACAAAATTCTGGCGGCATCCACACTGCTCTGCTTCATCATTCCGGTCATTGTCCGAAAGGGCAAGTTCCTGAAAAATCTGACCTGGATTTACGCTGTGCTCGGAATTGCCATGCTTTCCGTCGTTATGGTGCTTGGCTTTACTTCCGGCGGTGCGAAGCTGTCGATCGAAATCCACGGCATTACGTTCCAGCTCTCCGAGATTGCCAAGATCACACTCGTGTTCTTTATGGCAGGCATGCTGCGCGAGGATAATTCCTTTGGAAACGTTGTGAAAGCAACTGTCATTGCGGCAGTTCATGTGCTGATCCTTGTTGCATCCACCGACCTTGGAACTGCGTTCGTCTTCTTTATGGCGTACGTGGTTGTAATCTATGTGGCAACGAGAAAAGCCAGATATCCGCTTTTGGGACTTGCGGGAATGAGTGCCGCCTGCGTTGTGGCGTATTTCCTGTTTTCCCATGTACGGAACCGTGTGGCACTCTGGCAGGATCCGATCGGAAACTGGGATATCAGCAGCCAGTTAGCACAGGGACTCTTCGGCATGTGCTCCGGCGGATGGTTCGGAACCGGCCTTTTCGAGGGACGGCCTGACATTATCCCGGTTGCAACGAAAGACTTTATTTTCTGTGCGATCTGTGAGGAGATGGGCATTATCTTCGGAATCTGCCTGATTCTGCTGTGCATGTCCACATTCCTTCTGATTATCAATATTTCCATGAAGATGAGCAAACGGTTCTACAAACTGATTGCCATGGGTCTTGGAACGGAATATGCGACACAGGTGTTCCTCACCATCGGAGGAACCATTAAATTTATTCCTATGACAGGTATCACGCTGCCGCTGGTCAGCTATGGAGGAAGCTCTATGTTCTCCACGGTGCTGATGCTGTCGATCATTCAGGGATTGTACATCTTAAGGGAAGACGAAGGTGAGGAGCTTGAGAAAAGACAAAACAAGAAGAAACGAAACCAGCAGAAAAACGACCCAGGCGCCAAGAAAAAACGACGCCCGGACGAAGAGACCGAAAGACGAAAGAAGAGCGGCAGCCGGAACGACGGACAGGGAACCCGCCAGAAGTACCGCGAGCAGCCGGATGAATTCGAACGGCGGATCGAAGAGCAGACCGAGAACAGCCTCCACTGGTAAGGCGGCAAACAACGGCGCAGGGCCGTATCTGATCGTTTCGTTCCTGTTCGTGGCAATGTTTCTTGGGCTGATCGCGTATCTCGTTTACTTTAATGTCGTGCGGAAAGAAGAATTTCTGAATAGTTCTTACAATACGAGACAGAATAACTATGCAGAGCGCGTGATCCGCGGAACAATCTATTCTGCGGACGGCCAGGAACTGGCAAAGACGACGACAGATGAAAACGGGGATGAGGTAAGAACGTATCCGTTCGGCAGCCTGTTTGCGCAGGTGGTTGGCTACACGGGAAAAGGAAACAGCGGCCTCGAATCTTCCTACAACTATATGCTGATGGAGTCCCATACAAGTAAGTTAAAGCAGGTAAAGAATGAATTCAGCGATGCGAAGAACCCGGGAGACAGTCTCTATACAACGCTGAATACAACACTCCAGCAGGCCGCGGCCGATGCACTGGACGGATACCGCGGTGCAGTTGTCGTGCTGGAGGCAAAAACGGGCCGTGTACTTGCCAATGTGAGCAATCCGGTTTTTAATCCTAATACGATTGATGAGGACTGGGAGGCACTGAACGCAGACGATGAGAGCGGCGTGTTTCTGAACCGCGGTCTGCAGGGAAGATATCCGCCGGGATCTACGTTCAAGATTGTTACTTCGCTTGCGTATCTCCGTCAGAACGGCACACTGGACGGTTTTTCGTTCGACTGTGACGGTGAGCTGACAGCAGGAAACTATACGATTCACTGCTCCGGCGGTGAAGTGCATGGACCGGAAGATTTTGCAGGTGCGTTTGCACATTCGTGCAACTCTGCCTTTGCACAGATTGGCCTTGGGCTGGATAAAGATGCCTTCCGCTCGCTGGCGGATTCCCTGTATCTGAACAGCCGTCTGGATCTGGAGCTTCCGACCAGCAAAAGTTCTTTCGACCTTGATTCGACAACGGCGGATGCTCTTGTGATGCAGACCTCCATTGGCCAGGGCGATACGCTGGTAACACCGATGGAGATGGCACTGATCGCCTCCGCGGTTGCAAATGACGGAGAAATGATCAAACCGCGTTATGTGGACAACATTGTGTCTGCGGACGGACAGGCAGTCAAAACCTTTTACAAAGAGTCTCTTGGCACGGTAATGTCCGAGAGCGAAGCCAATACGCTGACAGAGCTGATGAAAGGCGTTGTCCAGAGCGGAACTGCAGTTTCACTTTCAGATCTGCCGTACAATATCGCCGGTAAAACAGGAACCGCAGAACACGGAAGCGACGGAGAGACACCGCATTCCTGGTTTGTCGGATTCTCCAATGCGGATGATCCTGATATTGTCATTGCTGTTGTGGCAGAAAACGGCGGATATTCGAGTGAAGTCGCTGTACCGATTGCAAGACAGGTAATTGAAGCATATTATGCACAGCAGTAAACGATGAAAAAAACGCGTTCGAACCGGAAAGGATGGGTTCGGGCGCGTTTTCTGAATTTTTAGAAAAATGTTAGAAAAAGGATGCGGTTTTAAGGTTGCGCGGGGGCGGGAAAAGAGGTATACTTTTTAACAGAAGATCTGGCGGCAAGCGGGAAGAAAAGAGCTGTCAGGGAATGGAAAAAGCCAGAAGGAGCTTAAAACGTATGATCGAAGCAGTAAGCTGCGGAGGTATCGTAATCTACCGTGGAAAAATATTGACGCTTTACAAAAGCTACCGCAACAAATATGAAGGCTGGGTTCTGCCGAAAGGAACCGTTGAGCCGGGAGAAACCCATGAACAGACTGCTGTCCGCGAGGTATATGAGGAGTCCGGCGTACACGGCACCATCATCAAGTACGTGGGAAAAAGCCAGTACAGCTTCAGCATTCCGGAGGACACCGTGGAAAAAGAGGTGCACTGGTATCTGATGGTCTCATCCGGCTACTACAGCCGTCCACAGAGAGAAGAATACTTTGTGGATTCGGGCTATTACAAGTATCACGAAGCATATCATCTGCTGAAGTTTTCCAATGAACGGCAGATTCTGGAAAAGGCCTATCAGGAGTATCTGGAACTGAAGAGAGCAAATTTATGGAAGGTTCAGCCACAGGCTCAGGGAAAATATGGTAAACTGGTATAAAAATCTGTACGTCGGGGATACTGCAAAAAAGAAACAGAAAAAATGGATGCGCCGGATTGAGAACAAAAAAGCAGTTCCGGGAGTCTGGCTCCTCACACTGCCTTCCAATCAGCAGAACAATCTGGATGTAATTCCGGCGGATCTGCTTTTGCAGCCGGCCGTGCGGAGAAACTGTCCGATGATTGTCGGACTTGCCGTGTCGCGCGAGGAAGCTTTTGAGCTTGTGGAGGCGATCGCATTGGAAACTTATCGGGAAACCGGAGAAGTAAAAATCCGGGAATGGCTGCTGAACCGGATTGAGGGATGTGAATGATACATATACTATTCATGATTTTGAAGGCACTGGGGATTTTACTCCTTGTTTTACTGTTTCTCGTGCTTCTTATCGTCTGCACCGTCCTGTTTCTTCCTTTTTGCTACCGGGCGCAGGTTCTGAAAGAAGAAGAGGGATTTGCCTGCGTAAAAGCGAGTGGAAGAGTATCGTGGCTTTTCGGAGCTGTCGCGCTGACGGCCTCGTATGAGGAACAGAAGCCGGAGGCGCAGATTCTGCTTTTCGGGGCATCACTGGAAACATGGAAACGGCGGCTGAAAAAGATCCGCCGGGGAGAAGCGTCCGTGCCCCGGACGGAGGAAAATGAGACAGAAAATGCGCCGGAAGCAGAAAAAACAGCAGAGCAGAAAGCGGAAGCGAAAAAAGAGCAGACATCGGCGGAACAACCGGCAGAACAAAAAACAGATACTGTAAAAAAACAAATGCCGCAAAGAGACGCAGAAAAGACACAGAAAGCACCGGACCAGACAGAAAAACAGCAGAAGGTGACAGCACAGAAGGAGCAGCCAGAGCAAGAGCAGGAACCGGATGCGCCGAAAAAAAGCATTCTGGAACGGTTTTTCGGAAGGATCGAATATCTTCCGGAAAAACTGCTGAATCTTGCCAGCCGTCTGCTGCAGACAGCTTTCCGGCTGTTGGAACTTCCGTTCCGTCTGCTTGAAAAACTGGAGCAGAAAATCCAGGCAGGCAGACGGTTAAAAAGAAAGTGGGAGAGTGTGAAAAAATTCTTCCGTTCGAAGATGTTCCGTGAGGCGCTGCTCCATGCAAAGAAAGAAGTGCTTTATTTCCTGAAGAAAGCAGCACCGAAAAAAGTAACCGGCACAGTCCGGTTCGGATTTAACGATCCGGCACTGACCGGAGAGACACTCGGCATTCTGGGTATGATTTATGGAAAACTGCCGAAAGACCTTTCCATCCAGCCGGATTTCGAACAGGAAATTCTCCAGGGCGATGTCCGGATGAAAGGAAGTTTTCAGGCTGTGACAGCAGCCGGCATTGCACTTCGATTATTCCGGGATCAGAATCTTCGGAAAACCATACGACATTTCAAACACAAGGAGGCCTAAAAGATGGCAGAAAAGGACAACACATTTCAGAATACCGTAGAAGCACTGTTCCGCGGAATGGACAGTTTTATCACAACAAAGACGGTCGTAGGTGAGGCGATCCACATTGAGGATACGATTCTTCTGCCGCTGGTAGACGTTTCCTTCGGCGTGGGAGCGGGTGCATTCGCAGAAAATGCAAAGAACAATGCAGGAGGCGGTATGGGCGGAAAAATTTCTCCGAGCGCCGTTCTTGTCATCAGCAAAAACGGAACGCGTCTGGTCAACATCAAAAACCAGGATGCTGTCACCAAAATCATTGACATGGCTCCGGATCTGATCAGCCGCTTTACCGGCAAAAAGGAAGAGGACGGGTATACCGCAGAGAAAGCAGAGCATATAATAAACCAAGAGGCGGATAAGGAGTAAGCTCGTTTGTGCAGAATTTTAGGTTTTCTGCTGTTTTGGATGGGGGTCGGGCTTCTCATCAGCCTGATGATCCGCAGCTCATTTCTTACGGTTCTTGCGGCCGCTCTGCTGCTGTGCGTGGGATATCATCTGTTCTGCAATACAGGGGAATAGTGAAAGATGCACAAAAAGATCGGAAATGAACTGGCTGATTTGTACAGAGAAATACTTGCAAAATGCAGAAAGCTGCGCTATAATAAGTCCATCTTAAATGAATCAGCCAACTATACTAATATCATAGATCAAGACGAGGGCGTCTTACCAGAATGAAAGTTTCGGTAGGATGCTCTTTTTCTTTTGCTAAGCATATGGATCGTTGGCAGGTTCAGCTTAAGAGACCACGCTATTTTTTTCTCCCTTTTAAAATATAAAAAATAGAGCACAACAGGGCATAAGCGAAAACTTATGTCCTGTTTGCTCTTCCCAGAACTTTTTTTAAAATCTTAATTCTATTTTTAAACAGCAAAAAAGCCTTCCCGGACTGGAAAGGCCTTTTAACCATTCAACTTATGCACGCTCTACTTTTCCGGATCTTAAGCAGGAAGTACATACGTACATTTTCTGCGGTACACCGTCAACTTTAACTTTGACAGATTTTACGTTAGATTTCCACATTTTATTGCTTCTTCTATGTGAATGACTTACGTTGTTTCCGAAATGAGCACCCTTCTCACAAATTGCACACTTTGCCATGATTGCACCTCCTTGACATACGTACTTGAGTCAAAACGCATTTTAGACTCACAACATAAGTCATTCTAACAGATCTATACCGGTTTTGCAAGTAAAAAATGAAAAAATTATATGAATTTTGAAGGTTTTTCATTTTAAACTTTCTTTTTTGCGGAAAAGCGGTTATAATGTATCGTAGAGTGGAGTCAGTTATTCCTGTCTCCATGTGTTTTGAATAGTATGATGGAATTGGAGGATACAAGGCATGAAAGGTCGTATGAATACAGGCTTGGGAGAAATCGTAATCAATCCGGATGTAATCGCCCTGTATGCGGGCAGCGTTGCTGTGGAGTGCTTCGGCATTGTCGGAATGGCAGCGGTAAACATGAAAGATGGACTGGTCAAACTTCTGAAAAAAGAGAGTCTGACACACGGAATCAATGTATCGATTTCGGAAAATAAAATTTCCCTGGATTTCCACGTGATTGTTTCTTACGGAGTCAGTATTTCTGCCGTAACAGATAACCTGATCAATAATGTGAAATACAAGGTGGAAGAGTTCACCGGAATGGAAATTGAAAAAATCAACATCCTGGTTGAAGGCGTTCGCGTCATCGACTGATGGTAATAGGAGGAAATGAAGAAAGTGGCTACAAATACAATTGATGCCGGCTTACTGGCAAAAATGTTTCTGGCTGGTGCAAAAAATCTGGAAGTAAAGAAAGAGTGGATCAATGAGCTGAACGTGTTCCCGGTACCGGACGGCGACACAGGTACCAACATGACGCTGACGATCATGTCCGCAGTCAAGGAAGTAAACTCGCTCACAGAAGTGAACATGTACAACCTTTCCAAGGCAATCTCTTCCGGTTCTCTGCGCGGTGCCAGAGGTAACTCCGGCGTTATTCTTTCCCAGCTCCTTCGTGGCTTTACCAAGAAGATCCGCGACTATCAAGAGCTGAATGCAGAGATTCTTGCAGAGGCAATGGAAAAAGCAGTCGAGACTGCATACAAAGCCGTTATGAAGCCAAAAGAAGGTACCATCCTGACCGTGGCAAAGGGAGCAGCAGAGAAAGCAGCAGAGCTTGCACCGGAAAGCGAAGATCTGAACGCATTCATCGAGGACGTTCTCGCGCATGCAGAGTACGTGCTCTCCCAGACACCAGAGATGCTGCCGGTATTAAAAGAGGCAGGCGTTGTGGATTCCGGCGGACAGGGTCTCTTAACCGTACTGCAGGGCGCATATGACGCGTTCCTCGGGAAAGAGATTGATCTGAATTTCGAGATGCCGGAAGCAAAGACAGAATTTGTCAGACCGTCCAAAGAGACAGAAAAAGAAATCAAATTCGGCTACTGCACCGAGTTTATCATTATGCTGGAAAACCCGCTTCCGGATGAAGAGGTTTATGCATTCAAAGATTTCCTGAACGGAATCGGAGATTCGATCGTTCTCGTTGCAGACGATGAGCTGGTTAAGGTACACGTACATACCAACGATCCTGGAAAAGCAATTTCCAAGGCGCTGACGTACGGACAGCTGACCAGAATGAAGATCGACAACATGCGTGAGGAGCATCAGGAGCGCCTGATCAAGAACGCAGAAAAGATCGCAGCACAGCAGGCAGAGGAAGATAAGAAGAGAAAAGAAGGAATTGATGCACGTAATGAGGCAGACAGCTTAGTATTCCAGACACAGAAAGCTCTTGATGAAGTTGGTGATAAGGTAGATGCTTCTGAAAAAGAAAAAGTACAGGCAGACATCGACAAATTAAAAGAGCTTGTCGAAAAATCAAATCCGGAATCTATGACAGATGCGGAGATTTCAGATATTAATGCAGCAAAAGAAGCATTAATGCAGAGTGCACAGAATGTATTCCAGAAGATGTATGAAGGTGCACAGGCAGCCGGCGGAGCAGCAGGTCCTGACATGGGAGCCGGTGCAGGTCCTGATATGGGAGCAAATACTTCACAGGATAATGCAGATGATGTAGTAGACGGTGATTATCGCGAAGTATAAGATAGGCAGGTAATACATTGGCAATGCAGAAGATGAATATATTCTTCTTGTAATTGTATTACAAATATGAAATGATAAAATAGGCTACTGTCTTTTTGGGCAGTAGCCTATACAGGATAGAAAAGGTCATTTGACTAAGACAGGGGAGCAAATTAATGGCAGAGAAAAGAGATTATTACGAGGTTTTAGGTGTTAGTAAAAATGCATCCGATTCCG
>OGPA01001794.1_pt1 | contig 16821 bp, 23 predicted proteins | sample 1552841 | NCBI WGS metagenome assembly OGPA01 (sample SAMEA2579916, study PRJEB22360) | human gut metagenome | reverse complement strand
CGTGGGGAGTACATGGGGAACGGACTCAATCTGTTTCAATTATGCGGCTCCTTTCTTTGTGGTTATAGTATATCATGTGTTGTGCGCATATGCAATAACTATTTACGTGTATAGTATTTGCGGTGTACATAATACATGAAGCAGAACATAAAGACCAACAATAATAGTGGGTTGCTGATGACGCAATTAAAAGCGTACATAGCGCAATCAATAATCGTGCTCAAAAGCGTGAATATAAGCTGTACAAGTTCGATGAAGAACCCTCCTATATTGTCGGTTAGGTTGGTTGCTGCTGTGTAGACTTGCTCGCTGGCGGTGTACATTGTTGCTCCTTTCTCTGTGCAACTATACTATATGGCATCTGTGTACTGTTGTCAAGTGGGGAATGATGCTTTGTGAAGGAATTATGTAGTACAAATAAACTCTTGCAAAGCGGTACATAATGGCGTATATTGTAATTGCGCCAAAGGAAAGGCGCAAGAACAGACCAGAGAAAGGGCGAACAATGAAACTACGCAACAGGCGTCGACCCAGAATATTGCAAGTGTGAAGGCTGTGTTAACTGGCCATGCGTGGGAGTGTGTATGCTTACGGGACATCTTGAGCGCTATTAATAGGAGGTTAAAATGGTTACGTTTCCTGATGGAAGATTTGCATACAATCGAGAAAGCGCCATTGATATTTTAAGCGATTATGGAATTACTGAAGATGACGTTATAGAGTTAGCGGAGTTGGTTTTGGAGAGCGAACTAATGACGCTATATCATCAGGTGGAGGACGCGCGAAAGGGCGATAATTGGGAGTTGATAGCAGACGACTACTATAACGCCATTGTAAGCGCTATTAACCTCATCGACGAACAACTAGAAAAACCACGCTTGCAGAATGCGCGCCAGTTGCTCGAAGAGGTTAAGAACCAACTTGAAAACTATTAGGGGCGGTACTATGTGCATTCTATGGAGCGGATTGTAAGTTGGTTTTGATGCTTGACAAGCCGCATTAGCAAGCGTAATATAAGAGTTGCTATTAAGGCACACAACGGAAAGGGTAGAAAATGTCACGCAACACGATTCAGAAGAAGTTCACGACTATGGAGGTTCGCGGGTTTATCATCAAAGATGGCCAGCCTGTGGAGGTTGATTACCAGCTGGGAAAGAAGTGCGGACTGAACACCGCGCAAGCCCTTATCCGAAAGGAGGAGCCTAGCTTCGCGGCTGTTGAGGTTGTGGAGAATGAGCAGCTTTACAAGATGACTTTTGATGACTTCAAAAAGTACGGAACACCTTGCGACGCTTCGGAAGCTGACGAGGACTAACACGCCAAAACGGGCGGCGCATGGTGCGCCGCCCATGAATGAAAGGAACGAAAATGGAGAACACCGAACTTGCGACAATCACCAATGATGCGCCCGACTTCTCGCGCGGGATGTACTGTTCAATCCATGCGGAGACACAGGCGGAAAGGCTTGATATTTACGAAGCTGTTTCCAATTCTTTGCCGCTTGACGATATGGTGGGAAAGGCCGTTGAGGTTGAAAACGTCATTATTCAGCCCGTGGAGATGACGGACAACGCGACAGGTGAGCCGACAATGCGAAACCGTATTGTGCTTATCACCCCGAACGGTGACGCATACGGATGCACCAGCACGGGCGTTGAAACTTCGATGAAGAACCTTTTCGCCATAGTCGGTTGTCCGCCGTGGAACCCTGCAATTGCGTTCGATGTTGTCAAGAAGCAGGGGCGCAACGGCTACAAGTTCACCACTTTGCAGCGCCACAAGTAACACCTTATAGCAGAGCTGTAAGCGAGGGTGGGCATATAGCCCGCCCTTTCTGTTAAGGAGGTGGGACGATGACAAAGGCCAACGACAACGCCCGTGCCCATGTGAAAGATGCCGAACTGAGGGCACGGCGCAAAATCAAGAGATTGCAGAACAAGGGAATACGAACGGGGGGCATTGCTCCATTTCGTGACGTTGACCCATCGAACACAAGGGCTATGAATAGTTACGCTAAGGATTTGGAGAAGTTCATTTCACGTTCAACACGCTTCGTGGCAGGGCGAGACGGTGCCCCGATACCGTACACCGCTTACAGGGATTACAAGCGCATTGAAAGGCAATGGAACAAAGAGCATAACAAATATTGGCAAAAGTTCGCCAACCAACCGTTTATGACGGCATACGGCGAAGCTGATATGACGTTGGGTCAGCGAAGCGCGGCGGCGCATGTTAAAGGGTTGCCGTTCGGCAACATCGACTATCAACGCGAGTTGTTGCCCGAACAGATTAGAAGCGTCAAGGATTTGGAGCAGCGCAAGAAGATTTTGAAGCGCGAACTATCCCCCTCGTATCAGCGAAAGCGGATAACGCAACTCCGCAAAAATCTTTTGGAGCACGCCGCCACGTTCAACGACCCTCGCATACCCAGCATGATTAAAAATCTTTCCAATGAGCAGCTTTTTGCATTGCAGAATTTCACCAATTTTGTGCCGCTTTACTATCGTTACATAAACACCGATAGGGATAACGTGACAGGCGCACAGGCTGATGCAATGGATGATGAAGCCCAAAAAGAACATATGATATTGACCATTCGGCAGGTGCAGACGAAATACCCCAAGAAACCCGCGAAGAAGTGCAGGAAAAACAAACGTAAGTGCATATAGCTATGGAGTACGTCGCCGATTTTGAGACAACTACGGATGTTAACGACTGTCGTGTGTGGGCATGGTGCGTATGTGAGATTGACGACACCGAAGCCCTCGTTTACGGCAATGACATAGCATCCTTTATAGAATTCAGCAAGACGCACGGCGGCACATATTATTTTCACAATGCTGCGTTCGATTGTGAGTTCATTCTATGGTACTTGATGAACAATGGTTTTGAGTACAGTGAAAAGCTTAAAACCAAAACATTCAAAACACTCATATCCAGCATGGGCAAGTTCTATCAGATGCAGGTATGTTTTGAAAAGAGGGGCAAGAAGAAAGCAGTAACAGCGACGTACAAAGATAGTCTGAAAAAACTCCCCATGAAAGTCTCGCAGATTGCAAAGGCTTTTGACCTCCCCATTTCAAAACTTGAGATTGATTACACAGAGTATCGCCCGATTGGTCACGAGCTAACGCCCCAAGAGCGCGACTACATCAGGAACGATGTTCAGATTGTCGCACAGGCTTTGCATCAGCAGTTCGGCAAGGGGCTTACGAGATTGACCATAGGAAGCGACGCGCTCAACGGTTACAAGGGTATTATCGGCTCCAAATGGAACGATTGGTTCCCCAAAATTCATATCGAAATGGATGCGATGATTCGCAAAGCGTACCGTGGCGGATACACCTATGCAAATCCTATTTATAAATCTGATGCTGACCATGAGGACAGATTGCAGGGCAGCGGTTCGGTATACGATGTAAACAGCCTGTACCCTGATGTTATGTATCATCGTCCGTTGCCCATTGGGCATCCCATTTATTTCAAAGGGCGGTACAAGGATAATCCCCAATATCCCCTTTATATCCAATTCCTCACATGCCATTGCAGGTTGAAGCCGAACCACCTCCCCACATTGCAGATAAAGAACAATCCGTATTATTCGGAGACTGAATACATATCGGACACAGAAGGCACCGTTGATTTGGCGTTGACGAACATAGACTTGGAGATTCTTGAACGCCAATACGATGTTACTGTTTTCTCGTACAACGGCGGGTACATGTTTGAGCAGGCAACAGGGCTGTTCAAAGAGTACATTGATTATTGGATGCACATAAAGGAGACAACCACAGGCGGTTTGAGACAGCTTGCGAAGCTTATGTTGAACTCATTGTACGGCAAGTTCTCCACCAACCCCGACGTTACGCCGAAGATTCCGTATCTGAAAGATGACGGAAGCGTAGGTTACCGATTGGGCGATAAAGAAACGCGCGACCCCGTATACACCCCTATGGGATGCTTCATTACTGCATGGGCAAGGTACAAGACGATAACGGCAGCGCAAAGCGTGTATGACCGGTTCATGTATGCTGATACAGACAGCATTCACGTTTTAGGCACAGAGCCAGTGCAGGGGATTGACGTTCATCCAACGCATCTTGGGGCTTGGAAGCATGAAAGCAATTTTTCTATGGCAAAATATATCAGGGCAAAGACGTATATGGAGAGAATTGTCCAAGTAGGGAAAATGGTGGACGGCGTTTACACTATGGTTGATGTTGACCCGTTCGATGATGTTAAGTGCGCAGGGATGCCAGAAGAATTGAAACGAATGGTGAAGTTTGATAATTTCAAGCGCGGTTTGCAGTTGTTTGGGAAACTTAAACCGCGACACGTGCGTGGTGGGATTGTGCTTGAACCCATCACGTTTACGCTAACATGATTGGAGGTTCAAGCATGATTGAAAGAAGTTTCAGGATTGATGAAAGCGTGTACGAGCAATTGAAGGAGATTAGCGACACTGAAAATCTGCCGATTTCGTACCTTGTGCGAATTGCCATATCGCAGTTCATCAATGGCTATCTTAATTCCGTTTCTTTGTTGGAAGTTGAAAACAACGCTTGACAGCACGGCGGTTATGACATATGTTGAGGATGGTGATACCCAATCCGTCTGGACGATGACCGATGCGGGGTTGCTACGGGTGATACCGCCCGCACGAGTGCGAGCCGCATTAGCAGCGGCGGCGTTTCGGGAATGGCAATATCACCAGCACAGTCAGCCCTCGCCACGGTTAAAGCCAGATGGCGGGGGCTATTTGTATGTATGGAAGGAGAAGCAATGGATTTGGAATCTTTGCTGGCGTGGTTGCGTGAGCGCATGGATGATGGTGAATATGCAACCGCAGAGGCGTTCTTGAATGACATGGCGAAAAAGAACGTCGATGCAGACGAGTACCGCAGTTCTGCGGAAGCGCGTATGAAGGAGTACGCCGATTCCGAAGCGGCAATGAAAGAGGACATTCAAAGCCTTAAAGCGCGCAATTATGACCTGTTGATGCAGATTCCTGCGGACAACAATGGCGAAGCCGATGGTGATGGCGTTGTTGTCGAGGATGTTGATGATGATGGCACAGTGTACCACATCGACAATCTGTTTACTGATGAGCAGAAGGAGGGCATGAACAATGGCAACTAAAACCATTAAAACACTTAATGCGACCAATGCGCAGATTCTCAATGCGATTCGCACCGATGCGTCGTTCGCTTATCAGCAGCGAATCCCTGCCGCCACGCAGGGAGATATTACCGATACCGTGAACAACCTGCTTGAGTATCGCCCGATGATGAATGAGTTTATCGACGCGCTTGTGAACCGAATCGGCGACGTGGTTATCAAGAGCAAGGTTTGGACTAACCCGCTTGCGCAATTCAAGCGTGGAATGATGCAGTACGGCGAGACTATCGAGGAGCTTGCTACCACGCTGCTTGAAGCCAAGCGCTACGACCCTAACAAGTGCTATGATGATGTGTTCGCTTGCAATCCGCCAGATGTTATGAGCAATTTTCATAGCATCAACCGTCAGGACTTCTACGAGCTTACAATTAACGATATGCTTCTGCGCCGCGCTTTCCTTACTGATTATGGTCTGCAAGACCTTGTTGGGCGCCTCATGGAGACACCGTATACGTCTGATTATTGGGACGAGTATTTGATTATGCGCAACCTGTTTGCCGAGTATGCGCGAATCGACGGATTCTACAAGGTTCAGGTTCCTGATGCGTCGGCGGCTTCTACCCGTTCGGAAAAGCAGGATGACGCTATGGCTATCACGGAAGCGGTACGCTCCATGGCAGGCAAGATGCGGTTCCTTTCAGGGCAGTACAATGTCGCGGGTGTGCCAACGTTCACGAATCCTGATGAACTTGTGCTGTTCGCAACACCAGAGTTCATCGCTATGCTTGACGTTAATGTTATCGCGTTCGCGTTCAATGCTTCTTCTGCGGATATTAACGTGCGCACCGTTCCTGTTGATGATTTCGGCATCGACGGGTGTCAGGCGATTCTGTGCGACCGTGACTTCTTCATGTGCGCGGACACGCTGATTGACTTCGAGAGCATCCGCAACCCGAAGGGGATTTCGTGGAACTACTGGCTGCATCACCATGGCATTTATTCTGTGTCCCGCTTCGTGAACGCCGTCATGTTCACCACCGAAGCTGGTACCAGCGTGGCCGTTCCCGCCATTAAGGCAACTGGTGTCACGCTTGATTATGCGGAGGTTGACGGAGTGAAGCCCGCTTTTGCAAAGCGCGGTGAAAAGACGCGCCTTATCGCCACTGTTCAGGGTACTGTAACTCCCGAAACCGAGGGGTACGAGGTTCCGCAGGGCTGCACGTTCGCAATCACCGCCAACAACACGGGTGTTGAGAGCGGCGGCGTTCGTCTCAAGATGGGAACGTTCGTGGATGCAGAGGGCGTTCTGCATGTGGATGCGGACGAGGTTGCGGAGAACGTTACCGTCACCGCGACCAGCACCTACATCGACCCTGCGGTCGCGATGGGCGAGCAGGTGTACCGACACAAGGATTTGGTTGTCGGCATTGACAAGGCATACGTAGCAAGTTAAGGAGTAGGACATGGCACAAGATTTCCCTGGGCTGCCAGAGAACATCTATGAATATGAGAACAGGTTCAACTATTCGGTATGGACGCCGAACACCACCATTCTCATGTGCAACGTGCCGTGGGACTCTTCGTACCGCGATGTGGTGCGCTTTGATTCCGACAAGGAGCGGGACGCTTATTTTGCGTCCCGCTCCTCTGATGGCTATGCGTTCACGCTTAACGGGCTTGTTTATCTGCGATATGGCGAGCCTGTTCGCGTGAACGCGCCATTTGATATGGTTACACGTTGCAACTACATGGTTGTTAAGAATCCTTTGCAGCCTGTACCTCCAACAGAAGGCAGACAGCCCGATGTTTTCTACTACTTCATCAACGACGCAAAATACCTTGCGCCTAACACGACGCAGATAAATGTACAGCTTGACGTGTGGATGACGTACTATAATCGCATTGAGTTCGATATGTGCTACGTCAACAAGGGTCATATTGGCATCGCCAATGAGAACAGCACCATTTACAACTTATCGGAGTACATGACAGACCCAGAAGGGCTGAATATCGGGGACGAATATGATATTGTCGATTTGGTGATTGACAATTTTCTTGATAAACCGCCGTACATCGTTATTATGAGCAATGCCGATTTGACGAGTGATTTTGGAGACGTTTCCAATCCCAACCTGAAAACCGCGACTGGTTCTATAAACGACGGCATGCCGTCAGGGGCTTCTGCTTATGCGTGCGATAGCCGGAACTTTTTGAAGCTTATGGAAGCGTTGCAGAACGCTCCGTGGGTGTCGCAGTGCATCAGCATGATTACTGTTGTGCCTGACAGATTCGTTCAACTTGGGGACAAGACAACCGTTGAAGGGGTAGAGCTGTACAAGTTGAGAACAGACCCTGCCGAAGATATTACAGGCGTTCGCGTGGACAGCGTTCTTTCCAAATTCCATATTCCTGATAGGTACAAGAACCTTTTGAAATTCTACACGTCGCCGTATTGCGTCGTTGAAATGACCGCGTACAATGGTGGAGAGGTTATCTTGAAGCCTGAATGCTTCACCATAAACCCAACGTGGGACAGCATTCAGGTAACAACCGGAACTGTGCTTGCACCGCCTGATATTCGCGGGTACAGTTTTATTTCAGGCTATAACAGCGCGAAGGATGTAGTTGGAGTTGACGCGCCATATTATCTGCCTAGTGGCGAGAGCTTCACGCATTACGAGTACACGCAAGAGGAATTGGATATTGCCGTTCAGTTCAGCAATTTTCCGCAATTCTCATTGGTGAACAACCAGTACATATATTATCTTGCGTCTAACCGCAACACGTTGGCATATCAGTTCGCCGCTGCTGAATGGACGCAGCAGAAAGCCCTCACAGCCGCGCAGCTTTCGTTCAACCAAAGCGGCGCGAACATGCAGAACGCATGGGCGAACCAGCAGGTCGCGAATCAGGCGAATTGGGCGCTTTCCAACATATCGCAGGAGAAGAATCTATGGGGCGGCGTTTCATCTGGCATTTCGTCTGGCGTTGGCGCATTGGGCAATATTGCATCGGGGAATGTTGGCGGTGCGGCTGCCGATGTTGCGAACATCGGGCTTGCAGCGGCGAACACGGCGCTCAACGCCGATTGGATTAACCGAACGACCGCAACGCAAGTCGGAGCAGCCACGCAGACCGCGCAGAACAACATAGGATTGCAAGGGTATATGCGCGATACCAACTATGACTATGCGGTGTATGCGGCAAATGGGGATTATGAGACTGCTATTCAGGGCATTCAAGCGAAGGTTCAGGATGCTCGTCTAAAGCAGCCATCTACTTCTGGTCAGAATGGCGGCGATGCTTTCAATTTCTGCAAGGGGTACATGGGCATCCGATTGAAATTCAAGCGGTTGAAGATGAATTTCGTGCGTCAAATCGGAGATTTTTGGTTGCGTTACGGTTATTATGTAAACCGTTGGATTACGCCGCCTGCCGATTTGAAGTGCATGGAGCATTTCACATATTGGAAGATGCAGAGCGTTGCGCTCTCCACTACGGAGGTTCCTGAACTTTTCAAAGAGACTATCAGGGGCATTTTTGAGAAGGGTGTTACCGTTTGGAGCGACCCCGATTTGATGTACAAGATTGACCTTGCAGATAACGAGCCTGTTGAGGGGGTGCGGTACTGATGGCTAAAAAGAAGCGGAAGAACGTTTGGCAATCTGCTGAAATGAACAATCTACAATACCGTATGTATTATGAGATGCTTGAGCAGATGGCATGTGCGATATATCGGTGGGAAGGATTGCCGGTTGAGATTGACCAGAGGTTTCTTGAACTCACGCTTTTCAATCGCGGTATGAGCGTGTTCTTCTGGGATGACGAGTATGATGCTTATTTCGCCACTATGGGCGCACCGTCTGGGCAAATCAACATGTACCAGAATCCGTTGGCGTACATTGCGTATGGCACAAACGGGTTTCATCGCCGTTTGAAGTCAACGGAATGCGTGCCGATATGGAACAACTATCTGCGCAGGCCGGACATTAACGCCATGCGGATATACGCACGCCGTCTTGCAGACATTGACAGAACGGTTGACGTGAACCTTATGAGCCAGAAAATGCCGATTTTCGCGGTTGTCCCCGAATCGCAGAGGTTGACCATTCAGAACCTTATGAAGCAGTACGTGGGCAACGAGCCTATCATTGTTGGGGCGGATGGCATGTTCGACCCGTCGCAGATAACGTATTTCAATTCTGGTGCGCCGTTCATCACGCCAGAGCTGCTAAAGGCGAAGCAGACCGTGTGGGCAGAGATTATGACGTACTTCGGCATAGAGAACACGAACATCAGCAAAGCGGAGCGCGTGCAATCCGCAGAGGTGGATGCCAACAACGGGCAGATTGAAGCGAACAGGCTTATTCGTTTGAATTGCAGGCGTGAAGCGTGCAGGCAAATCAATCGCAAATACGGGCTTGAGGTCTGGTGCGACATGAACAAGGACGTTTCCACCGACAACATGAACACGCTTCTTATGGTTGACCCGGAGATTCAATCGGAAGGGGGCGTGGGGCTATGAGTTTGTATGAGGATGGCGAATGCGGTGTTCCGTATCATCGAGGGGCTATATTCACGGTTGAGCTTGGTTCGCTTGTCGAGAATGGCTTTGATTTGTGGCTTGATGCGTACCCTATCTTTGATGAAGATTACCGCGAACCGCTGAACGCTAAGATTGTGGAGCATTTCTATTTCAGGGAGATTGGTCAGGAGACGCCTGCGCTTTTCAGACGTTTTCTCAATCGCAAGATGAACGAGATTATGCCGTTCTATAATCAATTGTACAAGAGCGCACTGCATGATTTTGACCCCTTTAGCAACTATGATATGCGTACCGAGGGAAGCACCGCAGGAACATCAGACCAGTCTAGGGATTATTCGCGCACGGAGAATACGAACACGAAAGCCACGAGCGATACGGTCAACAACACAGACAGCACGGCAAGGACGGTTGTCAGCGCAACTCCGCAGATGCAGCTTTCTGGGAATGAGGATTACGCCACCAACCTAACTGACAGCAACAGCAACACCGCCGCTAAAGGCACCAGCGCACAGGATAGCAGTGCAGACAGCGAGGCAAGCGATACCACGAAAGCGAGTTCAAAGACGCTAGAGGATTACGTAACGCACGTGAGCGGCATATCGGGTATCACCAAAGCACAAGCCCTCATGCAGTTCCGTGACACGTTCCTCAACATCGACATGATGGTGATTGGCGATTTGAACGAACTTTTCATGGGTATATACACGGATTATTGGAACGCTCTTTAGGGAGGTGAGATTTATGGGAATCTATTACCCGTTCCTTGGTGGCGGTCGAACATGCAATCAAATTACAACGCCGCTTGTGTACGATGAATCGCTTTCCGTAGAGCAGCAAATTGCTTGCCTGTTTGGGAAGATTGCAGGCATTGACAGCGATTTTGTCACGACCGTTGAGTTCGATGATTTCAAGAATCAGATTCACGCAGAGCAGGTCGCACAGACTGAACAGCTTGAAGGGTACACGGATTCGGAGATTGACAAGCTGGACAAGAACCTGCGGGACTTGATTGCAGGCTTGCAAGTTGGCATGCTTGTCTGGAATGTGACGGTAGGCGCGTACACAGACAATGTTAAGGCAATGCGCGACTTTTTCAACGATGTTACAGTTCATGCAATTACCGTTGACACCCTTGCGCAGCTTGACATGACTGTTGACCAGCTTGCAGATTGCGGTTTGAATGTGCGCGGATTGGCTGTTTTCAGCGGGTATCTAATGGGCGAGGATTTTGTACCAGAAGGCGTCGCGTATGAGGACGCCCCGCCTTTGAATGGCAAACTTACATGTTCGATTCTGGCGAACGGTGAGATTCGTGATGGTTACTTCGTAGAAGGGAATAAATGATGTCAGGAACCCCGACCACCAATTATCAATTGCCGACATACTCGGCTAATGACGCTCCCAACCTTACAGGAGCATACAATCAGGCTATGCAGAAGATTGACACGCAGATGAAAACCAATGAAACTGCGATTGGCAGTCTGACTGAAAGGGTGGGCGGTTTGGAGAGTGGTTCGTTTGCGCCGTCCGATGACGACGTAACTCTGACTGTTCAACAATTGTCGGAAGCTAAAGTGACCAAAGCAGGAATCGTGTATTTCAAACCTGCTCAATAGAAAGGGGTGAATGATGGCTACAGATTACACGCCGAATTACAACCTTGACCTGTATGCATCGACGGACAAGCCCAATCTACGCGACCAGTACAACGCAGCTATGGGCAAGATTGACACGCAGATGAAAGCGAATGCAGACGGAATCACGAACGCCAATGCAAACGTCGGCACGCTGCAAACGCAGATGCAGCAGGTGCAGGGTGATGTGACGGCGCTCGAATCCACGGTTGAGACGCACGGTACGCAGATTGCGGGCGTGCAGAAAACCGCCAATGACGCGCTTTCGCTTGCGCAGACGAACGAGAGCGACGTTACCTCGCTCACCTCGCGCGTAACCACGGTAGAGGGGACGGCAGACAAAAACAAGACTGATGTTGCAAGCCTGGATACGCGCATGGGTGCTGCAGAAGGAGACATTTCCAATTTGCAGACGGGCAAGGCTCCGACCAATCACGCGAGCACTGCGAACACCTACGGTCAGGGTTCGTCTACGAACTTCGGACACCTGAAAGTGGTGGACAGCGGGACGGCTGCTGCTTCGACTGGCACGGCAGCATCGCCCAAGATGGTGAACGATGCCGTCAACATCGCGCCTACCGTGCTGAATACGGAGAGCGTCAGTTTCACGAACATGACGGAGACGCTTTCCGTGTCAGTGATTCTGAACGCAAAGGCGAATCTTATCTGCGTTTCGCTTGGCGAGATTATTGTGCATACTTCGGACGCTATCGACGAAGTGAAGGAACTTAATTATAAGTTGCCTGCACAGTACCGGCCGACGCGAAAGCTGCGAGCTGCACTTAGCGTTAGCGCGGCGGCAATCACCGTGGGCATGAACGCGACTTTGGGCACCGATGGAACGATTGAAATCACGTTCGGCGCAAAAGAAGCTATCACGTCTGGCTACACCGTTGGCGGCAACGCCATGTTCATCTATGGATTGAGCTGATGACCAATGCCGAGTACCAGAACCATATGTTATTACGCCATGTACGTCATAGGCGAGGTGGAATCCAACTGGAATTGGACTGCCGTGAACTATAATGACCCAATCACTATAGGCATGATGCAATGGTATGGTACACGGGCTGCTGCACTGCTCAACCGCGTCAGAAACGAAATGCCAACTGCCTACGGGCAGTTGGCTGCTTCGCTGCGCTCCGACATTGAATCGCATGACTCGGGTAGCACGTGGTGGACTAGCCGTTACCTGAACAGGGACGAGGGAAACAGCATCATATCTGTTTTCCAAGAGGAAGAAAACCACGTCATTCAGGAGAATCAGGCAATCGAGGATTTCGAGGGGTACATTGCAACGCTTGAACGTTGGGGCATGAGCCAGTCATACCCGAAACCGTTGATATTCGCAATGAGCATGTACCACCAATCACCAGCAAGCGCAGGACAGGTTATTGCAACGGCAGGGGGTAATGCAGACCTCGACAGGATTTACGGCGTGTGCATGAACCACGGTGTTCTTGGGCAGTACAGGAACCGTTACAATACCGTGTACCAGAGATTGAAGGATTGGGATGGTGAGAGCAACCCTCCCGATTTTGGTCAGAGCGGGGACGTTGACACAACGCCCGGGGGTAACAACCCTGGGATTAGCACAGAGACAAGCAAGCTAGGTTACATAATTCAAAATGGAGATACGCTGATACTATATGGCAAAGATGAGTATGCAAAAGGCGTGATATTTTATCCCGCATCAGGTCAGATGTGGATTAACGGGTACAACGCCAACGGAACTGACATTGGCGGCGGAAACGAGGGCGGCGGCTCTGGGACTGGCAGCGAAGCGCAGAACGCGATTTGCGACCTGTACCGCTCATGGGAGAACAAATTCGCATATTCGCAGGGCGCGGGGAGACTTGACCCGGTAAGCAGCGGATATGGCGACTGTTCATCGACTGTCTGGTTTGCTTATCAGCAGGTTGCAAGCATCGACGTGGGAACATGGACTGGTGCGATGGCTGGAAAGGGCACCAAGGTGGCAAGCGGGTATTCTGGCGACAACCTGCCTATCGAGGATATGCAGCCTGCGGACTTGGTGCTTATCATGTGGTACGGCTATGACAGTTCTTTTGACCACGTTGAACTGTACATGGGTAACAATGAACTTTGGGGACATGGCGGCCCTGGTGATGGGCCGAATCAAACGACAACAGATGCTAGGAACTATCCCCGCTATACGTATTATTGGGAGGTGAGACGGTATCTATGAGCGAGAGCATGTATTATGATTCTCACGACATTATGACGCGCAATGCCATGTTCAACTTTGTCATTGGCGGACGTGGGACTGGCAAGACCTATGATTTCAAGTACAAACGGATAAAGCACTTCATCAAAACGGGAAAACAGTTCATTTATTTACGCAGGTATAAGTCGGAGTTTGAGGACAAACAAGAGTTCTTCCAAGACGTGATAGACCGTTTTCCCTCATGGGAGTTCAAAGTAGAGGGAATGAAGGGGTACATTAGAAAAGTTGCGCTAGGTGATGAAAGGCCAGAGAAGTGGAGGGTTCTTTGCTTCTTCATAACTCTTGCAAACGCGCTGACGAAAAAATCTGTGCCTTATCCCGATGTTGATATGATTGGCTATGACGAATTCATCATAGACAAGGGCTCATTGCATTACTTGCAGAACGAATTGAAACAGTTTCAGGATTTCTACAACACGGTAGACCGTTTTCAAGACAGGGTTAAAGTAATGTTCATGGCTAACGCCGTCGCGCTGACGAATCCATACTTCATGGGATGGAAATTGAAGCCGAGGAAAGGGAAGCGCTTTCTCATGGCGCACAAGGGGTACATGTGCGTTGAGATTGTGCAGAGCGAAAGGTTCAGGGCGCACGTTGACAAAACCAGATTCGGGCAGATGATACGTGGAACGTCATATTATGACTATGCGGTTGGGAACATGTTCTATGATGACAACGACAAGTTCATAGCGAAAAAGTCCGAAGAAGCGAGATTCTATTTCGCGCTCCGATTCGACAACAGGACGGTTGGAGTGTGGGTAGACTATACGGAAGGCGTCTATTATGTTTCACGCAGGTACCCGAAAGACGCGCTTGTTTACGTCTTGACAAAATCAGATATGCAACCTAACCTGCTTATGATAGAGAAGTCTAGCGTAGTATTGAGAAGCGTTCGCAAGCTGTATATGCAGGGCAGCGTGTTCTTCGATACGATCGAGACGCGAGAGTTCTTCAATAATGTGTTCGACTATCTGGGATTCTAAGGTGGATTCATGGAAGGATTTAACGTTGATTGGCACGTGTTCGCCATCGTCATCGCGTTTATCGTTATGGACGTGGTAACGGGAATCGCGCAAGCGGCGAAGAACAAGGCGCTGGATTCCACTAAGATGCGGGATGGCTTGTTCCATAAAATCGGGTTCATGTTCGCCGTGGTTCTTGCGTGTCTATGCGAATACGCTATGGGGTGGCTTAATCTGGGGTTTGGCATTCCTATGATTGGCGGGGTATGCACTTTCATCTGCCTCACCGAACTAGTGAGCATTTTGGAGAACATCGCTCTGCTTTCGCCAGAGCTTTCGGAAAACACGTTTCTTTCGTACTTCACCCGAGGTGCGAAATGAGCATCGTTGAACGGATAGTTGCCTATGGTCATGGTGCGCTGAATCCAAGCTATTTCTGCGTGCATAGCACGGCGAACGTCGGTGCCACTGCTGCGAATCATGTTTCATATTGGTCGAACAATCCCGATTATGCGGTTCATCTGGTTTCGGATTGGAACACGTGCTATCACACGGTGCCATACGACCGCCTATGTTGGCAGGTTGGAAACGGCAATCGCTTTGTCGAGGGAATTGAGATTTGCGAAGCGACCAACCGTGATGACTTCGCAAGGGGCATAAAGATTGCCGCCGACGTGTGCAGGGAAAGGCTTTCCGCTCGTGGTTGGGGAGTGGACAGGCTTATCACGCACAAGCGAGCCGCCGAGATATGGGGCGGCAGCGACCACACAGACCCGATACCCTATTTCAGCAGATGGGGTTACAGTTGGGAAGAGTTTGTAAATCTGGTAGAGAATGGAGACGAGAACATGAATCCTGATGAAATTTGGAGTTTTGACAATAACGGCGACCCCAGTGAGCGCAACGCATGGCGCAGGCTGTGCGACGTGCATGAAGCGGTCAGCGCATGGTACTACGGACAGGGCGGCAACCAAGGTCTGCTGACCAACGTGTACGACACGAACGCCAAGGTGACGCAGATGCAAGTAACGCTGGCAGCGCAGACCGAAGCTATCAAGACGCTTGCAGAATCCGTAGGCGCCGACCCTAGCGCGATTGCGGACGCGGTTGCTGCTGCTGTGAAGGAGAAACTTGAATCCATAAATCTTGAGGTGACGGTTGACTAAGCAAGTGGTTTTTGATACTATATCAGCATTGTAAAACCGATTAAAAGGTACTGTGCTATGGTCAACCTGTTTTATTCCTATCAAGACGGAAGCATGTATATGCTTAACAAGCATTGCCCATTAGAGCTTCTTATGGAGGAGCACACTGGTGGCGATGGGCTTTTGATTTATGCCAGCAAAGGCGTGTTCGAGATTGTCGAGTACATCGACGGCGTTGAGAGCGGGTTCACGACTAGGGTGATGCCGAAAGTGAAGAGCCAGCAAGCGATTTTATGTGCGACATGGACGGTTGCGTAAACGAGTTCTTTGATTTCGTTGACAGAATGGTGGAGAACAAATGCTAATTTGCATAGCAGTTATTCTATTCGGTACGGCAATCATTTACTTCTCGCTGACAAGTGGTGATTGCAGTACATGTTGGCACCGTGACTGGGAGAAGATAAGAGCGGCACGCGCTGGTGTCGCAATCGTCATAATCGGGTGCCTGTTGGTATGTTATCAGTTTGCGTATTGGGGATAATATGGTTGCAGAATTTATGGAGTTTGAAACTCCAAACGAACCACAGATGGGTTCAGCTAATGGCATTCAGGGCAAGTACAATAGCATGATACTTGACCTGAACGATGATTTGCAAGACGAGATTGGTACACGTCGAGAGCAGTTCGATTCCATTTCAAAGACTTGTGATGATTTGTACACACGAATTGGACGGGTTGATTGCGAAATGGAGACAAGGACAGAAAGGAACTTAAGACTTGCAGTTATCGGTATGACAATGGGGGCGATTGGAATATGCGCAAGCGTTGCTTCTATGATTTTGTAGAATATCCTGATTCAAACATGAAAGGGGCATCTATGCTGTCTGCGCATGAGGATGTTGAGTACGAATACTGGTGCGACGGTGAACTTATCGTTTCATTCACAGATAAGGACAAGGCTGTAAGGCACTACAAGAAACAATGCAAACAAGCGCCCACATCCTTGCACACAATCTTCAAAGTTGTCCCTGTACGTAAAAACATTGTTCAGTGGGCACCGTAAACGGCTATAATGTTGTACTTTGTTCCCTCCGTTCCCCATGTACTCCCCACGCTGCACAAGATTGCGGCGTTGGGGAGGTACATGGGATACGGGGGGGCAGAGTGT